>NHCFC00100__coassemble_1898_pt1 | contig 13698 bp, 14 predicted proteins | sample NHCFC00100__metabat2_high_PE_030 | metagenome-assembled genome bin NHCFC00100 | reverse complement strand
TGGCAAAAAGATGCTGCCGCATCTATGATTTTTTAATCATTGATGCGACAGCCCCATCTCTCGACACTCACTTCAAAATTCGGATTGTCGCGTAAAAAGACAAATTCGCCGCAGAATAAGTGTTTCGAGTGAACCGTAGAGCAACGCGTGTGTTTGGGCTGTGTCTTTTACAGCCCTACGCACACCTGCGTTGCGGCCCGCGCGAGAGCATGTTCACGAGGGACACTTTATTCTGCGGCGGATGATCCTTTACCTCGACAAATCCGAACTTAAAAGCGGAAATCCCTCCGGTTATCTTGTTCGATCAGCCTGAGATTCTCAAGCACGACTGCCCGTGCTTTTTCGTTTGGCACGTTCAGAACTTCTTTGTCGATGAGTTTGTCGCCGATGGCTTTTGTCTCGGGAGAAGCGTAGTCCATGAGGTATTCTTTCAGTGTCATGAGCGCGTTGGGATGGCAGCAGTTCTGGATCTGTCCGCTCTTGCACAGCGACATGAAGCGGTCGCCGGTACGTCCTTCGCGGTAACATGCCGTGCAGAAGCTGGGGATGTAGTCCATCTCCATGAGCCAGCGTACGACTTCGTCAAGGGTACGGTTGTCACTGACGTCGAACTGTTCGGATTTCGCGTCTTCTGGTTCCGGCTCGCAGTAGCCGCCCACGCTTGTGCGGGAACCTCCGCTGATCTGGGAGATGCCCAGATGAAGGACACGCTCTCTTGTCTTCTGATTTTCCCTTGTGGAGATGATCATGCCTGTATACGGAACCGCGATGCGGATGCATGCCACGATCTTGGCAAAGATATCATCGTCGATACCGTTGTCGAAGTCATCCGGGTTGATGTCGTCCGCATGTTTGAGTCTTGGTACGCTGATGGTGTGCGGGCCTACGCCGAAGGCTGCTTCCAGATGCTCTGCGTGCATGAGGAGCCCGGCGAATTCGTAACGGTATTTGTCCAGCCCGAAGAGGACGCCTAAGCCTACGTCGTCGATGCCGCCCTCCATGGCGCGGTCCATTGCCTCGGTGTGATAGTTGTAGTCATGCTTCGGTCCGGTGGGGTGGAGCTGGAGATAGCTCTCCTTGTGGTAGGTCTCCTGGAAAAGGATGTATGTACCGATGCCGGCTTCCTTTAACAGGCGGTAGTTGTCCACAGTCGTTGCAGCGATGTTGATGTTCACACGGCGGATGGCTCCGTTTTTATGCTTGATGCTGTAAATGGTCTCGATGGATTTCAGGTAGTAGTCCATGGTGTTGCGCACCGGATCTTCCCCTGCCTCCAGCGCGAGACGTTTGTGCCCCATATCCTGAAGGGCGATGACTTCTCTCCTGATATCCTCCTGAGAAAGCTGTTTTCTCGGGATGTGCTTGTTCTTTAAGTGGTACGGGCAGTAGGTGCAGCCGTTGATGCAGTAGTTGGAAAGATACAGCGGCGCAAACATGACGATGCGGTTGCCGTAGAAGTCTTTCTTGATCTGCTCGGCGAGCTTATAGATCTCCTGGTTCTTCTCTTCGATCGGACAGGCGAGCAGGACGGACGCCTCCCGGTGGGACAGTCCTTTGCGCTTCTTTGCCTTCTCGATGATGGCGTCGATGAGTTCGATGTTTTCTTTGTTTTCATCCGCATAGGCGAGGGTCTCTAAGATTTCCTCGTGGCTGATAAACTCGTCAGCGCATTTTGAATTTACGTCGTACATAATGGGTTCCTCCTTAATTTGTTTTTATATGTTTCTGATGTGTATGTATTTACATTTTCAGTGAATTTTATATATTCAATGAATCCCCGCGTGAAATGGTGACGCGGTAACCGATATGCTCCATCCTTTGTCTGAGGTCTGCCAGGCTTTCCGCCGCTTCGCTCCCGGTACACAGCTTGTTATCGTAGAGAAGATACTTTTCTCTGACAGAAGCAGGAGAAAGGTTCGGCATGACCACATTCGCTCCGGCGAGGATCCCCCGCTCTCTTCCGTCCGGCGCGATGGTTCCCAGCGCGGTCGTAGCGGGCAGCAGAACCTTGGGAAGCAGCAGCCGGATAAGACCCAGCATGAAAAGCGTCAGCTCCATCGCGCCTGCGGTTTCCTTGGCGAAAGGGGTGTCATGATGGGGGATGAAAGGCCCGATCCCCACCATCTGTGGATCCAGTTCTTTGAGAAAGAGCATGTCTTCAGCCAGGTGCTCCGGTGTCTGGTAAGGCGAGCCTACCATGAAGCCGGTTCCCACCTGATAGCCGATCTTCTTTAAATTCCAGAGGCACTCCTGCCGGTGGGCGGCAGTCAGTATATCTGGGTGGAGTCTGCTGTAATGTGCATGATCGTAGGTCTCGTGCCGCAGCAGGAAACGGTCTGCGCCTGCGCCAAAAAGCGTTTGATAACTTTCAAAAGAACGTTCCCCCACGGAAAGGGTGATCGCGCAGTCAGGCCAGCCGCTGCGGATGGCGGAGACGATATCCGTCAGCCGTTCATCCGTAAACCAGCCGTCTTCCCCGCCCTGGAGGACGAAGGTGCGAAATCCAAGAGCGTATCCCTGTTCACAGCAGGAGAGGATATCCTCTTTTGTCAGGCGGTAACGCTGTGCATTGGGATTACTCTTTCGTATCCCGCAGTAGTAGCAGTCGTTTTTGCAGTAATTGGTGAATTCGATCAGCCCCCGGATATAGACGTCGTGTCCGTAATGGCGGATGCGGACTTCTCTTGCCCGTTCGAAAAGATATTCCGCGATCTCGGGCGTACGCCCGCGGATGAGCTGTGTCCACTCTTCCCGTAAAAGGGAACGAGTCTGTTCCAGCTTGTCTACAAGCCGGATAAGCTCAGTCTGGGGCATCTCTTTTTCAGATGTCAGTGTCATAGGCAGTTCCTCTCGTCTTAGATTGTTACAGTTCATATAAGCATAAATCACCCCGCCCATTTCTGATGGCTGAACTGTAGCCTTATATGTTTTTTCCGTAAATGGTCTTTGTGCTTACGCCGGGCAGCATCCCCAGCTTGCCGGAGAGCGCGCTGATGACGTTGTTCGGTGCGTCCAACGCCACGCTGATGACATGGATGCCCTTTTCGCGGTAGGGAATCCCCATCCTGCCGATGACATATTCACCGTATTCGCTGAGCAGATGATTGAGCTCATCAACCGATTCGCGGGATTCCAGAATGATGCCGACAAGTGCGATCCTGGTGTCCATAAGTAGTTCCTCCTTTATGTGCGGTCTTCATGCAGAGTCTCGTTCCGGAGACGGCGCGGGGCAAACAAAAAGACGCCGTAAGGCGTCTGAATATCAAAAGAAAGGGGATATGTCCCCTTACTGTCCGGTATTAGCGCCTTATTGCTCAGGACATGCCTTCGCAGTCAGAACGAATGTCTGTTCCAAGTATATCATGGACAGGCCCGCAGGGCAAGCTTTATCAGGATGAATCACACCTGACATATCAGGATGAATCACACCTGAACTGTATCTGAAAGCATATCAGGATGGAATGCGCCGGAATACGCCCTGGACATAGAATTCCTTTCCCTGGATCCCTGCGGTAAGTTCCCCGCCCATTTTCTCCGCCAGTTCTTTCGCGATAGACAGCCCCAGTCCGCTGGAGGTCTTGCTTCTCGCTTCATCTGCCTTATAGAAACGGTCAAATACACGTGATATATCGATCTTCTCCGGATGCCTTATCTCATTGCCAATGCGAAGAGTAAACGACCCTTCCTGTGCGGAGAGTTGGATGTGCATACGTTTTTCCCCGTGATCCAGTCCATTTTTGATGATATTCTGGAGGATCCGCCGGAAACCCTGTTCATTTCCCATAAAATACATCCGTTCATCGCAGATGTCGATCTGTGGGATGATCCCGTTTTTCTTCCATTCATCATAATAGGAAAAAACGGTGTCTTTTACGAGCCTGTTGGCGCAGCACTTAGAGAGCGCCATCTCATATCCGTCATTTTTCAGCTTGGTAAACAGGAACATCTCCTCCAGCATCTCTTTCAGGCTTTCGATCCGTTCCTGTATGATACGGATATAATACGTCTGCTCTTCTTCACTTCCCCCTTCTTCCAGAAGCTGAAAATACCCGTCAAGAGAGGTCAGAGGCGTGCGGATATCGTGGGAAAGGCTGGTGTAGATCTCCGCGATCATCCGCTCCTTCTCCTGATGCGCGCGCCTTTCCGAACGGCGCATGTCCAGAAGCTGATTGAGCGTATCTGCAAGTTGCTTTAATCCTCCGGTCTGAAGATCTGTGCTGATCAGCATATTGCTGTCAGTTTTTATCAGAAACGCAAGCTGGCGGCAGATGTCTTTCACCTGCCGCTGATATTTCAGAAACCATAGCGCTCCCGCTATAACAATCATTAAGAGAATTCCCGTCAAAATCTTCATTATCTTCCTCTCTTTACTTTCTGTTCATGTGGCGTCTGTTACGCGATATCCCTCCTGCCAAATACGATGCCCGTAAGTATTGCAGCCACTGCCGCGAATACTGCCGCTGTAATGACCGCCAGCATGATCTCTTTTCCGTCCGCGCTCATGGAAAGCAGAGCGATCTTACCTGTTACAGTATGCTCGATAACATGGAAGTCTGATACTCCGGCTTTCTCGATCAGTTTATCCAGGAACCCATACAGGATAACCATAATGTTCATGGAAAGACATACAGAGAGCGTCATACTGATCACATTATATTTCACGATCACTGCGATCGCCATGCAGATCAGCACCAGCGCATAGTGCAGACAGGTCTGTACCCCGATATATTTTATAGAATCAGGGATGCTGCCCCACGCCACAGAACCAAAGCAGATGCCCTGGCAGATCGTCTGACAGATCAGATACAGCAGCATGGAGAGCACGGTAAATACAAAGAGCGCCGCTGCTTTTGAGAGGATCAGCCTGGTCCGGTTTTTCACCTGGCCTCCGATATTCTTGATATAACCGCTTCCCAGATCTGCCGAAGAAAAGAGTACGGTAAAGATCATGAAGAACAGAGCGATAAATTTCCCCTGAAGATTCGCGTATACCTAGTCGAACACAGTGACCTCTTCTCCCGGCTGTGTGGGAAGAGTTACTGCCATTCCCAGATTGATGTTTTCGCTTTCCTGTTCCTGAACCTCTGTCTGTTCCTGTATCCATTCATATTCAACCTTCGACATGTATGTGGTAAAGAATACTGCTGCCGCAAAGATGATCCAGATCACATACAGCGCCTTCGTGTGGAACATCCTGTAAAGGTCCATTTTGATCATATTAAACATTGCCTGCACCTCCCGTCAGATTTAAGAAATAGTTTTCAAGCTCTTCACTGGTAATTGCAATCCCCCTGACGGGAATCCCGGCCTTTGCCAGCGCCATGTTGAGCACATCGCTCTCCCCAAGCCGCTCGAACACATGGATATGATGCTTATCTGTTACCTGGTATTTTGAGAATCCCATCCGGTCCAGAACCGGGAGTGCGGTCTCAGGCTCTGCCAGTGTGATCTCGATGCGCTCGCTGCACCGCTTCATCAGTTCCTCCTGTGTGACCTCCTGCAAGAGGCTGCCATTATGGATGATGCCATAGTCTGTGGCGATCTTTGACAATTCCTCCAGAATATGACTTGAGATCAACACGGTCATATTTCTTGATTCATTCAGTTTCTGTATCGTATCCCTGACTTCCGCGATCCCCTGAGGATCCAGTCCGTTGATCGGTTCATCCAGCACCAGAAGATCCGGTTCGCCTACAAGCGCCAGCGCGATGCCAAGCCGTTGCTTCATGCCGAGAGAGAAATGCTTTGTTTTCTTTTTGCCGACATTTCCAAGCCCCACGATATCCAGCAGTTCGTCCACATATCCCTTCTTTGTGATTCCGAACAGCTTGCACTTGATGGTCAGGTTTTCTTTGGCGGTCATCCCGCCGTACAGTCCGGGGGCTTCGATCAGGCATCCGATCCTGGAACGAACCTCTTTTAGCTGCGCTCCCTTGCGGCCGAACAGAGAGATTTCCCCTTCTGTCGGTTTCGCCAGACCGCTGATCATACGCAGGCAGGTCGTTTTTCCCGCTCCGTTTCTTCCGATAAATCCGTAGATGGCTCCTTTTTTGATATGAATATCCACATGGTCTACAGCTTTATGGTGCCCGTACTGTTTGGTCAGTCCCTTTGTCTGTAATAAGATCTCACCCATTGCTTCATCTCCTTTTTTCTTTCCCCTCACCGGGTATGCATTGATCATACAGGCCGAAACCTAATCAAACGCTAATGAAAAGTAAAAAAAGAGTAAAGATTACGGATGGAGACGATAACCAATGCCCCATACGGTCTCAATATATTCCTCCTCGGTTACTGCCTTGATCTTCTTGCGGATGTTGCTGATATGTACGTCCAGTGTCTTCGTTTCCCCGATATAGGGCTCATCCCAGGCATACTCAAAGATATCTTCCTTACTGAATACCTGTTTCGGATGGCGCAGCAGCAGCTCCAGTATAGCGAATTCCTGTTTGGTAACCTTCGGAAGAACCGTGTTACAGATGGTGATCTGTCTCGTCGTCCGGTCAAGTATCATATCTCTGTATACAATGCGGTCAGATTCTTTTTCCTTTCCCGCATGTCGGAGCTGTACCTGAATCCGTACGAGCACCTCCGGTATCTCAAAAGGCTTGGTAATATAATCGTCCGCGCCCTCAGAGAGCACGCTGACCTTGTCGTCCAGCTCGTCCTTCGCGGTCAGGACGATGACAGGGGTCTGACCCTGCGCGCGGATCGTGGAGAGAAGTTCCTCCCCGGACATCCCCGGCAGCATAAGATCCAGAAGGATCAGATCAATCTTTCTCTCATGCATCCCGACCACAAGTTTCCCTTCCGTTCCGGAATATGCCTGTATCGTATCATATCCTGCTTTTGTAAGTGCTGTATGCAGCAGGGCATTGATGTCCGCATCGTCTTCCACGATCAGTATGGTTTTCTTTTCTTCCATGATTAACTCATCTCCGTTGCTCTTAACTGTTCCATTTTCCAGTCTATTCTACACTACTTGAGTGTCACTGTCTATCGCGCGGCACAGCGGACCGCCTATTGTATGGCGGAAGCGGTGTGAGAGCAGGACGGTTATGATTGATTTTCCTGCCTTTACGGGATAGAATAGAACAAGGAGGACAGACAGATGGCAGATGTAAGAAAACATATCGTATTCCACGGACGTGTCCAGGGTGTCGGTTTCCGCTACACCGCGAAATGTCTCGCCCAGGCGCTGGATCTGACCGGCTGGGTGCGCAATGACTGGGAAGGGACCGTCACGATGGAAGTGCAGGGAAGCGAGATACTGATCAATAAGCTGCTCAGAGGTCTGAACGGCGGACATTTTATCTCGATTGAGTGGATGGACACGAAGGAGGTCCCGCTGGAAGAGGAAAGAGAGTTCACAGTGAAAATGCAGGGATACTTCTAACAGCAGAAGAACATAGAAAGGCAGAAACAGGAGGACAGAAGTAATGAAATTAGGATTTATCGGGACAGGCAACATGGCGGGCGCCATCATGGGAGGTATTATCAAAAATGAGATATTTAAGCCCGAAGAGATCATCGGATCAGATATCTCAGAGGCAGGTCGTCAAAGGGTACAGGAAACATACGGCATCCAGGTGACAGATGACAATAAGCAAGTGGCATCAGAGGCAGAAGTTCTCGTGCTTTCCGTGAAGCCGCAGTATTACGCGGAGACGATCGCACAGATCAAAGACTGTATCCGCAAGGAACAGCTGGTGATCACGATCGCTCCGGGGAAGACGCTCTCCTGGCTGGAAGAACAGTTCGGCAAAGCAGTGAAGATCGTTCGGACCATGCCGAATACTCCGGCACTTGTCGGTGAAGGGATGACCGCGGCATGTGTGAACCAGTATGTGACAGAAGAGGAAAAAGCATATGCGCTGAAGATCCTGGGCGCGTTTGGCAAGGTCGAGGTGGTTCCGGAACATCTGATCGACGCCGTGGTGGCGGTCAGCGGCAGCGCGCCGGCCTATGTGTTCATGTTTATCGAAGCCATGGCGGACGCGGCAGTGGCAGAGGGAATGCCAAGAGCACAGGCATATCAGTTCGCGGCGCAGGCGGTGTATGGCAGCGCGAAAATGGTGCTGGAGACCGGAAAGCATCCGGGCGAGTTGAAAGACATGGTATGCTCTCCGGCAGGAACGACGATTGAGGCAGTCGCGGTACTGGAAGAGCGGGGCTTCCGAAGCGCTGTGATCGAGGCGATGCGGGTGTGCGCGGACATTTCCCGCAATCTATAATAAAAAGCAAGGGGGCGGGCTTAAGATGAATATCCAGGGATTGCAGAAACTCACACTTCTTGACTATCCGGGAAAGGTGGCGTGTACCATCTTTTTCGCGGGCTGCAATTTCCGCTGCCCGTTTTGTCACAATGCATCTCTTGTCACGCACATTGATCCCGAAGAAAATATCCCCAGAGAAGAGGTGCTCGCTTTTCTGAGGAAACGCGCCGGCATTCTGGACGGCGTGTGTATTACCGGCGGTGAGCCTCTGCTTGCGCCGGATCTGGAAGCGTTCATCCGGGAGATCAAAGCACTGGGGTATGAGGTGAAGCTGGATACCAATGGCAGTAATGCGGAGAAACTGAAGCATCTGGTCAAGGCCGGCATCATCGACTATGTGGCAATGGACATCAAGAACTCTCCGGAGAAGTATGGCATGACGATCGGGATCGAAGGGTATGAGATGTCCAACGTCATGCAGAGCGCAGCCTTTCTCATGGAGGGGCATGTTCCTTATGAGTTCCGTACCACGGTGGTCCGGGAATTTCATAAGAGAGAAGATTTTGAGGCAATAGGACAGTGGCTTGAAGGAGCAGACCGATATTATCTTCAGAGCTTCGTGGATTCCGGGGATCTGATACAGCCCGGTCTCCGGGGCTATACGAAGGAGATCATGGAGCAGGCGCTGGGGATCGTGAGGCAGTATATCCCGGCTGCAGATCTGCGGGGCATGGAGTAAACGTGCCTTGCGGGAATACACGGGGTTGCCGCCCGCGGAAGTACAGAAATCATATGAAAACAGTAACACCAATATCTAGTGTGTAAAAATAATGCTAAAAACTAGATATTGGTGTTTTCTTATTGACACAGATTCCTGCCCGGTGATAGAATATTTGCAGACGCCCTCTGACGGAACACATGCAGCAGGGCAAAACGCACGGTGATAAAAGGTATGAGAAGATGCCATTTATACAAAGAACAGAAAAAGATAAGGAAGGGGATCATCATTATGTATCAGGTCAAGAAAAGAGACGGCAAGATCGCGGAATTTAATCTGGTCAAGATCAGCGAGGCGATCAGAAGGGCATTTGAAGCTCAGGAGAAGAACTACAATCAGGATATCATCGACATGCTGGCGCTGAAGGTTACGGCGTGCTTTGAACCGAAGATCAAAGACGGGCTGATTTCCGTAGAAGATATACAGGACAGCGTGGAGTCTGTGCTGATCCAGGCGGGTTATGACGATGTGGCGAAGGGCTACATCCTGTACAGAAAGCAGAGAGAGAAGATCCGCAACCTGAATTCCACACTCCTTGACTATAAGGAGATCGTGGACAGCTATGTGAAGATCACGGACTGGCGTGTGAAAGAGAACTCTACAGTCACCTATTCCGTAGGCGGTCTTATCTTAAGCAACTCCGGCGCGATCACGGCAAATTACTGGCTGTCAGAGATCTATGACGATGAGATCGGCAAGGCACACAAGAACGCGGATATCCACATCCACGATCTGTCCATGCTCACCGGTTACTGCGCGGGCTGGTCCTTAAAGCAGCTCATACAGGAGGGACTGGGCGGCATCCCGGGAAGGATCACATCCGCTCCGGCGAAGCACCTGAGCGTGCTCTGCAACCAGATGGTGAACTTCCTCGGCATCATGCAGAACGAGTGGGCAGGAGCGCAGGCATTTTCTTCCTTTGACACATACCTTGCGCCATTTGTGAAAGCGGATAACTTAAGCTATCCGGAAGTGAAGAAATGCGTGGAATCCTTTATTTACGGCGTAAATATCCCGTCCCGCTGGGGCACGCAGGCTCCGTTTACCAACATCACACTGGACTGGACGGTTCCCAATGACCTGAAGAATCTTCCGGCGATCGTAGGCGGAAAAGAGATGGACTTCACTTACGGCGACTGCGGGAAAGAGATGGATATGATCAACAAGGCGTTTATCGAGACCATGATCGAAGGCGACGCAGAAGGACGCGGCTTCCAGTACCCGATCCCGACCTATTCCATCACCAGTGATTTTGACTGGAGCGAGACAGAGAACAACAGGCTTCTCTTCGAAATGACAGCGAAGTACGGCACTCCGTATTTTTCAAACTACATCAACAGCGACATGGAGCCAAGCGACGTGCGCAGTATGTGCTGCCGCCTGCGCCTGGATCTTCGTGAACTTCGCAAGAAGTCCGGCGGTTTCTTCGGAAGCGGTGAGAGCACAGGCTCAGTGGGTGTTGTGACCATTAATATGCCGAGGATCGCATATCTGTCAGAAAACAAGGAAGACTTCTATAAGAGGCTGGACCGTCTGATGGATCTGTCCGCAAGATCACTCCACATCAAGAGAACGGTCATCACGAAGCTGCTTGAGGAAGGGCTGTATCCGTATACAAAGAGATATCTCGGAACATTCGAGAATCATTTCTCAACCATCGGTCTCATCGGCATGAATGAGGCATGCCTCAATGCAAAATGGATCCGTCAGGATCTGACCCGCCAGGAGGCGCAGGAATTTACAAAAGAAGTATTAAACCATATGAGAGAGCGTCTGTCCGATTATCAGGAGGAGTACGGCGACCTCTATAACTTAGAGGCGACTCCGGCAGAGTCCACCACATACCGTCTGGCAAAGCACGACGTAGCGCAGTTCCCGGACATCATCACAGCGGCAGAGAAGAACGGCACACCGTACTATACGAACAGCTCCCATCTGCCGGTGGGATACACGGAGGATGTGTTCGAAGCGCTGGATATCCAGGACGAACTTCAGACCTTATATACATCAGGCACCGTATTCCACACATTCCTCGGGGAGAAGCTGCCTGACTGGAAGTCCGCGGCTTCCCTGGTGCGCAAGATCGCGGAGAACTACAAGCTTCCGTATTATACGATGTCGCCGACTTACTCCATCTGCAAGAATCACGGATATCTGGCAGGGGAGCAGTTCAAGTGTCCGTATTGTGGCGAAGAGGCGGAAGTCTACAGCCGAATCACAGGCTACTACCGTCCGGTAAAGAACTGGAATGACGGCAAGACTCAGGAGTTCAAAGAACGCAAAGTCTATGACATTAGCAATTCTCATATGCGCCCGAAGACAAAGGCAGCTGAAGCGGAAGCAGCGAAGGCGAATGTATCTGACAGTGAGACAAGGACCATGCTCTTTACCACGAAGACCTGTCCGAACTGCCGTGTGGCGACCCGTTCTCTTGAAGAGGCGAACATCGCTTATGAGATCATCGATGCCGAGGAAAATATGGAGCTCGTGCAGAAATACGGAGTCATGCAGGCGCCGACCCTTGTCGTGGTAAAGGATGGACAGGTGACAAAGCTGGCAAATGCTTCGAATATTAAAAACTACGCAGAAAAGGAAGGCTAACTATAGCAGAGATTAGCAGAAAAGGAAGGCTTAATTATGTATGATATCGGCATCATCGGCGGCGGGACTGCCGGAATGACGGCTGCCATCTACGGGCAGCGCGCGGGAAAGAAGACACTGATCATCGAGGGCGGAGCATTCGGGGGACAGATCACATCGTCCCCCAATGTAGAGAACTATCCTGGGATCGCGAGTGTGAGCGGGAGCGAATTCTCCATGAATCTGCTCGATCAGGCGACGAAACTGGGTGCGGACACGGTGACAGAACAGGTGACCGGCATCCGCGATGAAGGCGCGCAGAAAGTGATCGTCACGAAAGTACAGGAATATCCCTGTAAGAGCGTGATCCTCGCAACAGGAGTAACGCACAGACATCTGGGCGCACCGGGAGAAGAACGCCTGACAGGAGCAGGGGTATCCTACTGCGCGACCTGCGACGGTATGTTCTTCCGCGGAAGGGACGTGGCAGTGGTCGGCGGCGGCAGCACGGCGCTCCAGGACGCGGAGTTCCTCTCCAACTACTGTAAGAAAGTGTACCTCATCCACCGAAGAGACGAGTTCCGCGGCGAGGACAGTATCGTAAAACGACTTAGAGAAAAGGATAACGTAGAGTTCATCTTAAGCGCTACAGTTAAGGAAATCGTCGGGGAGATGGTCGTGGAGAAGCTGATCCTGAACCACGTAAAGACTGGAGAAACATCTGAACTTCCGGTCAATGGAGTGTTCGTGGCAGTCGGTCAGATCCCGAAGAATGAGATGTTCGCGGACGTGGTAAAACTGGATGCGGGCGGATTCATCCTCGCGGCAGAAGACTGCGTCACCTCCCATCCGGGAATCTTCGCGGCAGGAGACTGCCGGACAAAAGAAGTCAGACAGCTCACGACCGCGGCAGCGGACGGCGCGGTGGCAGCGCTGGCGGCGTGCAAATATATCGCGGAATGATCACGGACCATCCATGATGATCATGATAATAGTGAAAGCAACGATAGTCGCGGGGGTCAAAGCGCCCGTTTTCATCAAGGACGGGCTTCATCGTAAACTCGTCGTGCTGGAATAACAGGTATTGCTCGGCGGCTCCGTACTCGGCGGTTAACCGCCCGACAGCCGCCAGCAATTCATCATTGACGGCGGACACATGGATAACGGGGCGGATAGTCGCCCGCCGGATAGCCTGCCGCAAAAACTCGGACTGGCTGATACCGTAAGGGGCAAGCCGTTCTGTGAAGTCGGCGTATTCTTCCTCGGACAGCAGGGTTTTCACAACGCGGCTGCGGTGCGGGGGATTGTATCTCTTTCGCATGGTATGACCTCCTTTCGATTGCCGCATAGCTGCGGCGGGGATTTGTCCCGCTTCTCCGGCGTTCTCGATAATAGAGCGAATGAAAATAGGATTTCTGCCCGCTTTTGGCTTGCTTTTTTTCTTTCGTGCTACTATGACACCAGAGAGGGGTTTTTCTACCCGCTGGCAGCACAACTTTTTTTCTTTCCGCCAAAGATACAAATAACAAGGGCTTTTCTACCCGCTTACGGAAAAATTTTTCTCTTACTGCCTACACCACCACGTTTGAAAATCTGCCAAAGGGAAAAGTATTCCTTACTCCCTACAACACCTGAAAAGTGGAAATTGACGGTAATTTTCAAAATTTTTTCTCTTTGCTTTAATACAGACGGAAAAAGAAAATGCCAAAAATAGGTGCAAAAAAAGCAGCAAATCTTTTTCAGACTTACTGCTTTTCGTGCCGCTGGTGGCGGCGGTTATTCAGTTTATCGGTCAAGTCGGAATTTCATTTGACTTTCAATCAACTTTCTTATGATGTAGTCCGCCATATCGGCATTGTACTGTCCGTCCATACGGGAGAAAAAGCGGATATATCCGGCGTAACGGTCAAGGACGGCTTGTATGGCTGCCGGATCGCCCTCCCGCGCCTTGACAATGGTTTCATAGGGGAGAAGCCTATCTTTCATAGGGGTGTTTCTCCATTTCCCGGCGTAGCTGCTGTAAAGCAAGCTGGATATGCCGCCCGGCGGTGCTTCTCGTCTGCCCGTACTGCGCGCTGATTTCTTTTTGCGTGCGGTGCTGGAAATAATATTGAAAAACTTCCT
>NHCFC00100__coassemble_1890_pt1 | contig 13895 bp, 10 predicted proteins | sample NHCFC00100__metabat2_high_PE_030 | metagenome-assembled genome bin NHCFC00100 | reverse complement strand
TAAAAATAATTTGGACATTAAAACCATCGAATCTTAGAAATCTTTCTTTTTTTCGGGAAAAACTAATGATAGAATAGAAAGAAGATAAGGAGGGTACAGTTATGGGGCTGCATGCGATCGATGAAGCTAAGAGATGTCTGAATTGTAAGAAACCGCGATGCCGTGAGGGATGTCCGATCAATACACCGATTCCTGATATGATTCGGATGTTTCTGGACGGAGAGATGACAGAGGCAGCGGAGATGGTGTTCGGGAACAATCCGCTCTCTGTAATCTGTTCTCTTGTCTGTGATCATGAGAAGCAGTGCGAAGGACATTGCGTAAAGGGAATAAAGGGAGAGCCTGTCCACATTTCCACGATCGAAAATTATATATCGGATACATGCTTTGATAAGATGAAGCTTGAGAAGAAACCGTGGAACGGGGGAAGAATCGGAGTGATCGGCGCAGGACCGGCAGGGATGACGATCGCGATTCTTATGGCGTCAAAGGGATATAAGGTTACTGTATTTGAGATCAAGGAGAAAATCGGCGGAATTATGAGATACGGGATTCCTGAATTCCGTCTCCCTAAGAGTATCCTTGACCGGTATTATAAAAAGATGAAAGACCTGGGGATATTGATACGGCCCAATTTTGCGCTTGGCGGATCGACAGCAGTGCATGATCTGATAGAGGACGGGTATGATGCTGTGTTTATCGGAACCGGCGCATGGAGACCAAACCGCATGAAAATACCAGGAGAAACATTTGGAAATGTCCATTATGGGATCAATTATCTTAATAATCCGGATGTTTATGACCTGGGTGATCGTGTGATCGTGATCGGAGCCGGCAATGCAGCCATGGATGTTGCACGCACGGCAATCCGTAAAGGAGCCCGGTTTGTGACAGTATATTCGATTACGGAGGTTCCTGCGGCTTCTCCAAAGGAAGTGGAGTACGCGAAGATTGATGGTGTACAGTTTGAATATCTTCAGACCGCGATCGAGATCAGGGACGAAGGAGCGGCGATCTGTGATGTAGAGTGGACAGAGGACGGACAGCTTGTTAAACATGAAGAGACCGCCCATCTTGTACAGGCTGACAGTATTATCATTTCAATATCCCAGGGACCTAAGGACAGGCTTGTGAACCGTGACAAGGAATTACAAGTTGATGAGAGAGGTCTTCTTAAGACAAATGAAAAAGGAGAGACCACAATGGAGGGAATCTTTGCTTCCGGCGATGTTGTCACAGGAGCGAAGACCGTGGTTGAGGCCGTGAAGTATTCGAAGATGATCGCGGACGCAATGGATGAATATGTCAGGGGGAAGAAGAGATGACTATCAAGGAGATCGCCGAACTCGCGGGCGTTTCCAGCGCCGCTGTATCACGGTACTTAAACGGCGGCTACATCAGCGAGGAAAAGAAGGAACAGATCCGGAAAGTGATCGAGGAGACGGGGTATCATCCGTCGGCCCAGGCAAGAATTCTGCGTACAAAGCGTGCCTGCCTGGTGGGAGTAGTGGTGCCAAAGATTAATTCTGAGTCCATCAGCCGCGTCACCGAGGGAATCGGACAGGTACTTTCATCACGGGGCTATCAGATGCTTCTTGCCAGTACGGACAACCGCCCGGAGAAGGAGATCGAATATCTGAAGCTGTTCGAGAACTATCCTGTGGACGGCATCATTCTTGTGGGTACCATGATCACGGGGGAGCACAGGAAGTTTCTTAAAAACGCGAAGGTTCCGGTCGTAGTGGTCGGACAGTATACGAAGTACGCCAACTGCATCTACCATGATGATTATGGCGCGGGTAAGGCGATGGGAAAGCTGGCGGCTTCTCTGAACCGGGCATCCGGCGGAGGTCATATTGCCTACATCGGCGTGACACGGGACGATAAAGCCGCAGGGGCGGCAAGAGAAGACGGTTTCCGCGCGGGGCTCAAGTCAGAAGGAATTGATCTTGATGACGACTATGTGCGTTTGTCTGAATTCCGCACGGACTCCGGATATAACGCAGTTCTGTCTCTTCTGGAAGAGAAGGATGACATCGATATCATATCCTGTGCCACGGATACCATTGCGGCGGGAGCAATCGAGGCAATCCATATCTATGACAGACGCGCAGAAACCGCAAAAGGCATGGAAGAGAAAGGCAGGTCACACCGACGGATCACTGTTACGGGCTTTGGAGATAATCATCTTCTGAAGGCTGTCACCGGAGGTATCCCGACGATCCATTTCGGTTATAAGACAAGTGGAATTCGCAGCGCGGAGCTTCTTCTTGATGTGATCGAGCGGGGAGAGAAGATCCCGATCGAGATGAAGCTGGGATTCCGCCTCGTGAACGGGGAAGCGGAGGAATCTTCATAACAGTATATATCGATCATCGTAAAAGTGCACAAATCCATACATCAAATATCAGTAAAAATGCCATCTTTACAAATGGCATTTTTTTTCTTATTATTTAATCACAAGATATGAAATCGATTACAGATAAAAATAAGATTTCATATGAAAAAACATTGTATTTTAAGGGAAGGAGAGGTAATATGGATTACAGAAAAACCGCGCAGGAAATCCTGGATAAAGTAGGCGGGAGTAAGAACATTGCCTCCGCTGCGCACTGCGCGACGAGGCTGCGTCTTGTCATTGCGGACAACAGCAAGGCAGACAAAGGGGCAATCGAGAACATTGAGGGAGTGAAGGGTGTCTTCGAGGCGTCCGGCCAGCTCCAGATCATTCTCGGGACAGGAACCGTCAACAAGGTATTTGACGAGTTTATTTCACTTGCCGGTATCACAGCCAGCTCCAAGGCAGAGGCGAAGGAGGCGGCAGCACAGAAGCAGAATGTTTTCATGAGGGCGATCAAGCTGTTGGGAGATATCTTCGTGCCCATCATCCCGGCGATCGTGGCAAGCGGTTTCCTCATGGGAATCATGAACTCCTTAGACTTCATGATCAACAACGGATTTATCAACATGGATACGAGCAGTTCCATCTATGTGTTCGCGAATCTGTTCAGCAACACAGCGTATACATTTCTGCAGATCCTGATCGCGTTCTCCGCGGCGAAGGCATTCGGCGCCAATCCCTATCTGGGAGCAGTTATCGGTATGATCATGATCAACCCGGCGCTCCAGAACGCGTATACAGTAGCGACGGAGGGTGTGCAGCAGACACAGTCCGTATTCTTCGGTCTCTACAATATTGACATGGTCGGATATCAGGGGCATGTTATCCCGGTTGTCATCGCGGTGTGGGTACTCTCAGTCATCGAGAAGAAGCTGCACAAGATCGTGCCGGAGGTACTGGATCTGTTTGTGACGCCGTTAGTCAGTGTATTCGTAACAGGATATCTTACATTATCCGTTATCGGACCGGTGTTCGTATGGGCTGAGAATTCAATCCTTGGAGGCATCCAGTGGCTGCTCACGCTTCCGCTTGGTATCGGAAGTCTGATCATGGGCGGTCTGTATGCGCCGACCGTGGTAACAGGTATCCATCAGATGTACACAGCAATCGATATCGGACAGATCGCGCAGTATGGTTATACATACTGGCTCCCGCTGGCAAGCGCGGCAAACGTGGCGCAGGGAGCGGCCGCTCTGGCAGTAGCGTTAAAGTCCAGAGACAAAAAGGTAAAATCACTTGCACTTCCTTCATCCTTAAGTGCATTTATGGGAATTACAGAGCCGGCGATCTTCGGTGTGAACTTAAGATTCTTCAAGCCGTTCATCGCAGGATGTATCGGTGGAGGATGCGGAGCGCTGTATGCGTCTTTAGTACACCTTGGAGCAAAGGGAACCGGCGTGACAGGTATCTTCGGTGTTCTGCTCTGCCTTGAGACTCCGGTACAGTACATTATCGAGATGGCGATCTCCGTTGGTGTCGCGTTTATCATCTCTTTCATGATCTATAAAGACAAGAAGCCTGAGACAGCGGCAGAGGAAGCACCTGCACTTGGGGAAAATGTATCAGCAGGCGCTTCCTCAGAGGCCACAGCTGCGGCAGAAGTAGATGCGGCAGCTGTTACAGAGGAGACGTTAAGCAGCCCGGTAAACGGGAATGTGATCCCGCTCTCAGAAGTAAGTGACGAGACATTCGCTTCCGAGATGCTCGGGGCAACGGTAGCAGTGGAGCCCGCAGACGGTAAGATTGTGGCGCCCTGTGACGGAGAGGTCATCAACATCTTTGAGACCGGCCATGCAGTGTGCATCGCCACGAAGAGCGGCGGAGAGCTGCTGATCCATGTAGGCGTTGATACCGTGAAGCTTGACGGAAAAGGATTTACAAAGAAAGTATCTGACGGAGACAAGATCCACGAGGGAGACGTGCTCATCGAGGCAGATCTTGACACGATCAAGGCGGCAGGATATCCGGCGACGACGATGGTCATCCTGACAAACGCGGATCAGTATTCTGAAGTAGAAAAGTCAGAACCGAAGGCAGCAGACACGAAGACAGCTGTCATGACACTGAGAAAATAGCGGGAGCAGGAACAGAGCCCGTAACACTGGGAACAGGAGATTGCAATATGAACGCATTGACAAGAGATCTGATCAAACTGACAAAGCTGGCGGAAGAAGGGGCGAAAGTCTCTGACCGCTTCCGCCAGAGATTCCATCTGATGCCGCCTGTCGGCTGGCTCAATGACCCCAACGGACTCTGCCAGTTCGAGGGGATCTATCACGCGTTCTTTCAGTATTCCCCCTTCAATCCGGAGGGCGGAGTCAAGCTGTGGGGACACTGCACGAGCAGAGACATGATCAACTGGGAGTATCAGGGCGTGACATTTTATCCGGATCAGCCATTTGACTGCCACGGCGTGTACTCAGGATGCGCGCTGATCGAGGACAGTGAGATGTACCTCTACTATACGGGGAATGTCAAGCTGGAAGACCGGGAGGACTATGACTACATCAATACCGGGCGTGAGGCGAACACCGTGCTCGTGACCAGCAAAGACGGGATGAAGTTCGGACCGAAGAAGGAACTCATGCGTAATACGGATTATCCTTCGGATCTGACTCTTCATGTAAGAGACCCCAAGGTATGGAAAGAGGGCGATACCTATTATATGATCCAGGGCGCGAGGACAAAGAAGAACATCGGCCAGGCCATTATCTTCGAATCAGAAGATAAGGTCAGCTGGACATTTAAGAGCCGTGTTGAGAGCGCGGAGCCCTTCGGCTATATGTGGGAGTGCCCGGACTATTTCGAGATCGGCGGCATGAAGATCCTTTCCGCATCCGTGCAGGGATTAGAAGGCGGAGTGTGGGAGGACAGAAATGTCTACCAGTCCGGATACTTCACGGTGAAAGGAGATATCCTCGGAGAGTACGCTTTATCAGAATATCATCTGTGGGATTATGGATTTGACTACTATGCGCCGCAGAGCTTTGAGACAGAGGACGGCAGACGGATCATGATCGCATGGATGGGAATGCCGGACTGTGAAGAATACACGAATCTGACGATAGCGGACGGATGGCAGCATTGCTTCACATTCCCCAGAGAGGTGTATGTAAAGGATGGAAAAATATGCCAGCACCCAGTCAGAGAGCTTGAGGCAAATGAACAGATTTTATATGAAGTGCCTGCCCTTACTTCCGGAGAAGTGTTTCAGGAAGAAGACTGTGAGACTTACGATCTGACAGTGACTGATATCAAAGACAATGTATTTCGCGCCGTGCTGGGAGAAGAACTGATACTTGAATACCGGGATGGAAGATTCGAGATGAAGTTCATGGATCAGGATAAAGCTTCCGTATCAGCAGGAAGAGGACTCCGGTATGTAGATCTTGAGCAGCTGGGGGATGTGAGGATACTGACAGATGTCTCCTCTGCGGAAGTATTTATAAACGGCGGCGAGTATGTATTTACGACGAGATATTATCCGGAGTGCCATGGCGTCAGCGTGGAAGCACCGGGGGCGAAGATAGAACTCCGAGGGATCCTGTAAGGAACATAATTATCCAAACCAATAAAACCATATAAAAAGCGAAAGCTATATGTTTCGGATGAAGTGATATACTTCCCCGGGCGTATGGCTTTCGCTTTTTGGTCAATCCCTCTGCTCTGCGGATGTTTTCTATAAAATGGGGCTCTATAAAAATGGCTCTATAAAATTGCCTGTAAAATTGCGGATTTTCCGTACTTGCACCCGCTCACGTAATAAACTATAATATATACAATTATCGGCTAAATTTTACTGTTTCTTAGTTGGAGGGGGAAGATGAAAGCTGGAATAAAACGTATGATTTCCGTATTCCTTATGTCTGCGATGCTCTTGTCAGCGGCACAGACGGCCCGCGCGGATGAGGAGATACCTGATCGTGAGACAGAAAGAGCCGCATCCTATGAGACCGCGCCGGATACGAACAGTATCGAGGGATGGCCGCAGGGACCGCAGGTGTACGGCAACTCCGCGATCGTGATGGATATGAACAGCGGGGCGATACTTTACGCGAAGAAATCGGATGAGCAGCGTTATCCTGCAAGTATCACAAAGCTCATGACAGCGCTTGTGGCGCTGGAAAATGCAAGTCTTGAGGATGAGGTATATTTCTCGGAAGACAGTGTTTCTTTTTTGGAGTACGGTGACGCGCATATCGGGATGACACCCGGCGAGATCTTAAGCATGAATGATGCTCTGTACGGCATGCTCCTTGCCTCGGCAAATGAGGTGTCGTATGCCATTGCGGAGAGTGTGGGAAAGAGCCTTGGCGGAGGATTTGACACCTTTATCCAGAAGATGAATGACAGGGCAGAGGAAATCGGCTGTACGGGGTCGCATTGGATGAATGCCAATGGCCTTCATGATGAGCAGCATTATACGACAGCTCATGATATGGCGGTGATCGCGTCAAAGGTCTATCAGTTTGAGGAATTTCGTACAGTGGTGCAGACGCTGCAGTATACGATCGGTCCCACGAATCAGGTAGGAGAGTCCAGGACATTTCAGCAGAACCATAAGATGCTCTGGCCCCAGAATGATAATTATTATGAGTATTGTACCGGCGGGAAGACCGGATATACGGATCAGGCGCGCACAACGCTCGTCACCATGGCGGATGACGGGAATCTGCAGCTTGCCGCGGTAGTACTCCGTGATTATGGAAATGACGCTTATATAGACACAAGAGCCATGTTTGATTATGCATTCGCGAATTTTACAAAGGTATTTCTGAAGGATCAGAAAAAAGCAGAGGGGATCAGTTCTTATGAAGACGAAGAGGCGTACATAGTGTTGCCGTCAGGCGCGGACTTCTCATCCGTTCAGGCGGAGGTTACTATTACAGATAAGACAAAGGCAGCAGGCACGGTGGCTTATACTTATCAGGGGCAGAATGTAGGAAGCGCGTCTGTCACACTTACAGAGGAATACATAAAGGAAAAGACAGGATATAATATCACGCCTGAGATCACGGGATCGGGAGCAGGTTCAGATAATGCAGATGGAAATAAGGAAGGTCTTTCACTGGCGGCAAAGATAGTGATCGGCATAACAGCCGGTGTGATCCTGTTCTTCGTGTTAGTGTATGCGTACCTCAGATACCGGCTTGCCATGCGGAGAAAAAGAAGGATGATGCGGGCAAGAAGACGCAGACAGGCGCAGACACGCTATCAGAAGTATGATACCCGGGCAAAACGTAACCCGGACGGTAATGCGGGTGTTTATCGTTCGTTTGACCGCCGGCCGTCCGGAGGATACGCCCCAGGCCAGCGTCCGCAGGCGCGTCGCCCACAGAGCCGCCGTTCATAAGACCGGTGGGAACAGGAATATTTCCGGGAACAATAGAAAACAGAAAGTCAGTGATGCTGTCTGCGGTAGTCCGTGGGCAGCATTTTCATAATGTCCTTAAATGCCGCTGTGAATTTGCTCTGGCTTTCATATCCTACGGCTGCGGCTATAGAGGCGATACTGTCAGTGGTTTCACGCAGAAGATGAGCGGCACGGTTGATGCGGTACTGCTTCATATAGGATGCGACAGGCATGCCGTATACGGATTTAAAGGTGCTTTTCAGGGCAGATGTATTGATCAGATATGTGCGGGAAAGCTCATCGATCGTATAACGCGTCTGCAGATTCTCCGTCAGAAGAGTGTGGATCTTGCGGATTGTTTCTTCCTGTCCGGAGTCAGCTGTTTTAAAAGCTGGTTCTTTATCTGCGGATATATGGCTTTCGTCAGAATGTTCTTTTACTGTGAGTGTCTGCGATTCTTCCGTGAACTCCTCGGCCGAAGAGCGCGGGCAGGCAATCTTTCCGATCTTTTCTATAATCAGATGGAGAGCCTGGGCCAGTTCTGTATCTGCTGTCCGGTAATACATCTCTTTTCCTTCCCGTCTGCTTACGATAAGTCCGCTTCCCTTTAGAAGGCGCAGATGATGAGAGACCGCAGGGCTGGTCATGCCGACGATGGCAGCGATATTTACCACGCATTCCTCACAATGACATAATAGCCAGAAGATGCGCAGGCGGCTGGGATCCCCGAGCTGTTTCATCGCTTCGGAGACGCCGGCGATCTCCTGCTCGCCAGGCAGGTGCTCCATGATCTGCTCTTCATTCTCATGACCGTGGTCATGAGGAAGCCGTTTTATATCTTTATTATCTTTCATATCACAATTACTCCAATCAGAATTATTTTTCGCCCGAACAGAAGAACAGTATCTGCTCCTATTGACTAATTATATCCCAGGTAGTACATTATAGTCAACGATTAAACAATTATTTAATTAAATAACCAAAAAGGAGAAATGATATGAAAAAGACATACAAAATTGATGTTGACTGTGCGAACTGCGCGAATAAGATGGAACAGGCGGCGAAAAATACAGCAGGTGTCAAAGACGCGACTGTAAACTTCATGACATTAAAGATGAATGTGGAATTTGAGGATGGAGCGGAAGCCAGATCCGTTATGCAGGAGGTCCTTAAAAATTGTAAAAAAGTAGAGGACGACTGTGAGATCTTCTTCTAAGAACTCCGGTTGTCTAAAAGGAAGGTGACATCATGAGTAAAAAGCAGAGAAAGATGCTCATCCGTATCCTGGTATCAGCGGCGCTTCTGATCGGATTTCATTTCCTTCCCGTTGAAGGCGTGATGAGATTTATTTGTTATCTCATTCCGTATCTGGTGATCGGCTATGACATTTTGATCAAGGCGTTTAAAGGGATCAAGAACCGTCAGCCTTTTGATGAGAGTCTGCTGATGGCGATCGCCACCATCGGCGCCTTTGCCATCGCGGTCTATGACAGTATACTTCAGGGGAATGCCGGAGCGCTGGCAGGGCACGAGGGCGGCGATTATACAGAAGCTGTCGCGGTTATGCTGTTCTACCAGGTGGGAGAGTGGTTCCAGAGCTATGCGGTGGGAAGAAGCCGCAGGAATATCAGTGAACTGATGGATATCCGTCCGGACTACGCGAATATCGAGTCCGGAGGCAGTCTTGAGAAGGTAGACCCGGATGAGGTGGAGATCGGCTCCGTGATCGTGGTACAGCCCGGAGAGAAAGTGCCGATCGACGGGATCGTCCTGGAAGGAAAGTCCAGCCTAAATACAAGTGCCCTGACAGGAGAGAGCCTGCCGAGAGAGGCGGGCGAAGGCGATGAGGTCTTAAGCGGATGCATCAATATGACAGGTGTACTGAAGATCCGTACGACGAAAGAGTTCGGGGAATCTACGGTGTCAAAGATACTGGATCTGGTGGAAAACGCAAGTTCCAGAAAATCAAAGTCCGAAGAATTTATTACAAAATTCGCGCGTATCTATACACCGGCAGTCGTTTACAGCGCTATTGCCCTTGCGGTGCTCCCGCCTCTTGTGCGGATGCTGGGAATGGGAGCGGCAGCAGAATGGGGAACATGGGTATACCGGGCGCTTACATTCCTTGTCATAAGCTGTCCCTGTGCCCTGGTGATCAGTATCCCGTTGAGCTTCTTCGCGGGTATCGGCGGAGCCAGCAACGCGGGAGTGCTTATCAAAGGTTCCAACTATATGGAGACCCTTGCCCAGACAAAATATGTGGTATTTGACAAGACAGGGACGTTGACTCAGGGAGTATTTGAGGTGGACGCGGTCCACCACAACAAGCTGGAGGAGCAGAAGCTTTTAGAATATGCCGCTCTGGCAGAGAGCGCATCGTCCCATCCGATCAGCCGGAGCCTGCAGCGCGCTTACGGGAAAGAACTAGACCGTACCCGCGTGACGGATATCCGCGAGATCAGCGGAAACGGAGTGACTGCGAAAGTAGATGGCATCTCCGTGGCAGCAGGCAATGATAAACTCATGAAAAAACTCGGTATCAGCCACATTGACTGCCACCGGGCGGGAACGATCATCCATATGGCGATCGCTGGAGAGTATGCCGGGCATATCGTAATCTCAGATGTGATAAAACCTCACGCGAAGGAGGCGGTATCCGCTCTGAAACGTTCCGGCGTGGAACGCACAGTCATGCTCACCGGTGATACAGAGAAGGTAGCGGAACATGTAGCAAAACAGCTTGGCATTGATCAGGTGTACAGCGGACTGCTCCCGGCGGATAAGGTGGAAAAGGTGGAAGAACTCTTAGAGCAGAAGCCTGAAAAGTCGAGACTCGCTTTCGTGGGAGACGGCATCAATGACGCGCCGGTCCTCTCCAGGGCAGACATCGGTATCGCCATGGGCGCTATGGGATCAGACGCTGCCATCGAGGCGGCAGATGTTGTCCTTATGGATGACGATCCGCTCAAGATCGTGAAGGCCATCCGCATCTCACGAAAATGTCTGCGCATCGTGTACCAGAATATCTGGTTCGCCATCGGCATTAAGGTCATCTGCCTCATCTTAGGAGCAGTCGGCATCGCCAATATGTGGCTGGCCATCTTCGCGGATGTGGGCGTCATGATCATCGCCGTGCTCAACGCCATAAGGGCGCTGTTCGTGAAGAAACTATAAAGAAAAGAAAACCGTGTACCGGACTGTCAGATCAGCCCGGTGCACGGTTTTTATCATAGGAAAGTCCTATGATATCAAAACACTTGCGCCGGATTCATAGCCTGAAAAAGATACAGAATCTCTGAAAAACGTTACATAATAGAAAAGAAAATCTGGAAAAACGTTGCATAAAAGGTTGAATAGAGAGAGAAAAATGTTACAATACTAATACGGAAGGTGGTGGCGGAAGTGTTACAAAGAAAAATATATGAGAAACTGGAAAGCTGGAAAAATACAAAAGAAAAGAAGGCATTATGCATCATCGGAGCCAGACAGATCGGAAAGACAACAATTATCAGAGAGTTTGGGAGAAGAAATTACGAATACTTTGTGGAAATAAATTTTATTACAGAACCGGAAGCACATAAGATATTCAGCAAAGACCTCACAGCAGATACGATTATTGAAAATCTGACGGCATATAAGATGCAGAAAATGCAGCCGGGCAGAACACTGGTTTTTTTTGACGAAATACAAGAGTGCCCCAATGCCAGATGCGCGATAAAGTTTCTTGTAGAGGACGGAAGATTTGACTATATAGAATCAGGGTTACTTCTGGGGGGAAGGTATAAGGAAGTGAAGTCTTATCCCGTAGGATTTGAAGAAATCTGTTATATGTATCCGCTGAGCTTTGAAGAATACATCATAGCAAACGGAGTGCAGCAGTCAACAATCGATATGCTCAGAAATTGTTATGAGAAGAAAACCCCGGTCCCGGATGCCGTCCACAGTACAATGCTGAAGCTCTTTTACACCTATCTTGTTGTGGGAGGGATGCCGGAGGCAGTTCAGAACTATGTTACGACACATGACATCGGCAGTGTTGTCCGAGTGCAAAGAGATATACTGGAACTGTACCGCCTGGATATTGCCCGATACGCGGAAGGAAACGATAAGATCAAGATAAAAGCGATTTTCGACAGTATTCCATCCCAGCTGGATGATAAGAACAGGCGCTTTTTCTTGAGCAAAGTAGACGGGAACGGAAGACAGAACCGCTATGAAAATTCGTTCCTCTGGCTCAGCGACGCGGGTGTCGCGCTTCCTTCCTATAATGTGACAGAACCACAGGCTCCGCTAAGGCTGAATGAAAAGAGAAACATATTCAAGCTTTTCTTAAATGACACAGGGCTTTTATGCGCGGCATGTATGAAAAATGTTCAATTTGACCTTTTGAACGGCAACATGGAAATAAATATGGGAAGCATACTTGAGAATGTTTTTGCGCAAGCATTGAAAAGCAAAGGATTTTCCCTTAATTACTATGAGTCAAAAAAATACGGAGAGTTGGATTTTACTGTGCAGAACGGAACAACAGTGGATCTGATTGAAATTAAATCCGGAAATGATTAAAGAAAGCACTCCGCTTTGAACAAAATCCGAAAGGTTGATAACTGGAACTTTGGCAGAAAGATTGTTTTCTGCAAAGGAAACGTGGAAAGAGAAGAGGAAATAGAATATATGCCCTGGTACATGATCTTATTTTATGAGCTGGATAAGATGCCGGAGAGTTACATTTATAAAGTAGAATTATCTGCATTGTAAGAAGAAAAGCAGGGAAACCGTGTACCGGACTGTTATCAGAGCAGCCCGGTGCACGGTTTTTCAGGATAAGTAAAGTGCTTTTTGTGATGAACACTATTGTTGCTTTAAGGTGTTCAGAAGTGCCTCGGGAGACGCCTCAGGATTCTCTTTGACCGCCAGGTATAAAGGTTCAAGGACAGAGATGTCTTCCTCCAGAGCCTCCGCCGTATCAGCGAGAGACTTGCCACCGCGGAACTTTTTCTGCACCATCCGGAGCAGTGTGAGAAGGCGGCCTTCGGTAAGACCATCATTTAGTCCCTCCTGATAGCTTTCATCCCGGATCGTCTGTTCATATTCTTCCTGATCAAAAGTTGTTAAGATCATGCCGATAACCTCCGCTCTGTTCTTGAGAAGAATATCTTTCAGGATCCCTTGTTCAATACATTCATCTACCGCCTGCGTCACAGCTTCGATAAGAGAGATTCCCTTATCCACCCTTTTGCGGATAGCAGCGATAAGATACGCGTACTCCTTAAGCCTTTTGCACTTTTCCATGAGCGCCTTATTATGACCGTAGTTGATGTTCAGCATGACTGCGCTGCACTCCAGCGCAGGTTCCATATCCTTCTGGACATAGGAATCTGAGAGCCGGAGGACAGAGCGGTCAGGCTCTGCCGCCGTGCCGTTGTAGAATACGACATATTGAGGCGTGGGCAGATGGATGCGGGTCTTTCCGTAGATTCGGATGCTCTGCAGCTCCACATAGCTTTCATACAGCCGGCTGAAATAAAACAGCCCTCTTAAAGGAAGGTTCGGGCACTGGGAACTGTTGTGCTCATACAGGTTCATCGTGTCGCTGATGAGAAAGGACTTATCATTTCTCATGCCGAGGTAGATGACGTCCTCCAGTGTGTTGATCTCCAACGTTTCAGGGTCAGTATAGTCAGTATTATTCACTGCATTGTAGAGATCAAGAAGATCTCTTTTATCCTCAAAAACCTTACAGAAAAGACGGTCCTTGTATTCACGGTTTATATTCCGGGAATTCTGATCAGATATTCGGTTGTCCATGTTTATCATTTGTACCTCCATTATAAAGAATGAACTCTGCCTTTGGCAAGCATTTACAAGTAACATCCCGGGAAAATTGTAAGCGCGGATAGCGCTGTTAAGATAGAATGAGCATAGCACTGTGGGTATGTGGAATGCAATGTGTATGTTGTTGATAAACAAAGAAGTTGGTTGATAAAAGTGTGGAAAAGAAACAACCATTTAATTCAGGAACTTCATTTTGCAGAATCTGAAAAGAAAAAGGGTGCAAAACGTATTCGGAGCGAATGAAGGGCTGCCGGGATTCCGCTCCAGAAGATAGAAAAACTACAAGGTTCCGGCTATGTCCGAAAA
>NHCFC00100__coassemble_1874_pt1 | contig 14116 bp, 13 predicted proteins | sample NHCFC00100__metabat2_high_PE_030 | metagenome-assembled genome bin NHCFC00100 | reverse complement strand
AGGCAAAAGAATATCTGTTGAAAACTGTTGAAGAAGATGTTAAGCATGACACTGCGAAGATGGTCAGAGAGCTGGAAGCTCAGGCAAAGGAGGACGCTGACAAGAAGGCGAAAGAGTATGTTGTCAACGCCATCCAGAGATGTGCCGCTGACCATGTAGCAGAGACGACGATCTCTGTCGTACAGCTCCCAAGCGATGAGATGAAAGGACGTATCATTGGCCGTGAGGGGAGAAATATCCGGACTTTAGAGACGCTTACAGGTGTGGAACTGATCATTGACGACACACCGGAGGCAGTCGTTCTCTCCGGATTTGACCCGATCCGCCGTGAAGTCGCAAGGATCGCTCTTGAGAGACTGATCGTGGACGGACGCATCCATCCGGCAAGGATCGAGGAAATGGTAGAGAAGGCGCAGAAAGAAGTCGACGCGATGATCAGAGAAGAAGGAGAGGCTGCCGCGCTCGAAGTAGGAGTGCCGGGCATCCATCCGGAGCTGATCCGTCTCCTTGGACGCATGAAGTTCAGAACAAGTTACGGGCAGAATGCCCTGAAGCATTCTATCGAGGTTGCTCAGCTTGCAGGACTTTTGGCGGGTGAGATAGGCATTGATGTCAGGATGGCGAAGCGCGCCGGACTTTTGCATGATATAGGCAAATCCATCGACCATGATGTAGAAGGGTCACATATCCAGATAGGTGTGGATCTGTGCAGAAAATACAAGGAGTCCGCAACTGTCATTAATGCTGTGGAAGCACATCACGGCGATGTGGAGCCGCAGACGCTGATCGCCTGCGTGGTGCAGGCTGCTGATACGATCTCAGCGGCGAGACCGGGCGCAAGGCGCGAGACGATTGAAACATATACAAACAGATTGAAACAGTTAGAAGAGATTACCAACCAGTTTAAAGGTGTGGACAAATCTTTTGCCATTCAGGCAGGTAGAGAGATTCGTGTTATGGTAGTTCCGGAGCAGGTATCTGATGATGATATGGTGCTTATGGCAAGGGATATTGCGAAACAGATCGAGTTTGAGCTTGAATATCCCGGACAGATCAAGGTAAATGTAATCCGTGAATCACGGGCGACAGATTACGCGAAATAGCAATGGATCATAACAACAGATGAAAGACCGCCCCTGTCGCAAGACAGGGGCGGTCTTTGTCTCAACAGGAAATTTCGTACCCGGTGAAATACACAAAAATTAAAACTTTTTACAATAATTTGAAAAAGGAGAATGAGGATGAGTGAGCAGATCAAACGGTTAAAAAGAGAATTGAAATTCAAAGGGACGATCCTTGAGTTTTATCAGGATACAATGGAGATCAACGGAGATCACACGGCAGTCTGGGATTTTATCAAACACAAAGGAGCAGCCGCGGTTGTACCTGTGACAGATGACGGGAAGATCCTCATGGTGCGCCAGTACAGAAATGCTCTGGACCGTTATACCCTTGAGATTCCGGCGGGCGCGCTGGATGAAGAAAATGAACCGGGAAGGGAATGTGCTTCCCGCGAGTTGGAAGAGGAGACTGGTTTCCGCAGTGAGAATCTGGAATGGCTTATTAATCTGCGGACGACAGTTGCCTTCTGTAATGAGCGGATCGAGGTCTATGTGGCAAAGAATCTTATTCCCTCGAAACAGCATCTGGATGAGGATGAGTTTATCGATCTTAAGGCATATACATTGGATGAGCTTAAGGAGAAGATATTTTCAGGAGAGATCGAGGACGGAAAGACTGTGGCATCCCTCATGGCATACGCGGCGAAATACGGGAAGTAATGATAGTGTCAGTGACAAGGGACAACACGGCCGATGCAGGGCAAATGTAAGCCTCCTTGCCGTTGCTTTCACTCCGCGTGCGTCATGCGCGCAAAATGGATAGAATAAAAGAACAGCCCCGGCATATAATGAAATATCCATCTACATCTTGACTGGCAGGAGGAGAAGGTATGAGGATATTTCAAACGAGAAAGCAGCTTTTGGTTTTCTTTATGCCGGGGTTTTTGCTCGGCATTATTTATGTGAATTTTGTCGCGAAAAAATATATGGCTGAGCCGGGGATATTCAGTGATTATTTTCTTGAACAGTTCCGGTCAGCCACGGTGGACGCGCGGGAGTATATCTGGTATTTGCTGAAGATCAGGGCAGTTCCTTTTCTGGGGCTGACCGGATTGTCTTTTACAAAAGCCAGAAAGGCGGCGTCCGTTTTGTTTCTTGTTTGGACGGGCATTTCTTTTGGCATCCTGATATCTGCCGCCATATTGAGTTTAGGTCTAAAGGGGAGCCTTCTGTGTGTTGTAGGGCTGTTTCCCCAGTTTTTATTCTACATACCCGCGTATCTTGTGCTGCTATGGCACTGCTATATGATCCCCCGGAGCAGCTGGAACCGACAGAAAATAATATTTACTTCTCTGATGATGGCGGCAGGGATCATGCTGGAGCTGTATGTTAATCCGGTTCTTGTGAAAGCTTTTCTCTCGGTTATGTGACCGTTACAGGCCGGGGGCTGCAGTCTGAGTATCATATGCGCTGAGTCCTGTGGCTCTTCGGTCCGGGGCTGCGCCAGACCTGTTTAAGAAGTACAAGAAAGGCAAGAGCGGAAACGATGAGCTGGCTTATGAGCAGACCCCAGAGATATCCCTGTATGCCAAAGCGGGGGATGGCGAGGAACACTCCGGCGATGCGCACGAGCAGCCCGATGAGGTTGATAAGGAAAGTAAATGCTGTCTTTCCCAGTCCGTTGATGGCGCTCATCAGAGCTGTGTTCGTATACATAAACGGGCAGATCCACGCAAGAGTGATGATGAATTTTCCCGCGGAACTGCTGTGGAAAAGGATCGTTCCGATAAAGTTTCCGAAAATAAGAAAGAACAGGCAGCTTGAAAGACCGAGGATGAGACAACTTCCGACTGCTTTTTTGAGAAGCCGGGCAATGCTCTCACGGTTCTTAGAAGCCTGCGCCGCGCTTACTGCCGGCATAAGGACAGTTCCTACGGAACTTGTAATGGCGGAGGGAAAGAGGATACAGGGCAGGGCCATGCCTGTCAGCACACCGTACATGCTGAGTGCCTCGCTTGTGCTCATGCCGGAGAGCTTAAGGCAGGCGGGGATAGAGGCTGCCTCTACGCTTTGCAGCAGAGTGACTGCCGTGCGGTTGGCGGTCAGAGGTATGGAGAGGGAAAGCAGTTCCCGCAGATTTTTTGTAAGTGAGGACAGAACAGGACGCTGAGAGGACGAGCCCTGTTTTGACAAAAAGCGGGAGGAGAATAAGGCGGAGGCGAATTCGCCTACCACAATCCCCGCGGCGGCAATCTGGATGGAAGGAACACGCCCGCTCTGTTTCATGAAGAAGAAAAGACATATTACGAACAGGATGCGCAGTGTCTGTTCTATAAGCTGGCTGATCGCGGGAAGGGAGGCTTTCTGGAGTCCGAAGCTGTAACCGCAGATGCAGCTGTGTACGGCAGCGCAGGGCAGAGCATAGGAGATGATGACCAGCAGCTCTTGGCACCGCGCGTCGCCAAGGAAGGTTTCGGCGATGAAGAGAGCGTTCTGCTGGACAAAGATCACTTCAGTAAATGAGAGCAGAAGAGTAAGGCTAAGAGCAGTGTAAAGGATGCTCTTAGCCTCATTTTGCCTTCCTAAAGATACTTTGCCTGCCACCATGCGTGAGAGCGCTGTCTGGATGCCTGATGTACTAAGCGAAATGCAGAGCGCGTATACAGGAAATACAAGCTGGTACAATCCTACATTTTCCTCACCAAAGGCATGACTTAAAAAGATACGGAAGAAAAAGCCCATGAACCGCGTGATGAATCCGGCGGCAGTAAGGATCATGGCTCCCTGAAATAATTTGTGTTTTGTAAACATATTTATACCTCGTGGCAAACGTTACTGTTCACAGGAGCGCCATTTGGCAGCCGTCCTTAGGCATACGTGTGAACTGTAGCGGACACTTTTTACAGCATATGTCAATTCACGGCTTGACAGAACAAAGCGCTGGTGATATCCTACAAAAGTAAATCCCAGTAAAATACTAGGAAATGAATAAAGGCTTTGGGATAAAAGAGAGAGCTTTGATAAAGAAGGTGAGAAAGTGAAGCTGTCTACAAAGGGAAGATACGGGCTTCGGGCGCTGATCGATCTTGCGCAGAACAGCAAAGAAACACCGGTTTCCATCACCAGCATATCGGCGCGTCAGGAACTGTCGGAGCGGTATCTGGAGCAGTTGATGTCCATGCTGAAAAAGGCAGGGCTGGTAGAGAGTGTCCGGGGAGCCGGAGGCGGATATGTCCTGGCAAAGGACATGAAAGAAATCTCAGTCGGTGATGTGCTGCGCGCGCTGGAGGGTTCGCTGGAACCTGTAGAATGCGCGGGACTTGAGCCGGACGGCGGATGCAGGGCGTCTGACAGCTGTGTGACAAAATACGTCTGGCAGAGGATCAACGAAAGCATTAACAAGACTGTAGATGAGATCATGCTGGACCAGCTTGTACGGGAGAGCGGGAAAAAAGAATGTACAGGCGCAGATCGCGCAGGGTGTAAGAATTAGTGATGTCCGTATTTCACGGACAAAATATCATAAATATACGGAGGCAGATATGAGTAAACTGATTTATCTTGACAATGCGGCAACGACAAAGACATCTCCGGAAGTGGTGGAGGCAATGCTGCCGTACTTTACTGAAAATTACGGAAATCCATCCAGTGTGTACGGATTTGCTTCGGCGAATAAAGAGGTTATCGCAAAACAGAGAGAGACGATCGCCAATGTTCTTGGGGCGAAAGACAATGAGATCTATTTCACGGCGGGGGGAACAGAATCTGACAACTGGGCACTGACAGCCACGGCGGAAGCCTACGCGTCCAAAGGAAAGCATATCATCACCAGCAAGATCGAGCATCACGCGATTCTGCATACGTGTGCCTATCTTGAAAAACGCGGCTACGAGGTGACTTATCTGGATGTTGATGAGAACGGTCTTGTGGATCCGGCGGACGTGGAAAAAGCCATCCGGCCGGACACGATCCTTGTCTCTGTCATGTTCGCAAACAACGAGATCGGCTCCATCCAGCCCATCGCTGAGATCGGAAAGATCGCTCATGATCACGGTGCCCTTTTCCACACAGACGCGGTGCAGGCGTTCGCTCAGGTTCCCATCAATGTGGACGAGTGCAATATCGACATGCTCAGCGCCAGCGGGCATAAGCTGAACGGACCGAAAGGGATCGGATTCCTTTATATCAGAAAAGGGGTAAAGATCCGCTCCTTTATCCACGGTGGGGCACAGGAGAGAAAGCGCCGTGCCGGAACGGAAAACGTACCGGGTATCGTAGGTCTTGGAAAGGCCGTAGAGCTTGCGGCTGCATCCATGAAGGAGAGAATGGAAAAAGAGTCTGCCATGCGTGATTATCTGATCAGCAGGATCGAGGAGGAGATCCCATACTGCAGACTCAACGGAGATCGCATGAAACGTCTTCCCAACAATGTGAACTTCAGTTTCCGTTTTGTGGAAGGAGAGTCTTTGCTCATTATGCTTGACATGAAGGGGATCTGCGCTTCCAGCGGTTCGGCGTGCACATCGGGCTCTCTGGATCCGTCCCATGTGCTGCTCGCTATCGGGCTGCCCCATGAGATCGCTCATGGCTCTCTGAGAATGACGCTGGGCGCGGATACGACAAAAGAAGAGATTGATTATACAGTGGACTGCTTAAAAGAAATCGTTGCGCATCTTAGAAGTATGTCTCCGCTGTACGAAGATTTTATGAAGAAACAGGCAAAATAACGAAAAAACCAGTCGGCGGCACAACTGCCAATAGAATACAGATTTCAGGAGGAACAGTAAGATGTATACAGAAAAAGTAATGGATCATTTTCAGCATCCGAGGAATGTCGGAGAGATTGAGAACGCCAGCGGCGTGGGAACAGTTGGAAACGCGAAGTGCGGGGATATCATGAGGATCTATCTGGATATTGATGAGAATCAGATCATCCGTGATGTGAAGTTCAAGACATTCGGCTGCGGCGCGGCTGTGGCGACGAGCAGCATGGCGACAGAGCTTGTCAAAGGGAAGAGCGTTCAGGAAGCGATGGAAGTGACGAACAAGGCAGTTATGGAAGCGCTGGACGGGCTTCCGCCGGTAAAAGTTCACTGTTCACTTCTTGCAGAGGAGGCGATCCATGCTGCGCTTTGGGATTATGCCGAGAAGAATGGCATCAAGATCGAGGGACTGACAAAGCCTAAGTCGGATATCCATGAGGGCGAGGAAGAGGAAGAAGAGGAATATTGATGAGCAGGGTTGTCGTCGGGATGTCAGGAGGAGTAGACTCCTCTGTGGCAGCATACCTTTTGAAAGAACAGGGATATGACGTGGTCGGGGTGACCATGCAGATCTGGCAGGAGGAAGATGCCTGTTCCATTGAGGAAAACGGCGGATGCTGTGGCTTGAGCGCTGTGGAGGACGCTAGGCGTGTGGCGTCAGCTCTCGGGATTCCTTACTATGTGATGAATTTCAAACAAGAGTTCCAAAAGAATGTGATCGACTATTTCACGGATGAGTATTTAAACGGACACACGCCAAACCCATGCATCGCCTGCAACCGCTATGTAAAATGGGAAGCGCTCTTAAACCGCAGCCTGTCCATCGGCGCTGATTATATTGCTACAGGGCATTACGCGCGTATCGAACAGCTCCCGAACGGAAGATATGCGCTGAAACGTTCCGCTGCCTTGGCAAAGGACCAGACATATGCTCTCTACAATCTGACCCAGGAACAGCTGAAGCGGACGCTCATGCCGGTAGGCGCTTATTCTAAGGATGAGATACGCGCCATGGCGGAGAAGATCGGTCTTCTGGTGGCGGATAAGCCGGACAGCCAGGATATCTGTTTTGTGCCGGACGGAGATTATGCTTCATTTATCGAGGAGACGGTCAGAGAGCGGACGGGGCAGGAACTTCCGACAGGAAACTTCGTGACGCCGGACGGGAGAATACTCGGAACACATAAAGGAATCATCCATTATACAGTAGGACAGCGCAAAGGTCTGGGGCTTGCTCTGGGATATCCCGCGTTTGTCCTTGAGATCCGTCCGGAGACCAATGAAGTGGTCATCGGGACTTATGAGGAATCGCTGACGCATACAGTGAAGGCGGACAGGCTGAATTTCATGAGCATAGAAGATCTGACAAAGCCAAAACGGGTGTTTGCCAAGATCCGCTATAATCATAAGGGTGCGTGGTGCACGGCGGAGAAGACAGGCAGTGATGAAGTGATCTGTCATTTTGAAGAAACGCAGAGAGCAGTGACTCCGGGGCAGGCACTTGTGCTTTATGACGGAGAATATGTGTTGGGAGGAGGGACCATCCTGTGAACAGTAAAATATTTTGTGACGCCCATATGCATACGGACTTTTCTACGGACTGTTCCGCGACAGTGCGCAGTATGCTGGACGCCGCTGTGGAAAGAGGGCTTAGGGCTGTCTGTATCACGGATCATATGGATCTGGATTTCCCGCCCCAGGAGGGAGAAGAACATCCGTCGGGCATACAGCCGTTTCAATTTGATGTAAAGGAGTATTTCCGCGTGCTGACTCCGCTGAAGGAAGAGTACAAAGACAGACTGGAAGTGCGGATCGGCATTGAACTGGGACTCAGGCCTCATCTTGGAGCAAGGTATAAAGAACTGCTTGCCGCGTATCCTTTTGATTTTGCTATTGGTTCCATCCATCTGATCAGGGGAATGGACCCGTATTACGGGAAACTGTTCGAGGGCAGAACGGATGCGGATGTCTACAGGGAAGCGTTTGAGGAAACACTATGCTGCATAGACCGGAATGAAGACTTTGACACGTTGGGGCATTTGGACTATGTAGTGCGTTACGGAAAGCATCAGGCTGAGCAGTATTCCTATAGTGCCTTTGCCGACGAGATCGACGCGGTGCTGAAAAGACTTATTTCCATGGGGAAAGGACTGGAGGTCAATACAGGAGGCTTGAAATACGGACTCGGATTTACGAACCCGCATTCAGATGTGATAAAGCGGTACCGGGAACTGGGCGGCGAGATCGTCACTGTGGGTGCAGACGCGCACAGGCCGGAGCATGTGGGGTACGAGTTTGAAAAAGCTGCCGGCATACTGAAAGACTGTGGCTTTCAGTATTACACCGAATTTAAAGAGAGAAAGCCGGTCTTTAAGAAGCTTTGATACACACGTTTTAACAGATTTTCATATTAGTACTTGAATTTTTGTTCCTGTTTTAGTACAATTATTCTAGTTGATGAATCCTTAACAATTTCTACTTGTGGGGATTCATTGTTATGACTGTAACACAGTCAAATATTTTTTAAATTCTTAGGAGGAATTAATCATGGCAGTAAAAGTAGCGATCAATGGATTTGGACGTATCGGACGTCTTGCTTTCAGACAGATGTTTGGAGCTGAGGGATTTGAGATCGTGGCAATCAACGACCTTACATCTCCGAAGATGCTGGCTCACTTACTGAAATATGACTCAACACAGGGCAAATACGCTCTGGCTGACAAGGTTGAGGCAGGAGAGGATTCCATCATCGTTGACGGAAAAGAGATCAAAATTTACGCAAAGGCTAACGCAGCTGAGCTTCCGTGGGGAGAGATCGGTGTTGACGTAGTTCTTGAGTGTACAGGATTCTATACATCCAAGGCAAAAGCACAGGCCCACATCGACGCAGGCGCTAAGAAAGTTGTTATCTCCGCTCCGGCAGGCAACGACCTTCCGACAATCGTTTACAATGTAAACCACGAGAATCTTACAAAGGATGACAACATCATCTCTGCTGCATCCTGTACAACAAACTGCCTCGCTCCGATGGCTAAGGCACTCAACGATCTTGCACCGATCAAATCCGGTATCATGTGCACGATCCACGCTTACACAGGTGATCAGATGACACTTGACGGACCGCAGAGAAAAGGCGATCTGAGAAGATCACGTGCAGCAGCATGCAACATCGTTCCGAACAGCACAGGCGCAGCGAAGGCTATCGGTCTTGTTATTCCGGAGCTCAACGGCAAACTGATCGGTTCCGCACAGCGTGTTCCGACTCCGACAGGTTCTACAACAATCCTTACAGCAGTTGTAGAGGGAGAGGTTACAGTTGATCAGATCAACGAGGCTATGAAGGCAGCAGCTAACGAGTCTTACGGCTACAACACAGATGAGATCGTATCCAGCGATATTGTTGGTATGTCTTACGGCTCACTGTTTGACGCTACACAGACAATGGCTCTTCCGGCTGGCGACGGCACAACAGAGGTTCAGGTTGTTTCATGGTATGACAACGAGAACTCTTACACAAGCCAGATGGTAAGAACAATCAAATACTTCGGAAAACTTCTTGAGGCTTAATTCTCACTGGGGGGACAAGCTGATAAATTGTAACAGTTCAGTTCGTTTTATGATTTCCGTACATTGTATGGCAGAACTGTTATCCGAAATTGACTCACAATGGGGTCCGGTCTTATTGTTGGACCGGACCCTGTTCTGTGTACAGGCGGCATCAGAGGTCCGTGAGGATTACCCGGCCGTCAAGAAAATAATTTAGGAGGCTATAGAAATGGCAGCACTCAACAAAAAATCAGTAGACGATATTAATGTAAAAGGCAAAAGAGTCCTTGTAAGATGTGACTTTAACGTTCCGCTTATCGACGGGAAGATCACAGACGAGAACCGTATCGTGGCAGCTCTTCCGACGATCAAGAAGCTGATCGCTGACGGCGGAAAGGTCATCCTCTGCTCACACCTCGGAAAACCGAAGGGAGAGCCGAAGCCGGAGATGTCCCTTGCGCCGGTAGCAGTAAGACTGGCTGAGCTTCTCGGACAGGAAGTGAAATTCGCGGCAGATCCGGAAGTTGTAGGACCGAACGCAAAGGCAGCCGTAGAAGCTATGAACGACGGCGACGTAGTTCTTCTTGAGAACACACGCTACAGAGCAGAAGAGACAAAGAACGGCGAGGCATTCAGCAAAGAGCTTGCTTCCCTGTGTGATGTATTCGTAAACGACGCGTTTGGAACCGCTCACAGAGCTCACTGCTCTAACGTAGGTGTTACAGAGTATGTTGACACAGCAGTAGTAGGATACCTGATGCAGAAAGAGATCGATTTCCTCGGAAACGCGGTTGAGAATCCGGAGAGACCGTTCGTTGCTATCCTTGGCGGATCCAAGGTTTCCAGCAAGATCTCTGTTATCAACAACCTGCTTGAGAAGGTAGATACTCTTATCATCGGCGGCGGAATGTGCTATACATTCTCCAAAGCTCAGGGAGGAAATGTAGGAAACTCACTTCTTGAGGAGGATTACCTGGAGTACGCTCTTGAGATGGTCAAGAAAGCTGAAGAAAAAGGCGTGAAACTTCTTCTTCCTGTTGATTCCATCATCGCGGATGCATTCTCCAACGACGCGAATACAAAAGTTGTTGCACAGGGAGAGATCCCGGACGGCTGGATGGGACTTGACATCGGACCTGAGACAGCAAAGATGTACGCAGACGCAGTGAAATCTGCTAAGACAGTTGTATGGAACGGACCGATGGGATGCTTCGAGATGCCGAAGTTCGCAGACGGAACTAAGACAGTAGCAGAGGCTCTGGCAAATACAGACGCTGTAACGATCATCGGCGGCGGTGACTCCGCGGCAGCTGTAAACCAGCTTGGATACGGCGACAAGATGACACATATCTCTACAGGCGGCGGCGCTTCCCTTGAATTCCTTGAGGGTAAGGAACTGCCGGGCGTAGCAGCAGCGAACGACCGCTAAGCAACGTATATAATCCAATTACTGCGTTAGATACGGCTCGACGTACCTTTTTTGTACGCCTTCGCCGTATCTGCCTTGTAATTGAATCATATCCGCCGCTTATCGGCACTACTGTGCTGAAATCTGTCGGCGGATGCAGAGATAAAAAAGTAATCAAGGAGAATAGAAAAATGGCAAGAAAGAAAATTATTGCAGGCAACTGGAAGATGAACAAGACTCCGGGCGAGGCAGTTGCTCTGGTAGAGGAATTAAAGCCGCTCGTTGCAAACGAGGAAGTTGACGTAGTATTCTGCGTTCCGGCAATCGATATCGTACCGGTTGTTGAGGCTGTAAAAGGCACAAACATTCAGGTTGGCGCTGAGAACATGTACTATGAGGAGAGCGGAGCTTACACAGGCGAGATCGCTCCGAACATGCTCGTAGACGCAGGTGTGAAATACGTTGTTCTCGGACACTCCGAGAGAAGAGATTACTTCGGCGAGACAAATGAGGATGTAAATAAGAAGGTCCTCAAAGCACTTGAGCACGGCATTACACCGATCATGTGCTGCGGCGAGACTCTGGAGCAGAGAGAGCAGGGTGTGACGATGGATTTTATCCGCCAGCAGGTGAAAGTTGGTCTCCAGAACGTGACAGCTGACCAGGCTAAGACAATGGTCATCGCTTACGAGCCGATCTGGGCGATCGGAACAGGAAAGACAGCTACAACAGAGCAGGCTGAGGAAGTTTGCAAGGGCATCCGCGAGTGCATCGCTGAGGTTTATGACGAGGCGACAGCAGAGGCGATCCGTATCCAGTACGGCGGTTCTGTAAACGCAGGCAACGCGGCAGAGCTGTTCGCACAGGCTGACATCGACGGCGGTCTGGTAGGCGGCGCTTCCCTGAAGGCTGACTTCGGAAAGATCGTTTGCTACAAATAAGAAACATATGATGTAAAACGGCTGACTCACTGACTGATATTGGTGGGTCAGCTTTTTTCGCTGTTTCGGACAATTGATGCAGCCGTATTCTGCAGACGGCAAGTGCGGTCATGCTTTATGCGTCTTGCAAAATCACTGAAAAACGGGTACAATAAATAGCGGAATGAAAGTTCACAAATGTACAGTTAAAGGAGATATGGATATGAGTAAGAAACCAACCGTATTGATGATATTAGACGGCTACGGATTAAGAGCCGATGAGAAGGGAAATGCTGTTGCAGAGGGAAAGACTCCGGTGATGGACAAGCTGATGGCTGAGTGCCCGTTTGTAAAGGGAAATGCCAGCGGAATGGCAGTAGGACTTCCGGACGGTCAGATGGGGAACTCTGAGGTAGGACATCTGAACATGGGTGCGGGACGTATCGTATACCAGGATCTGACAAAGATCACAAAGTCCATCCAGGACGGCGATTTCTTTGAGAACAAAGCGCTCCTCGCGGCATGCGAGAACGCAAAAGCGAACAATTCTTCCCTTCATATGATGGGACTTGTATCTGACGGCGGCGTGCACAGCCACAACACACACATCTACGGACTGCTGGAATTGGCGAAGAGACAGGGACTGGAGAAAGTCTATGTTCACTGCTTCCTGGACGGACGTGATACTCCTCCGGCATCAGGAAAAGAGTATGTTGAGGAGCTGGAGGCAAAGATGAAAGAGATCGGAGTCGGTGAAGTTGCTACCGTATCCGGACGCTACTATGCGATGGACAGAGATAACCGCTGGGATCGTGTGGAGAGAGCATACAAGGCGCTTGTAAAAGGCGAAGGTGTTGAGGCTGATTCCGCGACAGCAGGAATCCAGACTTCCTATGATAAAGAAGTGACAGACGAGTTCGTCGAGCCGATGGTCGTGATGAAAGACGGCGCTCCGACAGCTACAGTGAAGGACGGAGATTCCATTATCTTCTTTAACTTCCGTCCGGACCGCGCGCGAGAGATCACACGTACTTTCTGTGATGATGAGTTCACAGGATTTGACAGAGGCGAAAGAGTGAAGACGACTTATGTATGCTTCACAGAGTATGATGTGACCATCGAGAATAAGCAGGTTGCTTTTGTAAAAGAAGAGATCACGAATACATTCGGTGAGTTCCTTGCGGCAAACGGACTGAAGCAGGCTCGTATCGCAGAGACAGAGAAATACGCTCACGTTACATTTTTCTTCAACGGCGGTGTGGAGGAGCCGAACGAGGGAGAAGACAGGATCCTTGTGAAATCCCCGAAGGTTGCCACATATGACCTGAAACCGGAGATGAGCGCGTATGAAGTGTGCGACAAGCTTGTTGAGGCGATCAAGTCCGGCAAATATGATGTGATCATCATTAACTTCGCGAACCCGGATATGGTCGGACACACAGGCGTTGAGACAGCAGCCATCAAGGCAATCGAGGCGGTTGATGAGTGTGTAGGAAAAGCGGTAGACGCGATCAAAGAGGTAGATGGTCAGATGTTCATCTGCGCGGATCACGGAAATGCAGAGCAGCTCATTGATGAGGAGACCGGAGAACCGTTCACGGCACATACAACGAACCCGGTTCCGTTCATCCTTGTGAACGCGGATCCGTCTTACAAGTTAAGAGAGGGCGGATGCCTTGCGGACATCGCTCCGACTCTGATCGAGATGATGGGAATGGAGCAGCCGAAAGAGATGAGCGGAAAATCCCTGATCGTAAAATAAAGAGACGGCATAAGATACAAGAAACAGTCAAATACAGAATGAGAGTTCTGGACGAATAAAGATTCTATCACAGAGGCACGGAGGATACCGCGCCTCTGTTTTTAAAGGTGTAAGCGAATACAGGAAGGAGCAGCATTGGAATGCGTGAAAAGCTGACAAAGAGCGATGTGGAGAAGATCCGGGCGGAGATCGAGCACCGCAAGCTTGTGGAAAGGAAGGAACTGATCGAGGCTGTGAAAGAGGCACGCTCCCACGGCGATCTGAGTGAGAACTTCGAGTATCATGCGGCAAAGAAAGAGAAGAACCGCAATGAGAGCAGGATCCGCTATCTGGAGAGAATGCTCAAGACAGCGGTCATCGTGGAGGATCATTCTCAGGCAGATGAAGTGGGGCTTAATAATACAGTGGAGATCTACTGTGAGGACGATGATGAGGTGGAGACATACCGTATCGTGACTTCTGTAAGGGGAAGTTCGCTGAATGGGCTTGTGAGTATTGAATCGCCCATCGGAAAAGCACTTCTCGGGCATAGAGAAGGCGACCGGGTGTATGTGAAGGTGAATGATGATTTTGGTTATTATGTGGTGATCCGCAAGGTGATCAAGACTGAGAGTGAAGATGAAGATCAGATAAGAAGTTTCTAGAGACTTAAAGAT
>NHCFC00100__coassemble_1870_pt1 | contig 14162 bp, 14 predicted proteins | sample NHCFC00100__metabat2_high_PE_030 | metagenome-assembled genome bin NHCFC00100 | reverse complement strand
TCTGAGATACAGGATTTCTCCCGGGCAGTCCGGGAATACATGGATAGCACGGGTAAGAGCCAGGCAGAATTATCAAATGAAGAATATGAGCGGTTTGAGAAGTTATCACCATTTTATGCGGATTTTGCTGTGGAACTCTCTCTTGACGGACAAAAACTGAAGCGTGGATTCATGTGCGGGGTGACATGGATACCGGCAGATATCAATGATGAGCCGTCCAGTGGGGAAGCGGAAGCATTGATGAAAGAGTACGGCTGCTGCAGGGAGTACGGCTGGGCTTTTGAAAGGCGCATGTACCAATGGACGGATGTTCCGGTTCTTGAGCCCGGGCAGGCGGTTTTTTCTTTCCGCGCTGAAAAACAGCCGGTGACGGTGGCGTATTTTACGACTGCGGATACAGATAACTTTGACGCACCTGTAATTAAGACAGAATTTACCCATTCGCTGTCAGGGGATAAACTTGTGCTGTCAGTGCATTCTTTTGAAGCAGGGAAGCTTGACATCGAGACTGGTCCGGGGGAGGAGATGGAATATCCCTCCTGTTACCATGATCTGGCATACACGGTCCGGCCATCTGTCCCAGAGGAGGAGCTGACGTTACAGGATTGCGCGGAGGGAGACAGACCCAGAAGAAAAGGCGAAGAGGAAATGGAAGACGGTCCGACTTCCATTTTCATCGGGGGAAAGACAGCGGTGATGCCTGTCCTTATGAAAGAAGAGGGGGAAGATACTTCGGATGTAAGAACCGCAGTTTCCTCCCTCCACTTTGAACCTGTGAAACAGGTAAAGTGGAGGGTGGTGCTTCACGTAAAAGAGCATGAAGATGTGGACGTGAGAGTAAAACTGTCTGAATAATCAGAAATGTGCCGGTGTTTGACCATAAGGTCGTGTGCCGGCACATATTCGCATTCGGCTCAAATGCCTTTATTTAGTTCAGACTGCACAGGGAGCATCCGGTCGGAGTTACCGCGCAGCCGCCTTTCGCGGTCTCACGATACTCGGAAGGAAGCCGTTTCCCTGCCATATACATGGCGTCCAGCATCTCGTCGAAGGGGATGAGCTGAGGGACGCCGCTTAGCGCAAGTTCCGCCGCTGTGAGCGCGTTCGCTGCTCCGGCGGCATTTCTGCCCTGGCAGGGACATTCCACCAGTCCGCCCACGGGATCGCAGACAAGACCAAGCATGTTCATAAGCACGGTGGACGCCGCGTAGAAGCACTGCTTTGGTGTCCCGCCCATGAGTTCTGCTGCTGCGGAGGCTGCCATGGAAGCGGCGACGCCCACCTCTGCCTGACAGCCGCCGACTGCTCCGGCTACGGTGGCATTCCGCATGGCGAGATAACCGACGGCGCCGGCGTTAAATAAAGCGTGGACGATCTGATCATCGGTCAGGTCATAGGTCTCCTGAAGAGCGAGCAACACACCGGGGACGATGCCTGAGGAGCCTGCCGTGGGGGCGGCGACGATCAGTCCCATGGAAGCGCTGTTTTCAAGTACTGCCATGGCGTATGTCACGGAGCGGCTTAAGGTATCGCCGCAGATGCTTTTCCCCTCTGCACGATGGCGGGAGAGCATCTGGGCTTCGCCGCCGATGAGACCGCCGATGGATTTTTTCGGAGCCTCCACCGGATCGAAAGCGGAGGATTTCATGATCTCCCATGTGCGGCGCATCTCATTTATGATATCCCCTTCCGTTCTGTCGGTCCGGCTGCTTTCCCGGCGGATCATAAGATCCGAGATCAGGCAGCCGTTTTCCGCGCATTGCGCGAGGATTTCCTGGGCATTGCGGAAATGAAGCCGCTTACCGGTGTTGCTGACATCGGTTTTTTTATCAGCAGAAGCTGCCGGATTATCGCTTCCTTTTCTTTGCGGCTGGATGAGCATCACATCCTGTACATACGGATTCAGGCGGATCTGTTCAGCCGCCTCTTCCGGCAGTACACCGTCAGATTCTACGATGCTGTAGGCGGTGCTTCCCTTTTCTTCTCGGTATAACTTCATGTAAGCAATATTTACATTCTTCTCACTCAGGCAACGGGTGATATGGGCGATCACGCCCGGCTTATCCTGCTGGATGATGATGAGCGTGCTGTATTCTCCTGTGAAATCCACTTCCACCTGATCGATGCGGGTGATCCGCACTTTCCCGCCTCCCACAGATTCGCCGCGCACAGACAGCGTGTGCCCGCGCTCATCGGACATGAGGATGTCCACGGTGTTGGGGTGGACTTCTGTCTCTGTCCGGTTGACGGCAAAATGATAAGACAGCCCGGTCTCATCTGCGATGGAAAAGGAATCCGGGATGCGGCGGTCATCGGTATCGAATCCCATGATCCCGCCTAAGAGGGCGCGATCTGTGCCATGTCCCTTATAGGTCTGGGCAAAAGAACCGTAGAGCGTAAATTCTACGGTTTTCAGGTCATAATGGAACATCTTGCGGGCGAGGAGCGCGATTGCGGCGGCTCCCGCAGTATGGGAACTGGACGGTCCGATCATGTTGGGACCGAGCACATCAAATACACTGATAAAAGACATAGGTGATCTCCTTAGATTAAAAAACTGATTTGCGCGAAGCAGGGGCATGCCGCGGCTGCGGCATGAATCGCACATCGTGCGATTATTATACCATAATTCACATGGGAAATACTCTGATTTTTCATTTTGAACAGGAGTATATAAAAAATGGTGGATATAAAGAGCTATGTCGTTCTGTATATCCACCACTTATACATTTTTGGCGAGTGCTTTGAATATATGTTCTATGCTTTTGGATTCCGCGAATATCTGATGCTCCGGCTCGTGGATATCCCCCAGATAATGGGCATCCGAACAGCAGATGACATTGCATTTGTCAAAGTACGGATGTGCTCTTCGGAGCTGGTGAAGATTTTTAAAATCATGGAATTCCGCGCAGGTAAACGTGCTCTCCGGAGGCACGAATCCCAGATTGGAGATCAGGCTTGTGGAGGATTTGTCCACATGTGCCGGATAGGCGATGCCACCGTAGGACTCTACGAGAGGAAATACTTCGTCAAAGGAGATGGATGTGGCGTTGATGAGCAGGTTTTCTTTCGTCCCGATGACTTCATCCGTTTCGTTCATGATCTGCTGTTTCCCGAAGATATCCTCCCGGTTTGGGATGGGCAAGAGTCTGTCGTACACAAGAGCGTCAAAGGCAAGCGCACTCTCAAGGGAAGGAAAGAGGCAGATTACATGGACTTCTTCTTCCGTAGTCAGTTCCATGCCGGGGATCACGGTGACGCCGTAATTATTCCCATGAAAAACAGCGGCCGGGCAGTTGGCGCAGGAGTTGTGGTCTGTCAGCGCGATCACGTCCAGCCCCTTTACGGCCGCCATACCGACTAAGTTCGCCGGCGTCATGTCATCATCCCCGCATGGGGAAAGGCAGGAATGAATGTGAAGGTCATAATAAAGCGGGATCATTCCAGTCCCGCCTGATAGATCTTTAATGCGATATCAAATACCGGGAGATCAGTAGCCAATACGGCGATCCCCTCCTCACCGGCTTTGGCGATGGTCCCCTCATCGAGGGTGACGCCCTCTGCCAGCACGATACAGGCGGTATCTGTAAGAGATGCCACGGCGAGGGTGTTTTTATTCCCCATCACAGTTACCCACACCCCGTCCGCCGGGGCTTTGCTCATGGCGATGCTTAAGAGGTCGCAGCAGAATACCCGTGAGATCTCCCTGTCCGGATTTCCTTCGGCAAGAACATGGCATTCCGGCAATTCTAATATCTGTTGCAGTTTCATGGATCGGTCTCCTTCCGTAAACATAGAACTTATTTCTGATAACTCATATCGTTTTTACAGAGCGGTATCATTTCTCCGCGGACTGCTCCGGCACACCGAAGGAGGCGAGCTCTGCGGTCAGTGTCCTGATATAGGAATCGAGGAGTTCAGAGTCACTGTCACTCAATCCGTTTTCTGAGTTCCGGCTCAGGGTCAGGGCCTCGATCTTGCGCGACAGATCCGCGATGTTGGCGCGAAGGACATAGATGCAGTCATTGGGCGTGGCATCCCCGCGCACGATATCTTCCGCAAGGGTCTGGCAGGTCGGCGCCCCACAGGAACCGCAGTCAAGTCCCGGGAATCTGGCGGTCAGTTTTTCCACGTCACTCATCATCTTTAAGCTCTCCTTAAATGTATTTCCCAGACGGAATACAGGCTCATACTCGATGTTATCGGCCCAGAAGAGATTCTTCACATCCGGATTCTCTGCCAGATGGTTTTTGGATACGGGCTGATACCGGATGAGGCGTTTGGTCTTTGTTGTGGCAATGTATGCGTTTTCCACAGTAAGAGTGCCGCCCACACACCCGCCGTTGCAGGCATTGAGCTCTACGAAGGTCAGGCCGTGGAGCTTCTCGTCCTCCAGTTCTTCCAGCACACGCAGGATGTTGACGATGCCGTCCGCGGCAAGATAATTTTCCGCGAGCAGACCTGCGACTTCTCCGCCGGCGTTGCTCCAGCCGATGCCGATCCTTCCGGAGTGGGAGAGTGGCTTTAACTGACTCTCGTCATGCTTCATATGCGGCAGCAGGAGAGGGTATACATCTTTTATAGCGACAACATTGTCGATGCTGCTCTTCTCAATCCCAAGCGGCGACTTGGCGTAAGACACTTTCGACGGACAGGGGGAGATGAAGATGATCCCGATCTCTTCCGGCTTTAACCCTGTCTTTTCCATTGCCCTTGCGCGCGCGATCTCGGCAGCCACCTCCACGGGCGCCTTGATCGGCAGCAGGCGGGAGATGAGCGACGGGAATTTAACCCGGATCAGCCGGATCACGGACGGACAGGCAGAACTGATAAACGGCGCCTCGGCTGCATGCTCCTTTATGTATTTGCGGGATGCCTCGGAGACAAGCTCCGCGGCGGCGCTTACTTCGTACACATCGTCAAAGCCCAGCTTTAACAGTGCGTTCAGGACGATATCTGCGTTCGTCAGGTTATTGTACTGTGCATAGAGCGACGGCGCGGGCAGAGCCACGGTGTATTTGAAATCATTGATCACGGAGAGCGGATCATAGACCGCGATCTTCGCGTGGTGGGGGCAGTAGCGGATGCACCTGCCGCAGTCAATACAGAATTTGTCTATGATATGGGCTTTTCCGTTGTGAACACGGATGGCCTGAGTGGGACAGTATTTGATGCAGTTGATACAGCCCTGGCAGTCCGACTCTTTCAGGCGCACGGATCGCATGAATTTATTTTTCTCCACAGGCAGACGCCCCTTTCTTTTTTTAAAAACGTACCGTCATAGTGATCGTGGTTCCCTGACCGATCACGGTGTCAATGGTCATCTCATCGGTAAACCGCTTCATGTTCGGCAGTCCCATCCCTGCTCCGAATCCGAGAGAGCGCACTTCTTCTCTCGCGGTGGAATATCCTTCCTGCATGGCCTTCTCGATATCCGGGATGCCCGGCCCTCTGTCCGCGAGCACCATGGTGATATCATCATCGGATACAGTTACGGTGATGGTGCCGCCGTCGGCATGGATGACCATGTTGATCTCACCTTCGTACATGGCGATGGCGACCTTGCGGATGGCATCGCTGTCCACGCCCAGCATTTTCAGCTTGTTTTTTACGGAACTGCTGGCTTCCCCGGCGCGGGTGAAGTCTTCGCCGTCAATCTCGTAGGTAAATATCAGCTGATCGCTCATCTAAGCACCTCCCCGCAGCCCGTTTTCATAGAGGATCCCGCATGTGGTGAACATGTAGTGATCCGTCGCGAGAAGAGCGATGCTCTTGCCCCGGGCGAGGGCGAGCATATTCTCGTCAGGCATCTTTCCGCGCACAAAGATGATACAGACAATGTCCAGCATCTCCGCGGTGCGCACGACCTGAGGGTTACACAGCCCGGTGATGAGGACCGAACATTTGCCGCAGTACGCGAGGACATCGCTCATCATATCCGCGGAAAAAACGAATTGTGCGTCCAGATCCGCAAGCTCCTCACCGTAGAGGAATTGTGCGTTCAGGACTTTCTGCATTTCTTTGATCGTCATAAGCCCCTCCTGAAAATATTTTTTAGCGGGTGCACAGCCGGAATAAGGGTTTTTCGGACGTTGAAACAGCTGCGCATTATGTAACGTCAGTATATCATTTGAATATGCAAAAAGCAATAAATTGCTTTTTTGTGGGATTTCGATTAGAATGTTAATAAAATATCAGAAAAAACACTCTCCGTTTTAGGAATACAGGGAGATGCGGGATGCCTGCACAGGACTGTATGCAAGAGAGTGGCAGGAGGTCAGACATTATGAACATAGGATGCGTAAGAGAAATCAAAAATCAGGAGTACCGTGTGGGAATGACGCCGGACAATGTAAAGAGTTATGTGAACGCCGGTCACACAGTGTACATCGAGAAGAGCGCAGGGGAAGGCTCCGGATTCTCTGATGAGGAATACAGCGCGGCGGGAGCTGCTTTGTGTGAGAGCGCGAAGGAGGTCTGGGACAAGTCGGATATGGTCATCAAGGTGAAAGAGCCGCTCCCGGAGGAGTACGAGTATTTCCGGAAGGATCTTGTGCTCTATACCTATTTCCATCTGGCGGCGGATGAGAAGCTTACGGATGTGCTCCTGGAATCGGGCGTGAAGAGTGTGGCTTATGAGACGCTGATCGAGAAGAACGGGTCGATCCCGCTTCTGGCGCCTATGAGCCAGATCGCAGGCCGTCTGAGTATCCAGGAGGGAGCAAAGTATCTGGAGAAGCCTTTCGGAGGAAAAGGTGTGCTGCTCTCCGGAGTGCCGGGTACACCCAAGGCGAAGGTGGTCATCCTCGGAGCGGGAAGTGTGGGTACGAATGCCTGCAAGACAGCGGTCGGTATCGGCGCGGATGTGACGATCCTGGATATCAATCTGGAACGGCTTGCCTATCTGGATGACATCTTCGGGGCAAGGATCCAGACACTGTACAGCACGGACGCAGCGATCGAGAAGGCAGTGGCAGACGCGGATCTGGTCATCGGCGCGGTCCTGATCCCGGGCAAGGCGGCTCCGAAGCTGATGAAGAAAGAGTATCTTAAGAATATGAAGCCAGGCAGCGTGATCGTTGACGTGGCGGTGGACCAGGGCGGCTGCTGCGAGACGACAAAAGTGACTTATCACGACGATCCGGTCTACACCGTGGACGGGGTTGTACATTATTGCGTGGGAAATATGCCGGGCGCGGTGCCCAGGACTTCCACCATTGCCCTGACAAATGCAACGCTTAAATACGGGCTTGAGATCGCGGGGAAGGGATTGGAAGATGCTTGCCGGGAGAATGAAGTGATCTACTCCGCAGTCAACACCTATGACGGAAAGCTGACATGCAAAAATGTAGCGGACAGCTTCGGAAAAGAATATACAGATATCAAAGCCCTTATCTGATATTGGATAAAATTGTATAAATAGCAAAATCCGAAACAGTTTCAGTGAGATTGTTTCGGATTTTTTGATGATAAATTTGTTCAGATAATTGAAACAAATAGTGGAATATATACAAAATGTTCATAATAAACAAGTGGTATTTTGTAATATCTTGTGCTATCATAAATCTAATGAGCACAAAATATATCTTACTGACTGCTGAAACCCTGAATCACATGTGGTCGGATAAGAAAGAGAAATGGAGGTTGAAGAATGGCAGCGAAGAAAGGAACAGTTCCATTTTCCGGGACAAAAGAACAGGAAGAGGCACTCATGCAAGTGATCCGCGAGCTCAAGGATGAAAAAGGTGCCCTTATGCCGATCCTGCAGAAGGCACAGGATATATACGGTTATCTTCCGATCGAAGTTCAGAAGATGATCTCGGACGAGACGGGGATCCCCATGGAGAAGATCTATGGTGTGGCGACATTTTATTCCCAGTTCACGTTAAGTCCGAAAGGCAGGTACAGGATTTCTGTCTGTCTTGGTACGGCGTGTTATGTAAAAGGCTCCGGAGATATCTACAATGCCCTGATGGAGAAGCTGGGCATCGTGGGCGGAGAGTGTACGCCGGACGGCAAATTCTCACTGGATGCGTGCCGCTGTGTCGGCGCCTGCGGACTCGCCCCGGTCATGATGATCAATGACGAAGTCTACGGCCGTCTGACAGTGGACGATCTGGACGATATCCTGGCAAAATACGAGTAAGCGTATGATGCCGGAGATTTCTCTGAATATTCTGGATGTTGCGGAGAATTCTGTGCGCGCGGACGCCTCTCTGATCGAGATCACCGTGTCCGTACAGCCAAAGGACGACACCCTGACCGTCATCATCAGAGACGATGGCTGCGGGATGACGCCGGAACAGGTGTCAAGCGTACAGGATCCGTTCTTTACCACACGCACCACGAGAAAGGTGGGGCTGGGCGTCCCGTTTTTCAAACAGGCGGCGGAGAGTACGGACGGCAGCTTTCAGATCATTTCAGAAAAAGGAAAGGGAACAACAGTAAAGGCGGTGTTCGGTCTGTCGCATATCGACAGGATGCCGCTGGGAGATATCAGCTCCACGATCCAGACATTGATCGTATTCAACGAGCACATTGATTTCCGGTATACATACGAGTACGGGCAGGATCGCTTCGTGCTGGATACAAGGGAGATGCGGGAGATGCTCGGGGAAGACATTTCCTTTAAGGAGGCAGAGGTCTCCGCGTTTATCAAAGAATATCTGGAGACGAACAAGCTGGAGACAGACAAAGGAGCCGATATATAGAAAAAGGAGGACTACTATGAAATCTCTTGAAGAATTACGCGCCATCCGCGAAAAGATGCAGGGCAAGGTCGGCGTCCGCGCGGAGAATGAGAACCAGACCCGCGTGATCGTGGGCATGGCGACCTGCGGGATCGCGAGCGGCGCGAGACCGGTGCTGACCGCGCTTTCCGACGCGGTGCAGGAGCAGAATCTGACAGATAAGATCAGCGTCACACAGACCGGATGCATCGGGCTGTGCCAGTACGAGCCCATAGTGGAAGTGATGGAGCCGGGCAAAGAGAAAGTGACTTATGTGAAGATGAACCCCGAGAAAGCGCTCGAGGTACTGCGCGTCCATCTGCTGGGCGGTCAGGTCGTGACAAAATACACGCTGAGCGCGGCACAGAACAATAATGCATAACGAAAAGGAGGCATAAAAATATGTATCGTTCACATGTACTTGTCTGTGGCGGAACCGGATGTACCTCCTCCGGAAGCCAGAGGATCAGGGAGAGACTGGAGAAAGAGATCGCGGCGAACGGGCTCTCCGAGGAGGTCGGCGTAGTCAAGACCGGATGCTTCGGGCTCTGCGCATTGGGCCCGATCATGATCGTGTACCCGGAAGGGACATTCTACTCCATGGTCCAGGAGGACGACATCCCGGAGATCGTATCCGAGCATCTCTTAAAAGGAAGAGTCGTAAAACGACTTCTCTATGATGAGACCACAAAGACGGATAAGATCATCCCCCTCAACGAGACGAATTTCTATAAGAAGCAGCACAGGGTGGCGCTTAGAAACTGCGGCGTCATCAACCCGGAAAATATTGATGAATACATCGGTACCGGCGGATACGAGGCACTTGGGAAAGTCCTCACGGAGATGAAGCCGGAAGACGTGATCCAGATCCTTCTCGACAGTGGCCTGAGGGGACGCGGAGGCGCCGGATTCCCCACGGGAATGAAGTGGAAATTCGCGGCAGCCAACGAGGCAGATCAGAAATACGTCTGCTGCAACGCGGACGAGGGAGACCCGGGCGCGTTCATGGACCGTTCCATCTTAGAGGGAGATCCCCACGCTGTACTGGAGGCGATGGCGATCGCCGGATACGCCATCGGAGCGTCCCAGGGATATATCTACGTGCGCGCGGAGTACCCCATCGCTGTAAAGCGTCTTGAGATCGCCATCAACCAGGCGAGAGAGTATGGTCTGCTGGGCAAGAATATCTTTGACAGCGGATTTGACTTTGATATCGAGTTAAGACTCGGCGCGGGAGCATTTGTCTGCGGCGAGGAGACGGCGCTCATGACTTCCATCGAAGGAAACAGAGGTGAGCCCCGTCCGCGTCCGCCGTTCCCGGCGCTCAAAGGTCTGTTCCAGAAACCGACCATCTTAAATAACGTAGAGACGTACGCGAACATTCCCCAGATCATCGTCAACGGTCCGGAGTGGTTCGCTTCCATGGGTACGGAGAAGTCCAAGGGAACGAAAGTGTTCGCCCTGGGCGGCAAGATCAACAACACCGGTCTTGTAGAGATCCCCATGGGTACCACGCTCCGCGAGATCGTGGAGGAGATCGGAGGCGGTGTGCCGAACGGCAAGAAGTTCAAGGCAGCCCAGACCGGAGGACCCTCCGGCGGATGTATCCCGGCAGAGCATATGGATGTGCCAATTGACTATGACAACCTGATTGCCATCGGTTCTATGATGGGATCCGGCGGACTGATCGTCATGGACGAGGATACCTGTATGGTGGACATCGCCAAATTCTTCCTGGAGTTCACGGTGGATGAGTCCTGCGGTAAATGTACGCCGTGCCGTATCGGAACGAGACGTATGTTAGAGATCCTGGAGAAGATCACCAAAGGCCAGGCGACCATGGACGACCTGGATAAGCTGGAGGAGCTGTGCTATCATCTGCAGTCCAACTCCCTGTGCGCCCTCGGGCAGACAGCGCCCAACCCGGTGCTTTCTACGCTGAGGTATTTCAGAGATGAATATATCGCCCATATCGTGGATAAGAAATGTCCGGCAGGAGTCTGCAAGGATCTTCTGCAGTACAAGATCGACCCGGATAAGTGTAAGGGATGTACCCTCTGCGCAAGGACCTGTCCGGCGGACGCAATCATCGGCAAGGTAAAAGAAGTACATATGATCAACCCGGAGAAATGCTTGAAGTGCGGCGCCTGCATGGAGAAATGCCGGTTTGGCGCGATCTATAAGGAATAAGGGAGGGCAGTGAAGATGGAAATGGTGAATTTAAAGATCAATGGCTTGAATGTAACTGCACCCGCTGGTTCTACAGTTCTCGAGGCGGCGCAGGGAGCGGGGATCCGCATTCCTACACTGTGCTGGTTAAAAGAGATCAATGAGATCGGCGCATGCCGTATGTGCGTTGTGGAAGTAAAGGGTGCGAGAAATCTTGTGGCAGCGTGTGTACATCCGATCTCTGAGGGGATGGAAGTGCAGACGAACACGAAGAAGCTTCTGGATTCCAGAAGAAGGACGCTGGAGCTTCTCCTGTCCAATCATGATAAGAAATGTCTCTCCTGCGTGCGCAGCGGACAGTGCGAGCTTCAGGAACTCTGCCAGGAACTGGGCGTGACGGACGAGAATTATTTTGAAGGCGAGAGCCCGCACTATGAGCTGGACGAGAGCGCGGTACATATGGTGCGCGACAACAATAAATGTATCCTCTGCCGCCGCTGCTCCGCAGTGTGCGAGAAGGTGCAGAGCGTGGGTGTCATCGGACCGAACAACAGAGGATTCGCTACCTTTATCGGATCCCCGTTCGAGATGGGACTGGGAGATACCAGCTGTGTGGGATGCGGTCAGTGTATCGCGGCATGTCCCACAGGCGCGCTTTATGAGAAGAGCAACATCGACGATGTCCTTGAGGCGATCGCGGACGAGACGAAGCATGTGGTCGTACAGACCGCTCCGGCAGTCCGCGCGGCGCTCGGAGAAGAGTTCGGCTATCCCATGGGAACAGACGTGGAAGGCAAGATGGCGGCAGCGCTTCGAAGGATCGGATTCGACAAAGTATTCGATACCAATTTCAGCGCGGACCTGACCATCATGGAAGAGGCGCACGAGTTCCTCGACCGTGTGAAGAACGGCGGCATGCTGCCCATGATGACCTCCTGTTCACCGGGATGGATCAAATACTGCGAGCACTACTATCCGGACCAGCTGGCGCATCTGTCCAGCTGCAAGTCGCCGCAGCAGATGTTCGGAGCCATCACAAAGACCTATTACGCAGAGAAGATGGGCATCGCGCCGGAAGATATCGTCTGCGTCAGCGTGATGCCGTGTACGGCGAAGAAGTTTGAACTCCAGAGAGACGACCAGTACGCGGCGGGAGTGCCGGATGTGGACATCTCCATCACCACGAGAGAACTGGCAAGGCTCATCCGCAAGGTGGGCATCAACTTCCGCAGCCTGCCCGAGGAAGGATTTGACGATCCGCTGGGCGAGTCCACAGGAGCGGCAGTTATCTTCGGCGCTACAGGCGGTGTGATGGAGGCGGCTCTGCGTACCGCGGTGGAAGAACTGACCGGCGAGACGCTGGAGACACCGGACTTCAAGGAAGTGCGCGGAACAGAAGGCATCAAGGAAGCCACATACAATGTGGCGGGAATGGATGTGAAGATCGCCGTGGCTTCGGGCCTGTCCAACGCGAAGATCATCATGGACAAGGTACGCGCGGGCGAAGCAGATTATCATTTCATCGAGATCATGTGCTGCCCGGGCGGATGTGTCAATGGAGGCGGACAGCCTCAGGTGCACGCAGATGTGCGCAACTTCGAGGACGTAAGGGCGATCCGCGCCAAAGCGCTGTATGACAACGACGCGGCGAAGAAGATCAGGAAGTCCCATGAGAATCCGGCGATCAAGAAGGTGTACAGCGAATACCTTGGCGCGCCGGGAAGCGAGAAGGCGCACCACATCCTGCATACGACGTATGTAAAGAGGACGATCAATTAAATATCGGTTTATGATAATAAAGTGAAGCAGCCGGCAAAGACTTTTGTCGGCTGCTTTTCAAATAACCGGGGCGTTTGCGAGGGACGGTGATATCAGATATTTAATCTGTGATGTAACAAATCTTCATATCCATATCGTTATATAGAGCGAGGGAAGGGGAGGACGGACTGTGCTATATCTGATGATGATAGACTCTGCCGTGGACAAGAGAAAATTCGTCGTCATCTACGAGACATACCGCTGCTTTATGATGAAGATCGCCTTCGACGTGCTCAAAGATGACCATATGGCAGAGGACGCGGTCCACGAGGCGTTCATAAAAGTGGCGGAAAACATGGACCGGATAGAGGAGACAGAGTCTTTGCGGACAAAGAGATATCTGGCGACGATCGTGAAAAATACGGCGATAGACATTTACAGAAAAAGGAAAAGGACTTTCGGAAGAGAGATATCTGCCGATGATCCTGATATATATAATGGGGCGGTGACATATATGGAGACGGATGTGGATAATGAGATACTGGATATATTGAAAAACCTGCCCGAGATATACAGGGATGTATTCCTGCTCAAATACTCGAGCTGTCTGGATAACAGGGAGATATCCCGGATCCTCGGCATCTCGGAGGGGACGATACGGCAGCGGATCGCCAGAGGGAAAGAACTGATACAAAAAGCACTGGAAGGAACGGAGGTGATATCTTGACAAGAAATATCGAAGTCACGGATGAATGGCTGTATAAATATATGCCTGTCGTGGACGAGGCTCTTATCAGGAGCATAGAAAAGAACGTTGACTATGAGTACCGCTTCTCCGACGAATTTGAGCGCAGGATGAAAAAGCTGATGCGCAGGGAGCGGTATCTCTCTCTGAGAAAACGCGCGGCGCGGATCGTGAAGCGGGCAGCGATATTCCTCCTCGTGCTGCTCGCCGCCGTGGGCGTGCTGACGGTGAGCGTGGAGGCGCTGAGGATCAGATTCTTTGAGACGATAAAGGAGATGTTTTCTGATTATTATACGCTCACTTATACGACGGATGATAAAAATATGGAGTTTGATGTAAAGACACCGCAATATATACCCGATGGATATCAGGAGACATTCAATGAAGGAAACGGAAATCTCCATACGATCATGTATGAGAACAGCGAAGGAGAAACGTATGTTTTAGACCAGTTCCTTGCACTGGAAACTACTACGGGGATTTATGATTCAGAATATATGTATGAGGAAAACGTCTATTTGGATGATATATTGATTGAAATATATTGGTATGAAAGCGGAAGGAGCTCATCCTACTGTGAGTTTAAGAATTGTGTATTTCAGATTACCGCGGATTCGCTGACAAAAGAAGAGATACAAAAGATTTATCTCGGTTGGATAAAAGGGAAATAGAAAAAATAAGATTAGGAGATGAGTTTATGGAAAAAAGAAAAAAAGTAATCATTTCATTATTCATTTTAGGAGTTGTATTTACTCTCGGGG
>NHCFC00100__coassemble_1868_pt1 | contig 14213 bp, 13 predicted proteins | sample NHCFC00100__metabat2_high_PE_030 | metagenome-assembled genome bin NHCFC00100 | reverse complement strand
CAAGAGACCTTGTTGACAAGACAGCAGAGCCGGTAAGACGTGCGCTTTCTGACGCGGGACTGACATCCGCTGATCTTGGCCAGGTACTTCTGGTAGGCGGATCTACACGTATCCCGGCAGTACAGGAAGAGGTCAAGAGACTGACAGGCAAAGAGCCGAGCAAATCCCTGAACCCGGATGAGTGTGTTGCACTCGGCGCATCCGTACAGGGCGGTAAGCTGGCAGGAGACGCAGGCGCAGGAGATATCCTTCTTCTGGACGTAACTCCGCTGTCACTGTCCATCGAGACCATGGGCGGCGTGGCTACAAGACTGATCGAGAGAAACACAACGATCCCGACAAAGAAGAGCCAGATCTTCTCTACAGCGGCAGACAACCAGACAGCAGTAGATATCAATGTCGTACAGGGTGAGAGACAGTTCGCAAGAGACAACAAGTCCCTCGGACAGTTCCGACTGGACGGAATCCCGCCGGCTCCGCGCGGAATCCCGCAGATCGAGGTTACATTCGACATCGACGCGAACGGTATCGTCAATGTATCCGCGAAGGATCTGGGAACAGGCAAAGAGCAGCACATCACCATCACAGCAGGCTCCAACATGTCTGACGCTGACATCGACAAGGCAGTAAAAGAAGCTGCTGAGTTCGAGGCTCAGGACAAGAAGCGTAAAGAGGCTGTTGATACAAGAAACGAAGCGGACGCAATGGTATTCCAGACAGAGAAGGCGATCAAAGAGGTCGGCGACAAGCTGGATGCAAATGATAAGGCAGCAGTAGAGGCAGATGTTCAGGCACTCAAAGATGTACTTGCGAAATCTACGCCGGAGAACACAAGCGAGGCTGATGTGGCTGAGATCAAAGCCGCGAAAGAGAAGCTCATGGAGAGCGCTCAGAAGCTGTTCACAAAGATGTATGAGCAGGCTGGCGCAGCGGCAGGCGGCCCGAACCCGGGAGCAGGTCCTGACATGGGAGCAGGAGCAGGCCCGGCACCGGAAGGTTTCCAGGGCGACGATGTCGTAGACGGAGATTACAAAGAAGTCTAAGCAGGATAAAACGGAGATTCTACGGGGCCCGTAAAAACGGCTTCGTAGAATTTTCTTGAGATTATGAAGAGCGTATATACGCAGTAGGAGACACTTTATGGCAGAGGCAAAGAGAGATTATTATGAAGTGCTCGGCGTAGGCAGAGATGCCGACGACGCAGCGATCAAAAAAGCATATCGCGCGCTTGCAAAGAAGTATCATCCGGACATGAACCCGGGAGATCAGGAGGCGGAGAAGAAATTCAAGGAAGCTTCCGAGGCGTATGCCGTTTTGAGCGATCCTGACAAACGCCGGCAGTATGACCAGTTCGGCCACGCGGCGTTCGAGGGCGGCGCAGGCGGTGCGGGCGGCTTCGGCGGATTTGACTTCAGCGGCGCGGATTTCAGTGACATTTTCGGAGATATCTTCGGAGATCTGTTTGGCGGCGGACGCAGAGGCGGACGTGCCAACAATGGTCCGATGAAAGGCGCGAATATCAGAAAGAGCATCCGCATTACATTCGAGGAGGCTGTATTTGGCTGTGAGAAAGAACTGGATCTGGTCTTAAAAGACCCCTGCGAGGACTGCCATGGCACAGGCGCGAAGCCGGGAACATCCCCGGAGACCTGTTCCAAATGCGGCGGAAGAGGCCAGGTTGTCTATACTTCCCAGTCCTTCTTCGGCACGGTCCAGAATGTACAGACCTGTCCGAACTGCGGCGGCTCAGGAAAAGTTATCAAAGAGAAATGCCCGAAATGTTCGGGAACAGGATATACGGCAAGCAGAAAGAAGATCCAGGTGTCCATTCCGGCAGGGATTGACAACGGGCAGAGCGTGCGCATCCGCGACAAAGGCGAGCCGGGCGTAAACGGCGGACCGAGAGGCGATCTCCTGGTGGAAGTAAATGTATCCAGACATCCCGTCTTCCAGAGACAGGATGTGCATATCTTCTCTACAGTGCCGATCTCGTTCGCGGTCGCGGCACTTGGTGGCGACGTGCGGATCCCGACGGTTGACGGCGATGTGATCTACACCGTGAAGCCGGGAACCAAGACAGATACAAAGGTGCGCCTGAAAGGAAAGGGCGTTCCCTCTCTCCGCAATTCACAGGTGAGAGGCGACCATTATGTGACCCTTGTCATTCAGACACCGGAGCGCTTAAGCGCAGAGGCAAAAGAAGCACTCAGAAAATTCGACGAGCTGACAGGAAATACCCTCCAGCAGAACGTTGGCGGAGATAAGACAGAAAAGAAGAAAAAGAAAGGCTTCATGGATAAAGTAAAAGAGGCTTTTGAGGAATAAATCTCGAATTTTCCGAGATGACAGAATATAACCGCGAAGCAGCATATATCCTTCACAGACCCGTTTTCACTCGGGACGCGATGTAACGGTACATAGGCTCACAAACTACGTGAGCCAAGTGCCGACATCGCTTTACGGTCTGTTCAGGATATCTGTTGCCCCGCGGTTTTTCTAACCCCGTGACAATTCGAGGTGGGAAGGTTTTGTCGCATGCGTACCGGATTCCGAAAGTAAAAACTACGGTCTTGTCGCTGGTGATGTATTACTATCTCTGTGTGCTGCTGACTAACATTGTCGGGATGCCGACACTCAGAGAATTTGTAAGGATATCGCAGTTAGGAGAATCCATATTTAATCCGAATATTAATCTGATCCCTCTGAGTGATGGATTCAGTCTCAGCTTTATCCTGAATATTTTTCTTTTTATCCCAATGGGCTTTTTATGTCCCTTCATCAGTAAAACATTCGGAACACTCAGAACGACAGTCCTGATCGGGGTTGTATTCTCGCTCCTTGTAGAAATCATCCAGATGTTTACACTTTACAGGGCGACGGATATCAACGACCTTCTTACTAACGTGATCGGAACTATGATCGGTTATCTCTGCTTCAGACTGGTCGCAAAGATCAGGATTGTAAAAATGTCCCCTGAATCACAAGCAGGAAACGACTATACAAAGTACATCCCTGCAGTGAATATAGCGACAGCTGTTATATTAGGTTTTTTCAGTTGAATTCTGATTTCAATACAATCTGTCTATTGTGAATTGTTAAGGGATATCATGTTTGTACTGCTCATCAGATAAAGGTGGCAGATTGCCCGTCAAACATGGGCCAGTCAGTCATGGAGTATTTCTGACGGTACTGTTTGGGGGTCATACCGTATGCTTTGCGAAAGAGCTTGTGGAAATGGCTTGAGTTCTCATAGCCGACATCAACAATGATGTTTTCCACGGGTTCTTTTGTCTCTGTCAGGAGATGCGCCGCCTGCAAAAGACGCCGTCTTTGCAGATACTGGCTGAACGTATAAGGGGAGTACCGCTTCATCAGGCGGCTGATGTAGTAATCGGGCTGATTGCGGGTCTCACAGAAGCCTGCCAGAGAGGCAGTCTTATATTCGGTTTCGATATAATTGAGGGCATCTAACACAATCTGCTGTTCATAGGAGGATGGCGAGCCTACCGTGATCATGTAAGTGCGCTCTGAAAGAGCGAGAAGTAGTACGCCCATGGTCGCCTGCAGGATCTGGCGGCTGTTTCTCCTGCGGTGCAGGAGGATACGGATCATATTCTCAAGAAGGTTCTTTGCCTCCGGCATATCCTGGATATGAAAAAGGAGAAATTCAGATTCTACAGGCTTCTCATCTGCTTCTGCTTCGATAAAACGTCTCAGCACCGTGTCCTCGCGGAGCATACTGAGCGGATATTGAAGGAAAGCAGGCAGTATGGTAAAGCGGATGGCAATATCATGGTATCCGGGCGCGCTGACCGAATGAGAAGTTCCCTGGGGGATAAAGAGCAGCTCATCCGCGGCGAGAGTTACTTCTGTTGTACCGTTGATCATGTGGGTTGTGGAGCCGCTGCACATATAGACAATCTCTAAGAAATTGTGCGTGTGCTCCGGAAGTGGTACAAATCTGGGCTGCTTCATGATATCGATGAGTACCATGGGCTTCATCACAACCTCTGAATCAACGATCGTGCTGTTTTCGCTTTTGACATAATAAGACAGAACAGGTTTTTCGTTCTTAAGAATATCCTGTTCCTGCTCAGTCATTTTTTCAAGATATCTTAAAAGTTCTACGTCCAATTTATCCAATCCCTTCTTTATGCGCAGACAAATTATGTTTAAATTTGCGTCTGATATTACTATAACATACTTGGCTGCAAATATTGTTGGTAATCTTGCAAAAAATGACGGTTTTTAAAAATTCTTTGTTTGATATACAAAAAAGGACATGAATTTTACAATGGACGTTCTTACAACTTTCACAGATTCTTAATATAATATGGTTAGAAAGAAGAGAGGAGAGATTACAAATGATCAAAGTTCCTGTAAACTTTAGACAGACTGATGAAGTACTAGAATTTGTGAAAATTGTGAATGAATACCCGTTCCACATGGATCTGGTAAGCGGAAGCCGTGCTGTGGATGCCAAATCTCTCATGGGCACACTGGCTATCAGCGAAGCCACTCCGCTTTCTCTTATGATCCACTCGGCGCCGTCCCAGACAACAGAGAGGCTGCTGTCACAGATGCACAGCTTCAGCTAGAACAAGTAAAAACAGATAAGACATAACCAACCCCTTCTCAAAACAATGAATAAAGGCCCGGCCGCAGAGTTCATTTGTGATCTCTGCGGCCGGGTCGTTTATATATTTCTGTAATAAAAAAAGCTGTCTAGGGGACTTGAACCCCCGACCTCCGCCTTACCAAGGCGACGCGCTACCGACTGCGCCAAGACAGCTTATCGTATGGTTTCATACGCAAGGATTAATATACACCAGCGAGAGAGGGATTGTCAAGAAAAAAATGCAATGATTTCTGGCATTTTCCATATAGCCCCGCCAGTTGTGTTATACTATGTGGACACGGTGGTGCTTCCCGGTCCGGTCGGGAAAGGGAAAAGTATGAAGATTGGGAAAAAGGAACTGGAAAACATGCGCGATGAACTGGACAGGCTGCTGAGCTTTATCAGGAGTATGGAGTGTGGTGAACTTCCGTACTTTTATCGGTATTTTAATACAATGAAGTTAAATATCGATATGTTCTTCTGTATCGGAGGTGATGATATCGCGGATTTCTTTCCTGTGCTCGAGAGAGACTGGAAGGCGTCGCATATGATGTTTATCGGTGTTCAGGATTATGACCCGCGGGAGGGACACCCTGAGATGGATCCGATGGTTTGTCTGTATTTCGCGCGGCTCGTGGCGGAAGTGGGGAAGTATTTCGAGAGGGGCAGGGTGGAGTTTGTGCCGGAGGACGCTTGCCTGGGATAAAAGTAAGCAAAGGGGCTGGCGCACTAAATGATTGAAGAAACCATAATTAGTGCGGCGGCCCCTTTGCCCAATATGTGTAGAACACTTATTTCGCTTTTGTTTTCTGCCTTCCCTTTCTGCTTACCATGAAGATCATGAGCAGGAAAGCAAAGGCAATGATCATCCATACAGTGAATACGACAGGGCTCTGTGTGCTGAACTTATCGTAATATCCTTTCAGGTAGATGATGACTACGATCCACGGCAGGATGTATGTCATGTAACTGCGGATCGCAGCATGCCGCGGGAAATTCAGTCCGCTGCCTGAATTGGCCTCCCTGATGAAGTTATCCCATCCCCAGCCTGTCCTGTACGTACAGAACATCAGATAGATGACAGAACCAAGGGGCAGGATATTGTTGGATACGAGGAAATCCTCGAGATCCATGATGTTTGATCCGGTCCCCAGAGGCTGTATTCCTGAGAGTACATTGAATCCCAGGATGCAGGGGATACTGAGGATAGTGATGAGGAGAATGTTTATCCCCACGGATTTCCTGCGGCCAAATCCAAAGAGATCCATCCAGAAGGAAACGATATTCTCGAATACTCCTACAATGGTCGAGAGCGCGGCGAAGAACAGGAAGAGGAAGAAGAACGCTCCCCACAGCCGTCCGCCGGGCATCTGTGTGAAGATATTCGGCAGAGTGATGAACACAAGGCCCGGCCCGGCCTCAGGCTCTACATTAAAGGCGAAGCAGGCAGGGAAAACGATGAGTCCCGCAGTCAGCGCCACAAATGTATCCAGCAGCACGATGCTTACAGATTCTCCTGTAAGTGAGCGCGATTTATCCAGATAGCTTCCGAAGATCGCCATGCCGCCCATACCGATGCTTAAGGTGAAGAACGCCTGGCTCATGGCCCCGAAGACAACATTCCCGATGCCATTTTCCATAAGGCGGTCAAAGTCTGGTATAAGATAAAATCTTAAGCCCTCAGAGCCCCCGGATAGTGTTACCGAACGCGCTGCAAGTACGACCATAATGGCAAGCAGACAGAGCATGGTCACTTTCATGATCTTCTCAACACCCTGCTGAAGTCCGATACTGCATATTCCGAAAGCGATAAGGATAACAAGTATGGTCCACAGCGTTAGTGTACCGGGAGAATGGAGCATGGAATTATATTTTTCTATGACTGTGTCAGAAGAGATGCCTGTAAATTCTCCTTTTGCCATGCGGAAGCAGTAGTAGAGCATCCATCCGCCCACCATGGAGTAGAACATGACTAACAGATAATTGCCCGCGATGGCGAACCAGCGTGTGAAGTGCCATCTGGAGCCTTCAGGCTCAAGAACATTGTAGGAAGTAGCGATACTCTTCTGGCTGGCGCGTCCTACGCTGAACTCACATACGATGATGGGGAGTCCAAGGATAACAAGGAACAGAAGATAGATGAGGATAAATGCCGCGCCTCCGTACTGGCCTGCCATGTAAGGAAACTTCCAGACATTGCCCAGACCGATGGCACATCCGGCGGATACGAGGATGAACCCCAGGCGGGATGCGAATTTTTCTCTTTTCATATGTAAAGATTCCTTTCTGATAGATACATTGTGTCTGTGGCGCGCTCTGATTTATTGCTGTAAAGCGTCAGTGCGACTCCTTGCAAGTATACCATACCGCACAGAGAAAGGAAAGCTGAAAATACTTGTGGTCATCACTGTTTTATGATAAGATAATCTGCATGAAGTTTTGCGTTATTAGAGGAGGAGACAATGGAAAACGAAGTTGTTTCAAAGAATTTTATCGAGCAGGAGATTGACAAGGATCTTGCGGAGGGGGTCTACGATCATGTATGCACACGTTTCCCGCCTGAGCCCAACGGCTATCTGCATATCGGACATGCCAAGTCAATCCTTTTGAACTATGGACTTTCACAGAAGTATAACGGAACATTCCATATGAGGTTTGACGATACGAACCCCACAAAGGAGAAGATGGAGTTCGTAGATTCGATCAAAGAGGATATCCAGTGGCTCGGAGCAGACTGGGGAGAGCATCTCTATTTTGCTTCTGACTACTTTGAACAGATGTATGAGTGCGCTGTAAAGCTGATCAAGAAGGGCAAGGCATTCGTCTGTGACCTGACAGCGGAGCAGATGAGAGAGTACCGCGGCACACTGACAGAGCCGGGGAAGGAGAGTCCGTACAGGGACCGTTCCGTGGAAGAGAACTTGAAGCTCTTTGAGGAGATGAAGGAAGGAAAGTATGCGGATGGAGAGAAGGTGCTCCGCGCGAAGATCGATATGGCATCTCCGAATATCAATATGCGAGATCCGATCATCTACCGTGTGGCTCACATGACTCATCATAATACAGGCGACAAGTGGTGCATCTATCCGATGTATGATTTCGCGCATCCGATCGAGGACGCCATTGAAGGAATCACCCACTCCATCTGTACGCTGGAGTTCGAGGATCACAGACCGCTTTACGACTGGGTAGTCAGAGAGTGTGAGTTCGAGAATCCGCCGAGGCAGATCGAGTTCGCGAAGCTGTATCTGACGAATGTAGTGACAGGGAAGCGTTATATCAAGAAGCTTGTTGAGGATGGCATTGTAGACGGATGGGACGATCCGCGTCTGGTATCCATTGCAGCCTTAAGACGCCGTGGATTCACACCGGAATCGATCAAGATGTTCATTGACATGTGCGGTGTATCCAAGGCGCAGAGCTCCGTGGATTACGCGATGCTTGAATACTGCATCCGTGAAGACTTAAAGATGAAGAAGCCGCGCATGATGGCAATGCTTGACCCGATCAAGCTGGTCATCGACAATTATCCGGAAGACCAGACCGAGTATCTGGATGTGGCGAACAATCTGGAGAACGAAGAGCTTGGTTCCAGAAAGGTTCCGTTCGGACGAGAGCTTTATATCGAGAGAGAAGACTTTATGGAAGAGCCGCCGAAGAAGTATTTCCGACTCTTCCCGGGCAATGAGGTCCGCCTGATGCATGCTTACTTTGTGAAGTGTGAAAGCTTTGTAAAAGATGAGAATGGTAATGTGACGGAAGTACATTGTACCTATGATCCGGAGACAAAGGCGGGCAGCGGATTTACAGGCAGAAAAGTAAAGGGAACCATCCACTGGGTACCGGCGGCTTACGCGCAGAAAGCGGAAGTGAGGCTGTATGAGAACCTGATCGATGAAGAGAAGGGTGTATACAATAAGGAGGACGGCTCTTTGAACCTCAATCCGAATTCTTTAACAGTGATCAGGGACGCCTATGTAGAGCCGAGCTTCGAGGGAGCGAAGGCGTATGACAGCTTCCAGTTTGTGAGAAACGGATACTTTTGTATCGACGCGCACGATTCGACTCCCGAACATCCGGTGTTCAACAGGATCGTGTCATTGAAGAGCTCCTTTAAACTGCCGAAATAGGCGCACGAGATAAAAACAGCCAGAACTGCCGCATGGAAGTGCGGTAGTTTTGATTTCAGGAGGAAACTTCAAGGGGAATGTTATGAACGAACTGACAATCAGCCTGAAACCAGGGGATAAGATCCCTTTATATGAGCAGATATATAGCTATATAAAAGAAGAAATCCGGGGAGGTACGATCCCCAGTGGTGAGAAGCTGCCTTCCACACGGGCACTCTGCCGTCATCTGGAGGTAAGCCGCAGTACGGTGGAACTTGCATATGAGCAGCTTTTGTCTGAAGGATATATAGAGGCGCAGCCATACAGAGGGTATTATGTCTCTCAGATCGACGGACTATATCAGATCATACAGCCAAAGACGGAAGAAAAGAAGGGCGGGAAGAAGACTGAGAAGAAGTATCCTTATGATTTCACGCCCAATGGCGTTGACCTGAAAAGCTTTCCCTACAATACATGGCGGAAGCTTTCGAAAGACTGCCTCGTGGACGACAGGGCAGAACTGTTCCGCCTTGGGTGTCCTCAGGGCGAGTACGGTCTTCGGGATGCCATCAGCAATTACCTTTATCAGGCAAGAGGAGTTAACTGCGCTCCCGAGCAGATCATTGTCGGAGCGGGAAATGATTATCTTCTGATGCTTCTGTGCGCGGTATTGGGAAGCGGACACAGGGTGGCGCTTGAGAATCCGACTTACCGTCAGGCCTACCGCCTTTTTGAAAATCTGTCCTATGAAGTGTGTACCGTAGATATGGACGGAAAAGGCATGCGTGCGGACGGTCTTGAACAGTCGCGTGCAGACATTGCCTTTGTCATGCCGTCCCATCACTATCCTCTGGGAACAGTCATGCCAATCAAGCGGAGAATGGAACTTTTAACATGGGCGGAGGCAAAAGAGGGACGTTATATCATTGAAGATGATTACGACAGTGAGTTCCGCTATAAAGGAAAACCAATTCCGGCGCTTCAGGGTTATGACAGAGGGGGGAAGGTTATCTATATCGGGACATTTTCAAAATCCATTGCCCCGGCGATCCGTATGAGTTACATGGTGCTCCCGGGGCCGGTGTTTAAGATGTATCAGGAGAAATGTGGTTTCATTAATTCTACCGTGTCCAAGGTGGACCAGCTCATTCTTCAGAAATTCATTGAGGATGGTTATTATGAAAGACATCTGAACAAGACAAGGGCGCTCTACCGGAGCAGACACGACACACTGTTGGCCGCCCTGAAAGAGACTGATCCCGAAATCCGCATTTCCGGGGAAAACGCGGGCGTCCATCTGTTGCTTCATTTCCGGGACGGGAGAAGCGAAGAAGAGCTGATACGAAAGGCGGCGGAAAAAGGTGTGAAAGTATATGGTCTGTCGGGGTACTATGTGGACGGAGATAACGGCAGGCGGGAGCACAGAGAAGAAAGCAGACGCAAAGAGACGGTCATCCTTCTCGGATACGCCAATATGAACGAAGAGAAGATTAAAGAGGCAGTGGCACTTTTGGGAGAAGCGTGGAGAAAATAAAATACGCCGGGAGCTTGTCCCGGCGTACCGCTGTTCTTAGTCCTCCTGAGGCTGTTCTTCCTCAGACTTTTCTTCAGAGGAATGATCCTCTGACTCTTTGGAGTCCTTTTTAAGAGATACGTATTCTCTTCCCGAAGCAGGCTGTAAGTCTGCGTCAAGGTCAAAATCCTCATCTTCTGTAAAGTCAACATCATCATTGTCCAGACTGTCGGAATCATTCTTAAGGAAATATGCAACGGCAAGTCCGACCGCTGTTCCGATGACAGCGAAGATACTAAACCATTTGATTACCTTTTTCAATGTAAGTTCTCCTTTCTTGTATCCTCAAATTTGCTTATTATTTTAATACTTTTTACGCGGAAATACAAGTCAGGTGAAATACTATTTTACAGAAGGAGAAAAATATAGTATAATTCTAACGGCGGCCAGTCATAAGCGCCGCTGATAGATTATGAGAAGTATGGAGCGGCAGCCCGCCGCGCGGCAGACAGAAGCGGTGCGGACAGGACTGTTAAAGCATGATACACAGGAGGAATGGAAATGGTAAAAGCAGTAGTTGGTGCAAACTGGGGCGATGAAGGAAAAGGCAAGATCACGGACATGCTCGGAAAGGAAGCCGATATCATCGTGCGCTTTCAGGGCGGGGCGAACGCAGGCCACACGATCGTAAATGATTACGGCAAATTTGCGCTGCACACACTGCCGTCCGGAGTATTTCACGGACATACAACGAGCATTATCGGAAATGGTGTGGCACTGGATGTTCCGATCCTGTTCAAAGAGATACAGTCCATCGTGGAGCGTGGGGTCCCGATGCCGAAGATCCTTGTATCGGACAGGGCTCAGATGGTGATGTCCTACCACAAGAATTTTGACGCGTATGAAGAAGAACGACTGGGAGGGAAATCTTTCGGATCCACAAAGTCCGGGATCGCTCCGTTCTATTCAGATAAATACGCGAAGATCGGCTTCCAGGTGAGCGAGCTCTTCGACGATGAACTGCTCAAAGAGAAGGTTGTGCGCGTGGCGGAACAGAAAAACGTGCTCCTTGAGCATCTGTATCACAAACCATTGATCGATCCTGATGAATTATATAAAGAGCTTGTAAGTTACAGAGAGATGGTAGAACCTTATGTATGTGATGTATCTCTCTATCTGCACAATGCCATCAAAGAGGGAAAGAACATCCTGTTAGAAGGGCAGTTAGGTTCCTTAAAGGATCCGGATCACGGTATCTATCCGATGGTCACATCTTCTTCCACACTGGCAGCATACGGTGCCATCGGCGCGGGAATCCCGCCGTATGAGATCAGACAGATCATCACGGTGTGCAAGGCATATTCAAGTGCGGTCGGAGCAGGCGCCTTTGTAAGTGAGATTTTCGGCGATGAGGCAGAGGAGTTAAGAAGACGCGGAGGAGACGGCGGAGAGTATGGCGCGACGACCGGACGCCCCAGACGTGTCGGCTGGTTTGACTGTGTCGCTTCCAAATACGGATGCAGGATGCAGGGCACTACGGACGTGGCATTTACCGTACTTGATGTTCTCGGATATTTAGATGAGATTCCGGTGTGTGTCGGATACGAGATCGACGGTGAAGTGACGACAGACTTCCCGGTGACGCACCTCCTTGAGAAGGCGAAACCTGTGCTCAAGACACTGCCGGGATGGAAGTGCGATATCCGCGGAATCCGCAAATATGAAGACCTTCCGGAGAACTGCCGCAATTATATCGAGTTTATCGAAAAAGAAGTAGGATATCCGTTTACGATGATCAGTAATGGACCGGGAAGAGATGATATCATCTACCGCAATAAGTAATAAATACAGTATTGGATTTGCCTCGGGGTGTCGGGAAATATTTTCCCGGTCATTCCGGGGCAGTTTTTCTTTTTTAATAATTTTCTCAGGAAATCTTTAGAAACGCTCCAATCTTTATACACATTTGAAATGTATGCTCATAGAGAAAAGAAAAAAGTCATATTTTTTCTTTCTGTATCATAGAATATAGAGCTGGGAAAATGCGGTGGCAGAGGATATCGCTGATACCGCGTGCCGGACTGAAAAAAGAAGGAGGTATTTCTATGCGTGAGGACAGCAGGGAAACAGCAAGGAATATGATATCCATGGAAGAATACCTGAGAAAGAGACAAGCGATAAGACGGAGGGAGCGCGCCCAGAGAACAGACAGGGAACAAGAGACAGAAGACGCGCTGAAGCTGACAGAACTCTTATATGTATAAAATGAAGCGGGATATCAGTCTTTAGAAGTGTCCGCCTTTTCATCTGAGTTTTGTCCGTCAGTTTTCCGGTCAGCGCCTCTTCCTGCCAGAACACGCGCGGTCAGTATATAGCCGTAGAGCAGGACGGGGATAATGATGGTCGCCGCGACGGATGCTTTGAAAAGGTCCGCGGATACCGGAGAACCGATAAGAGCGAAGACCAGTGTACTTATGTAAAGGCAGGAGAGCAGTAGTACGCCTGTAAGGGCGAGGATACGTTTTACTTTATTCATATGGACAGATCCTTTCTTTGATTATAGCGTCAGTGTACAAGGTGCGACACGGTCGCTAAGTGTAACAGTTCAGCTTATGCAAGCATAGACCGGCCCACTCATTCCTGATGGCTGAACTGTTACCGCTAAGTACAGTATATATAATTTTTTTGTTTACGGCAAACAAAATTTGGTATATAATATTCAGCGATGGATTTTTGGGAATTCCGATGAATAAGAAAGATAAAAAGGAGCAACATACAATGAGCGAGAAATGTTTATTAGACCAGTGGCGTGATATGGCATATGATCAGAATCAGTCAAAGGATCAGTTAGAGAAATTCTGGGGAGCTTACTTTGCGATCGAAAAGAGCATCTACGAGCAGCTTCTGGATGACCCGGATACGGAAGTGAAGGGGACTGTCAAAGAACTGGCTGAGAAGTACGGGCAGGATGTTATGACTATGACAGGCTTCCTTGACGGTATCAATGACAGCCTGAAAGAAGCGAACCCGATTGAGACAATGACAGAGGATACAGTGGTAAGTCTTGCCTTCGACAAAGAACTTCTCTACAAAAACATGGTTGACGCGAAAGCAGACTGGCTGTACGGGCTGCCGCAGTGGGAGAAGATCTTTGATGAGGAGACGAGAAAACGTCTGTACCGTGAGCAGAAAGCTTCCGGCACGATCCGCAAGCCGAAGAAGATCGGGAGAAATGATCCGTGTCCGTGCGGAAGCGGTAAAAAATATAAAAAGTGCTGTGGAAGAAACGCGTAAATGAAATATTATCTCTTGATCGCAGGGAGCTTATGTATCCTGTATTATCTGATACTTGCTATATATTCGCGCAGACTGAGATCGACTTTCGCAGCCTTCTGGCTGGTAAGCGGCGGCGTACATCTTTTGGCGGGATGTATGCCGCTTTCCGCATACGTGTATACGGTATGCGGATGGATTTATCTCGCGCTTTGTATCGTGTTTTTGCCCGTAGAGTTTCAGATATTGCGGGCAATGACTATCGTGCCCGAAAAGGGCGCGGACTGGATCATCGTGCTGGGAGCACAGGTAAGAGGGACTTATATCACGAATTCTCTGAAAAGGCGTCTGGATGCGGCGCTTTCTTACCTGGAAGGTTCGCCCCGGAGCAGAGTGATCGTATCCGGCGGTATGGGCCCTGGCGAGGACATCACAGAAGCAGAGGCAATGGCAGGATATCTGATAAAATGTGGAGTGCCGCAGGAGAGGATCTTTTTGGAAGATTGCTCTACTTCTACAAGAGAAAATTTAAGATTCAGCAGAAAGTATACTGACGCGGAAAGAGACAGAGTGGGGATCGTGACAAATGATTTCCATATTTACCGGTCTTCGCTTATCGCCCGCCAGGAAGGATATAAAAATGTTATCATGATACCTGCCGGATCGAATCCTGTATTCCAGATCAATTACCTAATGAGAG
>NHCFC00100__coassemble_1864_pt1 | contig 14236 bp, 11 predicted proteins | sample NHCFC00100__metabat2_high_PE_030 | metagenome-assembled genome bin NHCFC00100 | reverse complement strand
GACAATATGGATCTGACACTGTAAGAGAGGAGAAATTGCCATGCAAGAGAACAAACAGCCTAAAGTGCAGGTGAGAAATCTGACAAAAAAGTTCGGAGACCTCCTTGTACTGGATAATATTTCATTCGATGTACAGGCCGGAGAATTTCTGTGTATTGTAGGCCCTACGGGCTGCGGCAAGACCACTTTCCTGAACAGCCTGACAAAGTTATATGAGCCCACAGCGGGAGAAATTCTCCTGGACGGCCAGCCTGTGGATCTTAAGAAGCAGAACATTGCTTATATCTTCCAGGAGTACTCCACAATGCCCTGGCTGACAGTGGAAGAAAACGTAGGGTTCGGCCTGGATATCAAAGGCGTTGAAAAATCAAAGGCCCAGTCCCTTGTCAATGAATATCTGGACATCGTAGGACTGACAAAATACCGGAAGTACTATCCGGACCAGCTCTCGGCAAGTATGCTGCAGCGCGTTGTAATCGCGAGAGCGTTCGCTACGCAGCCGGATCTGCTTCTGATGGACGAGCCATACGGCCAGCTGGATATTCAGCTCAGATATCATCTTGAGGATGAGCTGATCAGTCTGTGGCAGCGCACAGGCACCACGGTTATCTTCATCACTCATAACATCGAGGAGGCCGTCTATCTGGGCCAGCGCATTCTTGTGCTGACAAATAAGCCGACAAGCATTAAGCAGGCGATTGACAATGATCTGCCGCGGCCGCGGGACATTGCCAGCCCGGATTTTGTAAAACTGCGCAACGAAGTAACCGATCTGATCAAGTGGTGGTAACGCCCGGCTGTACGGCGGACAGCTTTACATCAGAGGGATGGGTTGATATAATCAGGAGGTATCCGTAATGAAAAGACAGCCAAATATAGTATTCATTATTTCTGACGACCAGGGATACTGGTCACTGGGATGCAGCGGCAATCAGGAGATTATTACACCGAATATTGACCGTTTGGCAGAACAGGGAATGCGGTTTGAGAATTTTTTCTGCGCCTCACCGGTATGCTCTCCGGCCAGGGCAAGTCTGCTGACCGGGACGATCCCGTCCCGGCATGGAGTGCACGACTGGCTGAGAGATGACGATGAGCGGCAGGCGGCTCTGGAATATCTGGCAGGTCAGTATTCTTATACGAAGGCTTTAGCAGAAAATGGATACAGCTGCGCACTGTCGGGAAAGTGGCATATGGGGGCTTCCGCGAAAGTCCAGCAGGGATTTACCCACTGGTTCAGCCACAAGTCCGGAGGGGGACCCTATTACGGAGCTACTATGTATAAGGATGGAAAGCTCTACCGCGAAGAGCGGTATGTGACGGACGCGATCACAGATGACGCGGTGGAATTCCTGGATTCAAGAAAGGGCGAAGAGCAGCCGTTTTACCTTCACGTGGCCTATACCGCGCCCCATGCGCCGTGGCTGAACAATCATCCGAAAGAATATACAGACATGTATAAGGACTGCCCGTTTGAATCTGTGCCCCGCCTGACAGAGAAGACGCGGCACCCGGACAGCATTTACCTGACGGATGAAGTCCTTGCGGATGAGAGAAGTAACCTGATCGGGTACTACGCGGCGGTTACAGCTATGGACGCAGGGATCGGAAAGATTCTTGCAAAGCTGGATGAGATGGGGATAAGCGACGACACGCTGGTGATATTTACATCGGATAACGGTTTCTCCTGCGGACATCACGGACTGTGGGGCAAGGGAAACGCCACATTCCCGCTGAATATGTACGAAGAATCCGTGAAAGTGCCCTTTATCGCGCGGCACCCGGGACATATCCCACCCGGGACAGTGTGTGACGCTCTGGTCTCCGCCTATGATTTTATGCCTACGCTGTTGGAGTATCTGGGAGTTGAGGCGTCAGACAAAGCAGAGCGGCCGGGAGTATCGTTTGCTTTGGCACTGAAGGGAGAAGAATTCCACCAGAGGGATGAAGTGGTTGTTTTTGATGAATACGGACCGAACCGGATGATCCGGGGCAGGAGGTTTAAATACGTGGTCCGCTATCCCTACGGGCCGAATGAGCTGTATGATCTTAAAAAGGATCCCGGCGAGACGAAAAATCTGTTAAAGGAAGGCGGTGTAGAAGATCTGGAGCAGGAAATGCGCCTGCGCCTGGAAACCTGGTTTGCAAAGTACGTCAATCCGGAGATTGACGGGGCGAAAGAGGCAGTGTTTGGATCCGGGCAGATCGGTCTGGCAGGATTGTGGGGGAAAGGCGCGCCGGCCCACAGCTGTGACGATTATATCCGGGAGAACGCAAATTTTGCACTATATCAAATATAATGATCAGGGAGTGAACATGATGATAAGATGGTTCAGGAGGTTTTGGGTTCATACAAAAGAGTTGCGAACACAACTCTTTTTGACTTATTTTTTCGTGTTCGCTCTTTTTTTTGCGGCAGTTATTATCCTGGTGAGCGTTTCCATCAGAGATCTTCTGATCGATCAGATCGGGAATAACCGTACTGCCGTACTTCAGCAGATCGCGGAGCGTGCCGATATTGTCAAGACCAGCAGTACAACTCTGTCCAGTCTGTACAGCCACGAGATCCAGAGCAATGGTTTTCTGGATCTTATGACTTCAGAAGAACAGGAAGCAGCCAGTGATTATCTGGACTCACAAAAGGAAATCTATGACGAAGTGTTCAGCCACATCGGGCTGGGATTTGACGTAGTGCTGATGGGCAGCAACGGGTTTCTCTACTGCTCTGACGGAGTGGGGGAGGATGTGTCTGTATGGCCCTATGAACCGTGGTACAGGTATCTGCAGACTGCGCTGGATAGCGGGAAAGATGGAGACGTACAGTTTTCCAGGACATTCAGCGGTAGTACAGAAGCGGGAACAGTCTACCGGTTTGCTGCCGGAAGGACACTGGCTGGAGCCGGCGGTGAAGGTATTCTGCTGATCCTGATCGATGAGAAGTATCTGGAGGAGCTGTATTCACCCACCCAGAGGCAGGGCGGAGAAATCTATATCTATGATCAGAATGGCTATATCGTATCCCATTCAAACAAAAAAATGCTTGGAAAGCAGTTCATTGATGTGGAGTACATGGAGGACGCCTATGGAACAAACCAGTCTAATATTATCCAGAAACTGGGGGAAAGATACATGCTATCCACATATCTGGATGAGAAAACAGGTTGGACGATCGTCGAAGAAAGCCCGACCAGTATCATCCTGAATGCGCTGACCCGGACATACTGGGTGATGGGGTTGATGCTCACTGCGGGAATGATACTGGCGGTCGTGGTATCCATCTATATCTCGCGGCGCGTGTCCCATCCGCTCACCGAACTGAGCAGGGCGATGGATAAATTCGGGAGCGAAGACTTCACCCCGCCCAGAGGGAAGAACGGGACGCAGGAGATCGACCACCTCCAGGACAGCTTTAACCATATGGCGGTGCAGATCTCCAGTCTCATGGAAATCATCAGGGAGAGAGAGCAGCAGAAGCGGGTGTTGGAAGTGAATTTCCTGCGCGCGCAGATTAATCCGCATTTTCTTTATAACATGCTGTTTTCTATCCGCTGTGCCGTGGAAGTCGGTAAAAGCGGCCAGGCGTCCCAGATGCTCAGCGCGTTCATCGATCTGCTCCGGAGCACTCTGGAAGTGAAGGACACCATGATTCCGCTGCGCGATGAACTGGAGACGACGAGGAAGTATCTGGTTGTACAGAAGTTAAGATATGGGGAAAAGATCAATTATGAGATAGAGATGCAAGAGGGAACGGAACAGTGTATGGTGCCGACGCTGATTCTGTCGCCGCTTGTGGAGAACGCGATTTTCCATGGGATCGAGGCAAAAAACGAGGCCGGGACCATAGTGATCGAATCAGCGCTTTTAGGGGAGAACCTGCTGCTGACGATAACAGACGATGGGGCAGGCATGGACGATGAAACGCTGGTCAGAGTTCGCGAACGGTACAACCAGGAGGAAGTCAAAGACGGGCACTCCATAGGCATGTCTAATGTCCATAAGCGGATCCGGCTGAATTTCGGGGAGGGATATGGCCTTTCCGTAGAGAGTTCACTGGGGATAGGCACAACGGTTACATTGCTGATGGCTGCTGTATTTCAGAAGGAGGAAGATCATGAAAGTTCTGGTCGTGGATGATGAAGTCATGATTTGTGAATGGCTGCAGTTCTGTATTTCCCAGAATCCGGCCTGTGAGTTCGTGGGGGCGGCCCACAATGGAGCGGAAGCTCTGGATATGTTTCAGAAGGAAGAGCCGGACCTGGTCCTTACAGATATAAAAATGCCCGTCATGGACGGACTGGAACTGCTGCATGCACTCAGGTCGCTCAACAGCCATGTGAAAGTTGTTATGCTGAGCGCGTTTTCTGATTTTGACCTGGTGCGCCAGGCTCTCAGAGACGGCGCGTCAGAGTATCTTTTGAAAACCGAGATGCAAAACGATCTGCTTCAGGAGCTTCTTGACCGGGCGGCCAGAGAACTTCAGATGACCCGGGAAGGGGATGAAATGGATATCGCCAGTGTATCCCAGGTGCAGTCTGTGGTCAGCAGGATCATGCGGCAGAAGAGGAAACTTAGCGACGATGATCTGGAAAAACTGCACGAATGTAATATAAGGTGGAGGGATAACGGACTGTTTGCGCTGGCAGTATGGAAGAAAAATATGTTAAGCGGAGGCCTGATTTTTCCGAAGGAGAGCCAGACAAGACATGTAGCCGGATTTGATTATACAGACCGCGTATACATGATCGTGGGGAATTTTCCAAAAACTCTCAGCACGGTTGAGAAATCGTGGCAGCTTAAGGAATACGCAAGGCAGGTACAGCAGATGAACGACTGTATGGTCGGTGTAAGCACGATTACGGATGAGATGCGCAGGATTCCATTTATTGTCTGGCAGGCGTCATGGTCCCTGGGAGAGGGCTTTTACACCGGAGAAAAGCGACTGTATGAACCGAGATATTCACTGGCAGAGCTGTGTCAGAAGAGCCAGATGTGGAAAAGTACTTTCACAGAACAGCGTATGCGCCTGCATCAGGCGGAGGGATACCAGAGATACAAAATTATAAAGGAATTCCTTGCGGAAGCGGCCGAACAGAAGATTCTGGAGGTGGAGGCTGTGTGCAAGCTGTGTCTGGACGCGTTTGATCTCCTGGAATTTGAAGCAAAAGGAAAGGGGATCACCCTTGAGAACACAGATGTGCTCCGCGCGCAGCTTCATCAGTGCGTTTCGCTGGAAGAGGCCGGACAGGTGATGGATACTATGGTTGGACAGTGCGGCCTGACAGATGACCGGCAGACTCCAAAATCAAAGAATATCCGGCTTGCGGTGGAGTACATTAATGCGCATTATGCCGAATGGCTTAGTCTGGGGCAGGTCGCCGCGCAGGTACATCTGAATCCGGATTACTTCTCGCGGGCATTTAAGCAGGAGACAGGGCAGACCTTTGTGAATTACCTGACGGACGTGCGTCTCCAGCACTCCATATATCTTTTGGAGAATACCGTTCTGCGGGTACAGACAATCGCGCAGCAGGTGGGATATTATAATGCCAGCTATTTCTCCACTACATTTAAGAAAAAATACGGCATGAGCCCTTATGAGTACCGCCGGCAGGGAAAATAAGACGGCAGCGGAGGGAAGGAAAGGAGTTGCTTATGAAAGCGATCATGGTAATGTTTGATTCTTTGAACCGTCACATGCTCAGTCCCTATGGCTGTGACTGGACACGAACGGAGAATTTTGAGCGGCTGGCACAGCGAACTGTTGTCTTTGATAACTGCTGGGTGGGAAGCATGCCCTGTATGCCGGCCCGCCGGGAACTGCACACGGGACGGTATAACTTTCTGCACCGCAGCTGGGGGCCGCTGGAGCCTTTTGACGATTCCATGCCCCAGATCTTAAAGGATGCGGGAATCCACACTCATCTGGTCAGTGATCACTATCACTACTGGGAGGACGGGGGCGCCACTTACCATCAGCGGTATACGACATGGGAATGTGTGCGCGGCCAGGAGGGCGACAACTGGCAGCCTCTGGTGGGATTTAAAAAAGTTCCGGAATCTACAAGAAACGTGTGCGGCGAGCCAGAGGACAACTGGGTAGGCCAGGACTTTGCCAACCGGACCGTTATGACTGAAATCCAGGATCAGCCCCAGAGCCGCACCTTTCAAAAAGGGCTGGAATTTCTGGAGAAAAATCATAAAAAGGACAACTGGTTCCTGCAGATTGAGACATTTGATCCTCATGAACCTTTTTTCAGCCAGCCGGAATACAAAGAACAGTTCCCGGATCATTATAAGGGACCTTTCTGCGACTGGCCGGATTACAGACCGGTAAATGACGAAGACAGTCCGGAATTTATCGACCACATGCGCAGACAGTACGCATCTGTGCTGAAGATGTGCGATGAAAATCTGGGGCGGATCCTGGACGCGATGGACAGGTATGGGCTCTGGGAAGACACGATGCTGATCGTGAACACGGATCATGGATTTCTTCTGGCCGAGCATGGCCAGTGGGCAAAATGTCACTGCCCGTTCTACGGGGAGGTGGCTCACACGCCGCTGTTTGTATGGGATCCGGGATGCGGGAAAAAAGGGACGAGGACCAACTGCCTGGCGCAGACGATCGATCTGCCGGCCACGCTTCTGGAATACTTTGGTCAGCCTCGTCCAAAAGACATGGAGGGAAGATCCCTGCGTCCGGTTCTGGAACGGGATGAGCCTGTGCGCGAAGGCGCTCTGTTCGGCATATTCGGGGGACAGGTCTGCTGTACAGACGGCGAGTGGGTTTATATGCGCAGTCCCCTCGCGGGAAATCAGCCGCGGCATGAGTATACACTGATGCCAACGCGGCACGGCGGCCGCCGGGCTTTCATAAATAATGACGTACTGCGGACAATGAGACTGCGCGAACCATTTTCTTTTACGAAAGGGATTCCGGTTCTGGAGCTGGAGAGCAGAAATCATGTCTCTCAGGCTGATTATCCGACGATGCTGTTTCACATAAAAGAGGATCCCGCGGAACTGCATCCGGTGGAAGACGCCGTGCAGGAGAAGCGGATGACAGAGCTTATGGTAAAGATGATGCGGGAGAACGACTGCCCACGGGAACAGTTTGTCAGGATGGGACTGTGAAAAAATGAGATGCTAAAAGTCATTAAATTTTTTGTGGGGAGTCGCTGTCGCTGTGGATCAGTGCGCTGTTCTGAAAAGCATTTGAGCGGAATGTTAAACAGAGGATGATGGAGACACATGGTCAGACATCATCCTCTGTTTATATCCGTCCAAATATCAGCTCAGCCCGCGCCATTTGCAAAACCGCACGGGTCGCCGTCATCCGGGCCGTAGACTTTGCCGATGGTCTCTTCCTCAATGGTGATACCCTGCATCGTCTCAATCGTAACTACAGCGGACATTCCGATGCAGTTTCCTGCTTTGATGGTCAGTCCCGGCTTGCTGCAGATCGCCTCGTTGGCGTTCCAGGCGTAGGAGGGCTCGAACTCCGCCGGGTGAGCGATCTGGTTTTCAAATTCCGGGGGGGAGGTCGCAGCCGTGAGCCTGTGCAAGGGCAAGACCGTAGTCTTCCACATTGTAGCTGTTTTTCCACATGGTCGTAAATATCGCCGATAAAGCTGAACAAAGTGACAATGGCATTTTCTTCCAAAATGATCCCTCCTTAAACTCTCATGTTATAATAGAGGTTACAGGAAACCGGAGCGAAAAGCAAACGGAAAAAGTTTCGTATCTTAGAGGAACCGGATGTCAAAAAACAGAAGTAATAGTATAAAGTCTGGTTTATTCTGTGGTATTACCTGAAAGAGTTGTATTGTTTTTGCGTTTATAAAACAATACAACTCTTCATTTTTATCTAAAAAAGATTTAAAAACTTTATATAAACTGTGAATTGTGTTGAAAGTTGTTTTGATTTATAGTGTATTTGTAACAGTACCCTCTCTTTACAAGAGTACACATATGTGTCCTTGTAAAGAGAGGGTAAGGAAAGGCGTGGAGAGTATGCGGTATGGGAAAGAAATATGAGAATATCGTCTCATGGGTAAAACGTGAGATTGAAGAAGGCAGACTTCACTGTGGCGATAAGCTGCCTGCGGAGATGGAATTCGCAGAACGGTTTGGCGTCAGCCGTCAGACGGTGCGCAGGGCGCTGGAAGATCTGACCGGGAAAGGAATCGTAGAGGGAAGGCGCGGGAGCGGCACTTATGTGTCGGTGAATACGAGGCGATACGCTGGAAAAGAAATGCGTGTGGCTGTTATGCTGACCTATGTGGATACTTATATCTTCCCTATGCTCCTGCGGGGCATGGAGTCTGTCTTTTCCGAGGAGGGCTGTACGCTTCAGATATCGGTGACAGATAACGCGGTGGAAAAGGAACGTATGATCTTAAAGGAGTTCATAAGGACCCAGTCAGTAGACGGAGTCATCGCGGAGACGGTCAAGAGTGGTCTGCCGAATCCGAATATGGGGCTGTATACAGAGCTTCAGAAGATGGGGATACCGGTCCTCTTTGTCAACAGCTTCTACAAGGAACTTGACATCCCGCACGTCAGCATGGATGACCGGAAGGCAGGATATCTTGCTGCCAGACATCTGATCGAATGTGGTCATACGAAGATCGGCGGCATCTTTAAGGCGGATGATGGGCAGGGACACCTCAGATATGCCGGATATACAGAAGCATTGATGGAAAATGACATCCGGGTCAGAGGGGAGAAAGTCATCTGGATCGACTCTGAAGAACTAAGAGATATGGAAAGCGAGAGTGGCAAGTTCTTAAAGCGGCTGAAAGATTGTACAGCCTGCGTCTGCTACAATGATGAGGCGGCATTCAGGCTTGTCAGTATTTTCAGGAAGGCGGGCATTCAGGTTCCCCAGGACGTGTCCGTTGTGGGAATCGATGATTCCAGTCTGGCACGATTTTGTACAGTTCCTCTTACTTCTGTGAAAAATCCGGTAGAAAAACTGGGCAGGACAGCAGCGCAGCGCATGGTTGCGTGTGTATACCGGAAAGAAGAGATGCAGACAATAGAGTTTGAACCCGAACTGGTAATGCGCAGTTCCGTTCAGGTGCGCAGTGATATATAACAAGCTAAAATGAAAGGAGATAAAAGCGATGTTAGAGCAGTTGAAAAAGGAAGTGTATGAAGCGAATATGCTGCTTCCGAAGTATGGTCTGATCACATTTACATGGGGCAATGTAAGCGGGATTGACCGGGAGAGCGGTCTCTTCGTTATCAAGCCAAGCGGAGTGGAGTATGACAAGCTCACGCCTGAGGACATGGTGGTCATTGATCTGGAGGGCAACAAGGTAGAAGGAAGATATAATCCGTCCTCAGACACGGCAACCCATCTTGTACTTTACAACCGCTTCCCGCAGCTGGGCGGCGTTGTGCATACACATTCTCCGTGGGCGACAAGCTGGGCACAGGCAGGGCGCGATATTCCATGCTACGGAACAACACACGCGGATTACATCTACGGAGAGATCCCCTGTGTGCGCAACCTGACAAAAGAGGAGATCGAGGAAGCGTATGAGAAGAATACAGGCGTGCTGATCGCGGATGAATTCGAGGCGCGCGGCAAGGATCCGGTGGCGGTTCCGGCTGTGCTGTGCAAGAATCACGGTGTGTTCACATGGGGAAAAGACGCGCATGAGGCAGTGCACAATGCGGTCGTCGCTGAGGAAGTGGCGAAGATGGCGGCACGCTGTGAGATGATCAATCCGGACGTGAAACCGGCGCCCCAGGAGCTTCAGGATAAGCATTACTACAGAAAACACGGTGCAAATGCATATTACGGACAGAAATAAGGAGGAAATCAACATGTTAAAGAGAAAAGACTACAAATTCTGGTTCTGCACAGGTTCACAGGATCTTTACGGAGACGAGTGCCTGGCAAAAGTAGCGGAGCATGCGAAGATCGTTGTGGCAAAGCTCAATGAGTCAGGCGTACTTCCCTATGAGATCGTATGGAAGCCGACGCTCATCACAAACGAGCTGATCAGAAAGACGTTCAACGAGGCGAACATGGACGAGACATGCGCGGGCGTCATCACATGGATGCACACATTCTCACCGGCGAAGTCATGGATCTTAGGCCTTCAGGAGTACAGAAAACCGCTGTTCCACCTTCATACACAGTTTAACCAGGAGATTCCGTATGACACCATTGACATGGACTTCATGAATGAGAACCAGTCTGCTCACGGCGGAAGAGAGTATGGACACATCTTCACACGTATGGGAATCGAGAGAAAGGTCATCGTGGGATACTGGGCGGACGAGGAAGTGCAGAAGAAGATCGCTTCATGGATGAGAACAGCGATCGGCGTGATCGAGAGCAGCCATGTACGTGTCATGAGGATTGCTGACAACATGAGAAATGTTGCCGTGACAGAGGGCGACAAGGTTGAGGCTCAGATTAAGTTCGGATGGGAGGTTGACGCTTATCCGGTCAATGAGATCGTAGAATCCGTAGACGCGGTATCCGAGGCAGATGTCAAGGCGCTCGTTGACGAGTATTATGACACATATGACATCCTTCTGGAAGGAAGGGATCCGGAAGAGTTCCGCCGTCATGTGGCAGTACAGGCACAGATCGAGCTGGGATTCGAGCGTTTCCTTGAGGAGAAGGATTATCAGGCGATCGTTACTCACTTCGGTGATCTTGGCGGCTTAAAGCAGCTTCCGGGACTTGCGATCCAGAGACTGATGCAGAAAGGCTACGGCTTCGGCGCGGAGGGAGACTGGAAGACAGCGGCAATGGTGCGTATCATGAAGATCATGACAGAGGGCATGAAGGATGCGAAGGGAACTTCCTTCATGGAAGACTATACATACAACCTGGTGCCGGGCAAGGAAGGCATCCTTCAGGCTCACATGCTGGAGGTATGCCCGACAATCTGCGACGGACCCATCAGCATCAAGGTGAATCCGCTCTCCATGGGCGACAGAGAAGATCCGGCAAGACTGGTATTTACATCCAAGACAGGTCCGGCTGTGGCGACATCACTGATCGATCTGGGCGACAGATTCCGTCTTATCATCAATGACGTGAACTGCAAGAAGACAGAGAAACCGATGCCGAAGCTCCCGGTAGCGACAGCATTCTGGACACCGGAGCCGAACCTTCAGGTCGGAGCAGAGGCGTGGATCCTGTGCGGCGGCGCTCACCATACAGCATTCTCCTATGACCTGACTTCCGAGCAGATGGGAGACTGGGCGGCTGCGATGGGAATCGAGGCGGTATACATCGATAAGGATACAACGATCCGCGGCCTCAAGAACGAGCTGCGCTGGAACGAAATCGCGTACAGAAAATAGAAATCCGTTGAAAACTTGCTCCGGCGACTGTATAATAACAGAGGACAAAAGAAAACAGTAAAGGAGCATGAAAAATGAATATCAAGATCGGTATCTTAGGTTATGGCAACCTCGGCAGAGGTGTAGAGTGCGCGATAAAGCAGAATGATGATATGTCACTTGCGGCAGTATTTACCCGCAGGGATCCGGCAACGGTAAATATCCTGACAGAAGGGGTTCCGGTATGCCGGATCGAGGACGCAGCAGAGTGGAAGGATAAGATCGACGTTCTCATCCTTTGCGGCGGAAGCGCGACAGACCTTCCGGAGCAGACACCACAGTTTGCCCGTATGTTCAATGTGATCGACAGCTTTGATACTCACGCGAGGATCCCGGAGCATTACGCGAATGTAGACGCGGCAGCCAAAGAAGGCGGTAAAGTCGGCATCATCTCCGTGGGCTGGGATCCGGGAATGTTCTCCCTCAACAGACTGTATGCCAACGCCATCCTTCCGGACGGCAAGGACTATACTTTCTGGGGCAAGGGCGTAAGCCAGGGACATTCCGACGCCATCCGCAGAGTGGCGGGCGTGAAGGACGCGAAGCAGTACACCATCCCGGTGGACGCGGCGCTCGATGCTGTGAGAAACGGAGAGAATCCGGAACTTACCACAAGACAGAAACACACAAGAGAGTGCTTTGTTGTCCTGGAGGAAGGCGCGGATGCGGCAAAGGTTGAAGAAGAGATTAAGACCATGCCGAACTACTTCTCTGACTATGACACGACTGTGCACTTCATCAGTGAGGAAGAGTTAAAGCGAGATCACAGCGGCATCCCCCACGGAGGTTTCGTGCTGAGAAGCGGAAAGACCGGCTGGGACGGAGAGAACAGCCATCTGATCGAGTACAGCCTGAAGCTGGATTCTAACCCGGAATTCACATCATCCGTGCTCGTGGCATATGCCCGCGCGGCTTATAAGCTGTCTGCTGAGGGTGCGACCGGGTGCAAGACAGTATTCGACATCGCTCCGGCTTACTTGAGCGCGAAGAGCGGTGAAGAACTGAGAAAATCCATGCTGTAAAAATAAGGAATTCCATAAGTGGAATTCTCGCAGAAGATACCGCGAGACAGTTCAGGAAAGCCCTGCCTGTCTGCGGTATTTTCTATTATTACCGGAAAACAGTTGCAGCCCATACCCCTAAGGAACGATCCGTGACCAGAATAAGGAGGATCATGAATATGAGAAATAAAGAGCAGATCAAAGAAGCGATCAGCGCGGGACGCGCGGTGCTCGGAATCGAATTCGGTTCTACCAGGATCAAAGCAGTCCTCATCGATGAGGACAAATCCCCGGTAGCATCCGGAAGCTATGACTGGGAGAACCAGTATGTAGACCATATCTGGACATACAGTATGGAGGAGATCCACAAAGGTCTCCAGGGGTGCTACAGCGCCCTCGTAAAAGATGTCGAAGAGCAGTACGGCGTGAAGCTTACCAAACTGGCTGCAATGGGCGTCAGCGCTATGATGCACGGCTATTTGGCATTTGATGAGAAGGATAACCTGCTCGTACCCTTCCGCACATGGAGAAACACGATCACAGGCGAGGCTTCCGAGAAGCTGACAGAGCTGTTTTCCTACCACATCCCGCAGCGCTGGAGTATCGCTCATCTGTATCAGGCGGTATTAAACGGTGAAGAGCATGTGAAGGATGTCCGCTTCATTACTACACTGGCAGGTTATATCCACTGGAAACTGACCGGACAGAAGGTGATCGGAAGCGGTGACGCTGCCGGCATGTTCCCCATCGATATTGAGACAAAGGACTACAACAGCAGGATGCTCGATCAGTTTGACACTCTTGTGGCGGAGAACGCATATCCGTGGAAGATCCGCGAGATCCTTCCGAAAGTGCTGCTCGCGGGAGAAGACGCAGGCTGCATGACAGAGGAGGGAGTAAAACTCCTTGATCCTACAGGAACTCTTGAGGCAGGAACACCAATGTGTCCGCCGGAAGGAGACGCGGGAACAGGTATGGCGGCGACAAACAGTGTGGCTGTCCGCACAGGTAATGTATCTGCCGGAACCAGTGTATTTGCCATGGCAGTACTCGAGAAAGACCTGACGAAGCCTTATGAGGAGATCGACCTTGTCACCACTCCGGCAGGAGACCTGGTAGCGATGGTACACTGTAACAACTGTACATCCGACCTGAACGCATGGGTAGGTCTGTTCAAAGAGTTCGCGGAGAGTTTTGGCATGGATGTGGATATGAACAAGCTGTTCGGAACACTTTATAATAAAGCGTTAGAGGGCGATGCGGACTGTGGCGGACTTCTTGCTTACAACTATTTCTCCGGTGAGCATATCACAGGGTTCGACGAGGGCCGCCCGATGTTCGTACGCTCACCTGAAAGCAGATTCAACCTCGCGAACTTCATGAGAGTGCATCTGTACACATCCCTCGGGGCACTCAAGACAGGAATGGATATCCTGCTCAAGAAAGAGAATGTGAAACTGGACCGCATGATGGGACACGGCGGACTGTTCAAGACAAAAGGCGTGGGACAGCGCATCCTTGCCGGAGCCATCGACACACCGGTCTATGTCATGGAGACAGCCGGAGAAGGCGGCGCATGGGGAATTGCCCTGCTGGCAGATTATCTTGTGAATAAGGAAGATGGCGAGAGCCTGACAGCTTATCTTGATAATAAAGTATTCCAGGATGCAGAAGGATCCGGCATGGATCCGGTTGCGGAAGATGTAGAAGGATACGAGAAATTTATGGAAAGATACACAAAAGGACTTGCGATCGAAAGAGCGGCGGTGGATTGTCACATTTAAATCCGGATTTGTCGAGGTGAGCCCGTGTTGTTCTACGGGCCGCTTCAGGACACAGGGCTTTGCCTGTTTTTCTAT
>NHCFC00100__coassemble_1860_pt1 | contig 14271 bp, 12 predicted proteins | sample NHCFC00100__metabat2_high_PE_030 | metagenome-assembled genome bin NHCFC00100 | reverse complement strand
TTCATCTCCGCTTCCGGACGCTTTCACAAAGAAATGTTCCTGAATTAAATGGCCGCTCCCCTCGGACTGTACGCCTCAAACGCCGCGGGCATGGGATAGTGTTCTTTTAGTTCATTAAGCCCGGCAAATATCACGTCGTTCTCACCTTCTTCTCCCCCGGCTTCTTTCATATGCTGTTCCAGTTCATCCACAACGATCTCGTATCCGATCATATGCCATTCTACATGGCTGAATATATGCTTCGCGCTTCCCAGACGTTTCACCCGGACAGGCATAAGCCCCACCTGCTTAGCGTACTCGATGACCTCCGCCTGCTTCAAATGCCCTTCTCTGCCCGGGAACTCATACATCCCCGCCAGCAGACCGGTATCAGGGCGCTTCCTGATAGCCGTCTTATCATTATCGCGGAAAATAAGGATCGTACGTTTCTCAATCCTTCTTCCCTTCGCTTTCTTCTTCACGGGGAATTCCGTCTCCCGCCCTTCTGCATGCGCAAGGCACAGATGGCTTACGGGACATTCCGCGCACTTTGGCTCTCCGTTCGGGACACAGACCAACGCTCCCAGCTCAATAAGGCTTTGATTAAAATCCCCCGCATGATCCTTTGGTATCACTTCTTCCACAACAGACTCGATCTTTGTCTTTGTGCCTGCCTTAGCAATATCATCTCCGTCTGCCGTGATCCTTGTCACTACCCGCAGCACATTACCGTCCACTGCCGGCTTTGGTATGCCGTAGACGAAAGAACTGACCGCTCCTGCCGTATAGCTTCCGATTCCTTTCAATGACCGGATCTCCTCATAAGTCTCCGGAAATACTCCTGCGTATTCTTCCATGATCTGGCATGCCGCTTCTTTTAAATTCCTCGCCCTGTTATAATAGCCCAGTCCCTCCCATAATTTGAGCAGACGGTCTTCCGGAACTTCCGCCAGCGCTTTCACGTCAGGCAGTTCGTTTAAAAATCTCTCGTAATAAGGCTTCACCGCCTCCACTCTTGTCTGCTGGAGCATGATCTCAGAGATCCACACCCGGTAAGCATCCATCCGCCTGCGCCAGGGCAGATCCCTTTTATTGGCAGCGAACCAATCTATCAGAAGCGGGGCACATTCTTTGAGTCTGGGGCTCTTCAGCACGACCTCCACAGGCTCGTCTGCCGCGATACTCTCCGGAGTCACTTTGCAGTCACAGGCGAGAATCTCCACTCCGGCTGCCTGCGCTTTTTTTAATGCTTCCGCGAATTCCGGATGTGTATCAACATTCGGAGTAAAATAACGGATCCCCTTCATCTGGATGACAAAGAACACATATGCCTCATATCCTTCCTTCTTCGCCTGAATCAGTTCTTCCAGATGCTTTACCGCGCGGTCACTGGGCGCGTCCGGAAAGCGGCACACACCATCCTCTTCCAGGGTGACGCCCTTTACTTCGATAAATATCTTCCGTTCCCCCGCCTCAACATAGAGATCGAATCTGGAATTTCCGTAAGTTGTCTCCGGTTTTATCAGTGTCACATCCGTAAAGAAGTTCCCCTGCTCAATCCACTCCTGAACAACTTTGTTCGGAATCTGGGAGTCCATATTTATCAGCCGTATCCCCTGTTTCACAGGTTTTTCCACCGCGATCAGATCCCACTTTGTCTTTCTGTCCGGATTCTCCCTCTCCTGGACATAGATGACCGCTCCGGGACGTAGAAGCTCTGCGCACCGTCCGGTATTCTTCACATGGACCGTCTCCCTTCTTCCGTCTAATTCCGCATAAGCGATAAAACGGTTCGGCCGTTCTGTAAAAACTGCTTTTCTGATCCTCTCATATCTCATCTGTCATACGCTCCTGTCTGTCACTCTTTATCTGCCAGCCTTCGCTCCATATATAAATACGCCGGGACTATACCACTTCAGTTCCCTGAAAGTTATCCACTCTCAGAAGTATCCTGACCGTATAATTCCGACGTATATTCTACCATTCTTAGCGTTGGTGTACAAGGGACCGTATTGCCCCTTGTACACCGACGCTACAGTATCTTAGACAAGAACTCTTTCAGGCGTACATCCTTCGGATGTTCGAAGAACTCCTTCGGAGCCGCCTCCTCCAGGATCTGTCCGTCATCCATAAAGAGGACTCTGGAAGCGACCTCTCTGGCAAATCCCATCTCATGTGTCACGACCACCATGGTCATTCCCTCCCGGGCAAGTTCTTTCATCACTTCGAGCACTTCGCCTACCATCTCCGGATCAAGCGCCGAGGTGGGCTCGTCGAACAGGATCACATCCGGATTCATGGCAAGAGAGCGGATGATCGCCACCCTCTGCTTCTGTCCGCCCGACAGTGTGGACGGATAGACATCTGCCTTATCATCCAGTCCGATACGTTTCAGAAGATCAAGCGCCTGCTGCTTTGCCTCACTTTTGATCTGCTCCGGAGTTGTAGTGATCGGGATCAGCTCTTTTTTCTCTCTGCGGAAAAGGTTCCTAAAGCTTGTTATCCGGTTCTGCCTTTTCGCCTTTTTCAGATCCTTGCAACGCAGGTATGCCGGCGCCATCATAACATTTTGAAGAACTGTCTTGTTATTAAACAGATTAAAATGCTGGAACACCATCCCCATATGACGCCGATGCACATTGATATCCACTTTCATATCAGCGATATCCACGCCTTTGAAGATAATACTTCCTGACGTGGGATCTTCCATACAGTTTAAGCACCTAAGGAAGGTACTTTTCCCGGATCCCGACGGTCCTAACACAGCAACAATATCGCCCTTGTTGATGGTGATGTTGATGCCTTTCAGGATCTCAAGATCTCCGAAGCTTTTCCTAAGATTAATTACGTCTATCACTCTTCCCCAGGCTCCTTTCCAACAATTTTATTAACAGTGTAATAATCAGCACGAGGACGATATAGATCATCGCCATCACCAGATACGGCACCATGGGCTCATAGCTGTTGGATGCGATATAGCTGAACGCCACATAAAGATCGGCCGCCCCCACGAAGCTTACCACCGATGTCTCCTTAATCAGCGCGATAAACTCATTTCCCAGCGTAGGCAGGATATTCTTTACCGCCTGAGGAAGCACGATCTTCGTCATACTGGCTCCAAAGCTTAAGCCCACGGCGCGCCCGGCCTCCATCTGCCCCGGATCTACGGACTGGATACCGCTGCGCATAATCTCCGATATATAGGCAGCGCTGTTCAGACCGAATACCATAATAACTTCCTGAACAGACGAGGTATCCCATCCAAGAAGCGGGAAGAGCACAAAATGAAACACAAGAAGCTGTACCACCATCGGTGTCCCGCGGAACAGAGCCACATAAAAGCTGCAAAAACCGTTGAGCACTCTCGGGATCAGCTTATACCTCGGCAGCACCCGCACCGTGGCGATCAGCGTACCGATAAGGATACCGATGAGCAGACCGCACACCGCGATAAGAAGTGTATTTTTCAAACCTTCGACAACCTTCACATAACCGTTGGCGTCGATGAATATCTCCATGAACCTGTCGATTTTCTGACTAAAATTCCCCATTGTTTTCCCTTCTTAAAAGAAGGAAAATACCGCACCTGTGATAGACTTCGCTGATGCCTGCATTTTCCTTCTCATTTTCAGTCCTGTTTGCTGTATTTATATTTCACCGGATGTCCGCTTTACTGCAGTGCGTTCATCGCTTCTGTGATCGCCGCTGCCGGAGCCGCGTCGATGATGACGTAGTTCAGCTTGCCGTTGAGCATATCCTGCACCGCAAGAGAACCGCTCTTATATGTCACGCACTCAGCCGGGAGTCCCGGGAATCCCCATTCCTCATCGCCATTTACATAGTAGTTTCCGGTTGTTCCCTGCTGCACGCCAATCTTGTCGTCCGCCGTCAGTTCGTTCAGCTTCGCCACAACATCATCTGCACTCTTGCAGTCGTCAAAGGTTGTGTCGCTGCTCGGAACTACCAGTCTCTGAGATGCAGCGTAATAAGATTCAGAGAATGTCACAAACTCTTCCCTTTCCTCATTTACAGTAAGACCAGCCATGGCGATATCGCATTTGTGCTGTCCTACGGAAAGACATACCGCATCGAAATCCATGTTCTGGATCACAAGCTCCTGTCCCAGTTCCTCGGCCAGAAGCGCCGCAATCTCCATGTCAATTCCCAGATAATTCTCTCCCTCTGTATATTCAAAGGGTTCGAACGCCGCGTTTGTAGCAACCACGAGCTGATCTTTGGATGTATCAAGCTGCGCGGATTCTACCGGTGTAGGTTCTCCGCTTCCGAAATACTTGTCGCAGATCTCGTCAAGCGTTCCGTCTTCTTTAATCTTGCTGATAAATGTATTCACCTGCTCAAGGAGTTCCGGCTGGTCCTGGTCAACGCCAAAGGCATACTGCTCTTCTGTCAGGTCGATCTCAATGACCTTTGCTGTCTTCGCGCTGCTTCCCGCGTCGCTTCCACTGTTACCGTTTCCTGTATCCGCGTTCTCCTTGCTTCCGCATCCTGCCGCCAGACCCGCGACAAGTGTGGCGCACAGAGCTGCTGCCAATAACTTTTTCATCGTTCATTCCTCCATTATATTTCTTGTTCTGCTTTATTTTTGTTCTGTTTCATCTACAGACCATTTTTATATTCTAGCACTTTTTGCATAAAAATCAAGTCTTTTTTGTATTTTTATGCAAGAAGCGCCGCGATACCGAAATACAGAAGTACGATGATCCCGAGCACGATACGGTAATAGCCGAACACCTTAAAGTCATGTTTCTTTATGTATTTCATCAGGAACTCGATCGCCACGATGGATACAAAGAATGACACTACCACGCCCACCAGAAGGATCGCGATCTGCATCGGCGTATAGTCAAATCCAAACTTGAACAGCTTTAATCCGCTTGCCCCGAACATAACCGGGATTGCCAGGAAGAAGGTGAATTCTGCCGCCACACTTCTTGACACTCCGATCAGAAGCGCGCCGACGATCGTTGCCCCGGAACGGGATGTGCCTGGTATCATGGCAAGCATCTGGAACACACCGATGATCAGAAGCATGGGGAGAGTAAGCTGGGAGATCTTCGTCACCTTCGGCTCCATCCCCTTCTGCCGGTTCTCTACCACGATAAAGAGTATTCCGTAGACGATCAGCATCGCCGCCACCACATACCAGTGATACAGGTATTTGTCTATCACATCGTTAAATAACAAGCCTATGATACCGGCGGGGAGACAGCCGATCAGGACTTTCACCCAGAGCTGGATCGTCATCATCTTCTGCTTGGACGTTTTTCTCGGTGAAAACGGATTCAGCTTGTGGAAATAAAGTACTACCACGGCCATGATCGCACCAAGCTGGATGACTACCTCGAACATCTCGAAGAACGCCTCTCCCTGCTTGAGCTTCAGAAGCTCATCCATAAGGATCAGATGTCCGGTGCTGCTGACCGGAAGCCACTCCGTGATCCCTTCCACGATTCCGAATATGATTGCTTTTAAGATTTCTAACATTCCCCTTTTCCTCCTCTGAGAACGAATTTTTCTATGGCATATGCCACGCCTTCTTCTTCATTAGTTAATGTAATATAATCCGCCGCTTCTTTCGTCTGGTCTTCCGCGTTTCCCATAGCCACACCGAATCCTGCTTCCCGGAGCATGACAGTGTCATTGTCCCCGTCTCCGCACGCCATGATCTCTTCTCTTGGGATTCCCAGCAGATTCCCCAGCTCCACAAGGGCTCTCCCCTTGTTCACCCCTCTCGCATTGATCTCGATGTTATATCCAAGCGATGCAACAAGCTCCAGATCATCCTCGCGGGAGAGTTCTTCCCATGCTTTTCTGCGTTCATCCATATCCGCAAATAATGCCTGCGCCTTATCCAGTCCCCTGTTCTCCCGCTCCAGCATGGCATAGATGTCATCCACCGGGATTCTCGTCCTGCGCATATATTCCCACATGTTCGGATTTTTATGGTAACGCTCTACCTGGCGGATCTTATCCGCCTGGGCGTACCCCTGCCCGTCAAAATATATCTCCTGTAGAGTATCATACTTCCTGCAGATTTCCAACGCCTTTTTTGCCGGTCCGGGCTCAAGGAGATGTTCGATGAGTACCTTTCCCGTCGCTGTATCAATGACTCTCGCGCCATTGGATGTCAGCGCATAACACATGCCCGGAAAATCACGCAGTTCTTCCGGCACTCCCATCCAGGGGCGCCCTGTGGCAACAAGGACGGTCACGCCCTGTCTGATCGCCTCTGCGAGCGTATTCTTTGTGCGCGGTGTGAGTTCTTTTCTGTCTGTCAGAAGCGTTCCGTCCAGATCAAGCCCGATCATTTTAATCATATGTTCCATATCCGCTCCGTATTTCTCAATCGCCAGTTTTGTAACAGTTCAGCCCGCGCCCCTGTCTGCCTGCCGATTCATGCAAGCATGATCGGCCTGCGCATCATGGGCATGGCTGAACTGTTACCGCCAATATCTTTTTCTATAATACTACAGTTTGCCAAATCGCGCAATTTGTAGTATAATAATTTCCCGTGACTTAAGTAACAGTTCAGCCATCAGGGATGGAACGGGCTGAACTGCTACTGATTTAATAATCGCATTAAGAAAGGAATCAAAAAAATATGAAACCCTACAAAAAACGTTGGATTCAGTCAGGAATCGCACTGTTCTGTTCCCTCGCGATTGTACTTTCAGTTTTCCCTTCTTTTGCTGACGAGGATATTACATCCTTGGAAAGCCAAAGTTCATCACTGGAAAGTGAGCTGTCAGGGATCAATGAGGATATTCTTGCACTGAACGAAGAGATTGAGTCAGCACAGATGCAGATTGAGATACTGAACGGTGAGATCATTCGTACAGAGGATGCACTGGCTGCCGCTGAAGAAGATGAGCAAAAGCAATACTCAGATATGAAAAACCGTATTAAATATATGTATGAAAACGGAAACGCCACACTGCTGGAGATGCTCTTCTCCGCAGAGAATATGACGGATTTCCTGAACAAAGCGGATTTCATAGAAAATCTGAGCGAATATGACAGAAGCGCTTTAGAAGATCTCATGCAGGTTCATCAGGAGATTGAAGATCAGAAAGCGACTCTGGAAGAACAACAGGCTTCTCTCACGGAGCTTCAGAAGACTTTCGACACACAGAAGTCCGAGCTGCAGGCAAAGGCTGACGCCACCTCAACAGATCTCGCAGCGGTCCGGGAGAAACTGACCGCGGCAAAAGAGGCGGAAGCAGCCCGTATCGCGCAGGAACAGGCTTCCTGGGAGGCATCTGCCGGCGGGGGCTCTGTTATAAACGGCGGTCCCATCGATGTTTCGGCTGATGATGTAACACTGCTTGCCGCTATCCTTCAGTGTGAAGCAATACAGGATTATGACTGCCTCCTTGCTGTGGCCACAGTGATCATGAACCGGGTACAAAGCCCGCGTTTCCCGAACACGATCAGCGGTGTCATCTACGCCAGCGGTCAGTTTGAGCCAGTGTGGACAGGCCGTCTCGACAAGGTCTTAAATGACGGACCGACAGACCTCTCTATGCAGGTGGCACAGGACGCGATCAACGGGGCACGTCTTTCGTCAGTAGCGCATTGTTACTATTTCCTGTATGCTCCTTCTACAAACAGAGACGGAGTCAATGTCGGGAACAATCTTTTCTTCCCGTCCTGGTAACCGCAGTTTTATATCAGATAACGAATATAAGAGCTGTTGCAAAAGTAGTGACCATATCATATTAAGCTTTACTCAAAAATCCAGACAGAATCCCAAAACCGGAAGATTCTGCCTGGATTTTTTCACAACATGGAACGAGGGCATCGCTCCATCATTATCTGATCAGATGATTTTGCGACACCCTCTTTATATTCTACTGATAATCAATAACATCGATCCACTTCATAAGGAAGTCTTTCTCCAGATCATTGTCCTTCGTCAGCTGAGCTGCCGCAACGATCGGGAGCCACTGCTGAACGTACTGTCTTGCCGTGTCACTCTTCTTGCAGAAGATGTTCATGTACAGATCCGCTGTCTCCTGATCCTTCAGCGCGAAAAGAAGGTATGTCATAGCAGCGTCAGCGCTGGCATTACCCTGTGTAGCGTGCGCCCAGTCAACAACAGTCATCTTACCGTTCTTTCCAACGATCACGTTGCTCGGGTTAAAGTCGCCGTGGCATACCTTGTTGTGCTTCGGCATACTCTCAAGACGTGTAAGAAGCTCATATCTTGTCGTAGCATCCAGCTCTTTTAAGCTGTTGATCTGGCGTGAGAACTTATCCTTCATACCCTTGAGGAGCGGAGATGTCTGGGCATGTACCTGAAGCTGCAGCTCCACAAAGTCTTCCATATATTTCTCAATGTTCTTCTTGTCGGAGTTCATCATCTCTTCCAGAGTCTTGCCGTCCTTGTACTCGATCTCGATCGCCCATTTGCCTTCGATCTGAGTAACTCCTTTTACCTTCGGGATATCAAGGCCTGTCTCCTCGATACGTGCTGTTATGAGCGCCTCATTGAAAATATCTGACTTCGGATGAGTTTCCGCGAACACTTTCACAATACTGTCATCACATTTGTAAACAGATTTGTAAGAACGTTTCACGATAATGTTTTTTTCTTCCAGTTTCATAAAGTAAGCCCTCCTTGATATTTGTTCGACTTCGATGGTGTCATTATACATCAAGAGAACGACAAAAGGAACCCCTCTAGAGCAATTTTGTGCAATTTTTAACTAACTTTTTTTAATAAAATATATCGTTAAATAATTAACGATATATTTTATCCACAATATTTATCTTTCAGGTTTTCATTACTGTTTACGGTTCTTGTTATATATGATCTCCAGGCCTTTCAGAAGCAGATCGTCATCCAGTATGACCTTTCTTCTGCACTGCGGTATGATCTTTTTCGCAAGCCCGCCTGTAGCCACTGTCGTGACCTCTCCTTCCAGCTCTTCTGACAGCCGGTCGATGATGCCGTCTATGGCCGCCGCGGCGCTGTATATCATCCCGCTCTTCATGCAGTCTATGGTATTCTTTCCCACGATATTCCCCGGCACCTCGATACCGACGCCTCCCAATTGGGACGCGTTCGCCGTAAGAGAGTTCAGCGACACCTCGATCCCCGGATAGATCATGCCGCCGATGTAATTCTTATTCTTGTCGATCACGCACACCGTATTCGCCGTGCCCATGTCAAAGATCAGCAGCGGCACCGGATACTCCGCGATCCCTGCCACGGAATCCACGACCAGATCACTTCCCAGCTGCGCCGGATTATCGATCCGGATATTCAGCCCGGTCTTAATGCCCGCGCCGATGATAAGCGGCTCTTTCTTCAGGATCTTCTCCACCGCAAGCTTTACCGCGTTCGTGATCTGGGGAACCACCGATGAGATGATCCCGCCCTCAAGATCTCCTCTTTTTATATGATAGATATCCAGCACGTTTTTGATATCAATGGCGTATTCCAGCTCCGTCTTTGTACGGACGGTGGAGAGACGCTCCACGAAAGCACACTCTCTGTTCTCGATACAGCCGATCACAATATTAGTATTTCCGATATCAATAGCCAAGATCATTTCTTATACCCAGCCTTTCTCTAACATTTTTCTTTAAGAACACTCTGCAGATGCAGCATGTGATCACACCCGCCACGATGGCTTCCGGTACGCCGTTGACCGCGATCAGTGACAGAATGAATGCATATACGCCCGACACGGCGACCTCATTCGCTGCCGCATATGACTCCTTAAAAAACACAAAGATCAGGTTCATGACAAGCAGTGTATTCGTCAGCGAGCCCGCGATACCCGCCAGTATCAGCCCGATATTCGAAACACCTTTCCTCCTCGTCTCCTCACTCATAAGCCTCAGCACAAGCCTGTAGATAAAGTAAGGAACCACACCCACCAGTATCCTGGGGATAAAGCAGATGATCACGCTCCCGATCCCTCCGCTCATCTCGCCAAGACTGTAAAACGGTGTGAAGACAAATGATGTCGCAGTAGGGTTCATCGTATTATTGATAAAGCTTGTCAGACCGAAAAGGAATCCCAGCGCGGCGCCTTTCTTCGGTCCCATCAGGATCGACGCGATGATGACCGGAACATGGATGAGCGTCGCCCGTGTGGGGCCGATCTGGATATATCCTAAAAACGGGGTAAACGCCATCAGACATATGATCGCTCCGAAGATCGCCACCTGCACCATGCCTAAGATACTGAATCTGCTTCCTGTCTTTGCTCCTGTTGTTGTGTTCGAATTTGTTGAATTGTTCATGATTGCCTCCTTGTTATCATTCCCTTACGGGATACAATACATTGGGTTGTCCATCCGCGCGATGATCGCATCAAGGATGTGTATGGCTGTCTCCTCTTTTGACGTTTTCCCGAGTGAAACTTCCTCATCCTCCGTAATCAGCGTCACGACATTCGTATCACCGCCAAAGCCCGCCCCTTCTACTTTCAGGCTGTTGGCAACGATCATGTCCAGATGCTTTTTCTTCAGCTTCTTCCGCGCGTTTTCGAGAAGATCCTGTGTCTCCATGGCGAATCCGCATAAGAACTGTCCCGATTGCTTATGCTCACCTAGATATGCCAGAATGTCATCTGTGCGCTCCAGTTCAAGGGCTGTCAGATCTGTTCCCCCGCTGCCTGCGCTGTAAGCCTTTGCCTCATCGTTCTTTTCATCGTGTTTTTTGATCTTCTCTGTGCTTACATATCTCGGCCGGTAGTCCGCCACCGCGGCGGCTTTAATGATGATATTCTGTTCCGCTGCCCGTCTGGTCACCTCGTCAAACATCTCTCTTGCTGACGTGATCCGTACTGTCTCCACGAACAGGGGCGGCTTCAGAGCAGTCTGTCCGCTCACAAGGGTCACCTGCGCCCCTCTTCCGGCACACACCCGGGCAATGGCATATCCCATCTTCCCAGTGGAATGATTCGTAAGATACCTCACCGGATCAAGCGCCTCCTGTGTCGGCCCTGCCGTCACAAGAACCTTCATTCCCGCCATATCCTTCTCATACGCGATCTCCTGCAGGATATACTCCAGCAGAAGCTCAGGCTCAGGCATCTTTCCCGTTCCCGTATCGCCGCAGGCCAGATACCCCGTCGCAGGGCTGATCACCTCATATCCGTATCGCTCCAGGATTCTCATATTATCCTGTACAATGGGATTCTCAAACATGTTGGTGTTCATGGCCGGCGCTACGATCTTCTTGCACCTGCAGGCCATCACCGTGGTCGTCAGCATATCATCCGCGATCCCGTGCGCGATCTTGCCGATCACGTTGGCGCTGGCCGGAGCGATCATGACCACGTCCGCCTTCTTCGCCAGAGATACGTGCTCCACACTGTACTCAAAGTTCCGGTCAAAGGTATCCACCAGACATTTATTGCCGGTAAGAGTCTCAAAGGTGATGGGATTGATGAAATTCACCGCGTTCGGCGTCATCAGTACATGGACGTCCGCGTTCAGTTTCTTCAGCGCGCTCGCGAGAGATGCCGTTTTATAGGCCGCGATGCTGCCTGATACTCCAAGCAGGACTGTCTTTCCTTTCAGCATAGACAACTTCTCCTTTCTGCAATCTGACAGGCCCGCATCCACCGATGTCTTTCGTCTTTTCCGGTCATTGTGAACATCCCGCGCCTGTGTCGGGATTGCTCCGGTACCGTGTCATGCAGACATTATATGGCATACACTGCGAAAAATCAATTTAATCCATGTATTTCTCTAAAAACAGGAGACGCTATTCTCATGCACGGATCGCAGATCTATCCGGACGGAGGAGCATCGGATGAAGGATCTGAAACAATACCTGTGACAGCCCACACTACAAAATCAGCCTGCCCCACACGGATTCCTTTTTTCAGGAACCCGGCGGATGCAGGCTGCATTTTTATATCATATGAACAATTGAGCTTCGCTGATTCGATTAAGCGTTCTTATTTGCTTTTGCCGCAGAGCGCTTCTTGCCGTACCAGATGAGCACTGCCGCATATGCGATCGCTGCGACAACACCTACAACATATGCTGCTACCCACGGTACGTTAAAGCCGATCTTGGCATTTACAATATATGTAACCGTGATGAATGTATACCATGCTCCCGGAATAAGCGGGATCCATGCGTATTTTGCTCTTCCTGTCTCAAACATCCATACCGTGATGGCAAGGAACGCGAACAGCGAAAGTGACTGGTTGGACCATGCGAAGTATCTCCACAGGATGTTGAATCCTTCTGCATTGCTCTTCGCGAATACAAGGATCACTGCAACGAGTACGAAAATCACTGCCGCAAGGCCGAGACGTTTCGCTTTCTTTGTCTGATCCAGATGGAACGCGTCCGCGATCGCAAGACGGAGAGAACGAAGCGCTGTATCTCCGGATGTGATCGGGAGAACGATAACGCCGACGATCGCGATGATACCGCCTACCGGACCAAGGAGATCCTTACAGATGACACCGATGGATGCTGTCGCCAGAGAAGCGTCCGCTGCCTGAAGGCCAAGGTTGTAGATACCCATAGCGCCGGCTGCCCATACCATAGCGATGAAACCTTCCAGAGTCATCATGTTGTAGAATGTCATACGTCCCTGTTTCTCACTCTTCATAGTACGGGAGATGATCGCCGTCTGTGTAGAATGGAATCCGGAAAGGATACCACATGCTACTGTGATGAAGAAGATCGGCAGGAAATGATTGCCGTTAAAGTAATCGCCATATGCTACCAGACCGCCGTTCCAGTCATCCCACAGCTCAACCAGCGGATATCCATGAACAAAGAGTCCGATGAACACACCAATCGCTGAGAACAGAAGGATCGCGCCGAAGATCGGGTAGATACGTCCGATGATCTTGTCGATCGGGAATACAGTCGCGATCAGGTAGTATACGAAGATCACGCCGTAGATCACCCATGTGGAAACAGATGTCGCAGCGCCGTCGAATCCGAATACCTGTGTCGCTGCGATATCGCCAGGTGTATAGATGAACACCGCGCCTACCAGGAGAAGCAGAAGACTGCAGAAGATCTGGTAAACTGTGTAAACACCCTTATTGCTGTACTTGCGGATCATGGTCGGCATCTGTGTACCACCGTCACGCAGACAGATCATACCTGAGAAATAGTCGTGCATCGCACCGCCGATCACGTTTCCGATCGGGATCGTGATAAATGCGATCGGTCCGAACAGGATACCCTGGATCGGTCCGAGGATCGGACCTGTACCTGCGATGTTCAGCAGGTTGATCAGGCTGTTCTTCCACTGTTTCATAGGTACATAGTCAATTCCGTCCTCTTTTGTGTAAGCAGGAGTCTTCCTGTCATCAGGACCGAATACTTTCTCGCAGAACTTTCCGTAAAGTGCAGACCCTACAAAAAGGATTACGAGACCAATGATAAATGTAATCATAAGATTAACCCTCCTTTTCCTTTAAATTAGGAAATACTTTAACATTCTAAAACAGTATATCATGCAGGCAATAAATGTAAATGATATATTTTTATACTTTTTTAATATTTTTAAGAATTACATTATAATTTGAAATTAAAAAAGATCAAGGGACTGTATATAATAAATCAATCGCTTTGTTTTGCTGTCAATTTCCGACAAAATATATTATAATGGCTCACATGACACCTGATATATCACCGGATATATCCGAAAGGAGCAGTAATCTTTTATGCTGAAATCATACATTGCCTTTGATATAGAAACAACCGGGCTCGATCCCCTGGAAAATGAGATCATAGAGATCGGCGCGTTAAAAGTCCGGGACGGGAAAGTTGCCGAGCGCTTCATGGAATTCATACGCCCCCTGTCCCCCATCTCCCCCATGATCACCAATCTCACCGGCATTACGAACGAGATGGTCTCAGGGGCAAGGGACCGCTCCCGCGTGGTCAGCGACTTCCTCGACTTCTGCGAGGATGACGTCCTCATCGGGCACAACGTGATCTTCGACTACAGCTTCGTGAAATGCAGTGCCGTAAAAGACGGCCTCTCCTTTGAGAAAACGGGCATTGACACACTGAAGATTGCCAAGAAAGTACACGCTGATCTGGAATCAAAGAGCCTCGGAAGCCTGTGCGATCATTACAATATCGACAACAAAGCCGCTCACCGCGCCTATCACGACGCCCTTGCCACGGCAAAACTCTACCAGACACTGGCGCACTACTTTGAGGAGACCGACCCAAAGCTCTTCAAGCCCGTACAGCTTACATATAGAGTAAAGACTCCTCAGCCCGCAACACCCAAGCAGCTCGCCCTGCTGGAAAATCTCGTCC
>NHCFC00100__coassemble_1844_pt1 | contig 14554 bp, 13 predicted proteins | sample NHCFC00100__metabat2_high_PE_030 | metagenome-assembled genome bin NHCFC00100 | reverse complement strand
GAGCAGCGCTATCATTATGCTGTGATAAAATGACTTGAAAACAGAGGCAGATATCAGAATTGATGCACCCCGAGGTTGATTCCTCGGGGAAAATATTGTATCATTTTTCTGGAAAAATTTAGTCTGCATTTAATCAAGATAAAAACCAGAAGCGAAAGACAGTGTATTTATGTTTGCGCTTTTCTTAAATAAACATACGAGGAGGCGGATGATATGAAACCATCAGAGGAAACGAAGCGTCTGTTCCACAATGACCGTTTTGCCACGGACAACGGGGCGGTGATCGACGAGGTGGATGACCACTATGCGAAATGCAGTCTTAAGATTGAGGATCGCCACAAGAATGCCATGGGCGCAGTCATGGGCGGTGTCTATTTTACCCTTGCGGACTTTGCTCTTGCGGTGGCGAGCAACTGGGAAGAGATGGGCAATGTCTCTTTGAATTCCGAGATCACTTATCTGACCGCGGCGAAAGGCGAGCGTCTGATCGCGGAGGCTGTCTGTGTGAAGAAGGGGAGAACGACGAGTTATTACAGGATCGATGTGAAGGATGATCTCGGGAATCTGACGGCAGCGGTGACGGCGACGACATTTCGCGTAGTGGGCTGAGACAGATGAAGCGATGGCGGGATGGCATTTCGCGTAGCGGGCTGAGACGGATGCAGCAGTGAGGCGATGTCCTGAGCGGAAAGATTAAGAAAAAAGGAGTGGAAAAGACATGGAAAAAGCAAAAGTATTTTATACGGATATACGGGCTCTTCCGGGCACCAGTCTTCCGGATAAGCTCAAAAAACTGATCAAGAAGGCAGGGATCGGGGGCATTGATTTTGAGAAGAAGATGACAGCCATCAAGATTCATTTCGGTGAGCCGGGGAACTTATCCTTCCTGCGGCCGAACTACGCGAAAGCAGTGGCGGACGTGGTGAAAGATCTGGGAGGGCGTCCCTTCCTGACGGATTGCAACACCTTGTACGTCGGCAGGAGGAAAGACGCTCTGGAGCACCTGAGCGCTGCTTATGAGAATGGGTTCAACGTCCTTTCCACAGGCTGCCATATCATCATTGGGGACGGACTGAAAGGAACGGACGACGTAGCCGTGCCGGTGGAAGGCGGCGAGCTGGTGAAAGAAGCGAAGATCGGCAAAGCCATCATGGATGCGGACGTATTCATTAGTCTGAGCCATTTTAAAGGACATGAGATGGCAGGGTTTGGCGGTTGTATCAAGAATATCGGTATGGGCTGCGGAAGCCGTGCCGGGAAGATGGAGCAGCACAACAGCGGCAAACCGTCGGTGGACGAGTCGCTCTGTGTGGGTTGCCGTGTCTGTTCCAAGAACTGCGCTCACGGCGCGATATCATTTCCGGAGAAAAAAGCGGTGATCGACCATGATAAGTGCGTGGGGTGCGGACGGTGCCTTGGAGCCTGCAATTTTGACGCTGTTTATAATGAAAATTCATCAGCGGCAAAAGAGCTGAACATAAAGATGGCGGAGTACACGAAAGCGGTTGTTGACGGTCGTCCGGCGTTCCACATTAATCTTGTGATCGATGTGTCGCCTTACTGTGACTGCCATGCGGAAAATGACGCTCCGATCCTTCCGGATGTGGGAATGTTCGCAAGCTTCGACCCGGTGGCTTTGGATCAGGCGTGCGTGGATGCCTGCAATGCCTGTGAACCATTGCCGGGAAGTCTGTTGCATGACCACATGCACGAAGAGGGCTTCTGTGATCACCACGACCATTTTGTGAACACAACACCGGAGAGTGAGTGGGAGACCTGCCTCGCTCACGCGGAGAAGATCGGGCTTGGAAGCAGGGAGTATGAACTGATCAAGGTAAAATAAAGTCTCAAAAAGACAGCGCAGTGAGGCGGAAGCAGTGCGATCTTTTTGAAACTTATGCAATGGAAAGAAAAGGGAGAGAGGAAAAGCAAATGCAAAGAGAAAAATTCGGCTCCCGTCTGGGATTTATCCTGATCTCGGCGGGATGTGCCATCGGACTGGGAAATGTGTGGCGTTTCCCGTATATTACCGGACAGTACGGCGGGGCGGCGTTCGTGCTGATCTATCTTGTCTGTCTGGTCCTGCTGGGACTCCCGATCATGGTAATGGAGTTCGCTATCGGGCGTGGCGCCGGCTGCAGTATCGCCAGGGCGTTTGAGAAGCTGGAGCCTCTGGGAACGAAGTGGCATTGGTATAAATGGTTCGGGATAGTGGGAAATTACATGCTGATGATGTTTTACACGACTATCGGCGGATGGCTGTTTATCTATCTGTTTAAGATGGCGGCAGGCAGTTTTGAGGGGATGGATGCCGCGCAGATTGAAGGTGAATTTGGCGAGCTGATGGGGCAGCCGCTTCTTATGACGCTTTGTATGGCGTTTGTGGTTATTCTTTGCTTCGGCATTGTAAACATGGGACTGCAGAAGGGAGTTGAGGGAATCACGAAAATAATGATGGTTCTGCTGCTCATCCTTCTCATTGTACTGGCTGTCAGATCAATCCTGCTGCCGGGCGCCGGAGCGGGACTTGAGTTTTATCTGCTGCCTGACTTTGAAAAGATGAAAAATGCCGGAATTCTGGAAGTGATATCCGCAGCCATGAACCAGTCGTTCTTTACCCTGAGTCTTGGAATCGGGGCAATGGCGATCTTCGGAAGTTATATCAATAAAAAGAGAACACTTATGGGAGAAGCGGTAGCGATAACGGTACTTGACACAAGTGTTGCCCTGATCTCAGGTCTTATCATTTTCCCGGCAAGTTTTGCATTCGGAGTAAATCCGGACAGTGGACCGAACCTGATCTTTATCACTCTTCCGAATATCTTTAATTCCATGGCAGGCGGAAGATTATGGGGAGCGATTTTCTTCCTCTGTATGTTCTTCGCATCGGCGTCGACAATTATCGCCGTGTTTGAGCATATTATCGCATTTGCCATGGACCTGACAGGATGTTCAAGAAAGAAAGCGGTGGCCATTAATCTTGTGGCCATACTGATCCTTTCTATGCCTTGCGTGCTCGGTTATAATGTGCTGAGCGGATTCACGCCGTTTGGTGAAGGCTCGGCCATCCTGGACCTAGAAGACTTTATTGTAAGCAATAATCTTCTGCCTCTGGGAAGTCTTCTATATGTACTCTTCTGTACCACACGCTACGGCTGGGGATGGAAAAACTTCCTTACAGAAGCCAACGCGGGAGAAGGACCGAAATTCCCTAAATGGGTGAGGCTGTACGTGACATTCATCGTACCCCTGATCGTTATCTTCCTGTTTGTACAAGGCTACTGGAGTAAATTCGCAGGCTAGGTTCAAGCCATGCGTAAGAATAAAAAGCCGGTATCACCGTGTTTGCGCGAGTGATACCGGTTTTTTATTCTTGCACAAGGCGCAGTCTCACAGCCTTTTCTTATATAATTTCTCCACCACTCCGATCACCGCATACAGCGCCATTGCCATAATACACAGCAGGATGATCGACATGAGAAGCCAGTTCATCTTGAACACCTGGCTGGAATAGATGATCAGGTACCCCAGTCCGCTCCTTGCGGCAAGGAATTCTCCGATCACAACCCCCACCAGGCACAGACCGATATTGACCTTCATATTGCTGATGACCGCGGGCACGGAACTTGGAAGTACGACTTTGGTCAGCGCGTGCCGTCTTGTACCGTGGAGTGTATAGATGAGTTTGATCTTTTCCTGATCAACGGTAATAAAGCTGGTGTACAGATTCATAATACTGCCGAAGATGGCGACAGACATTCCTGCCACAATGATCGTTGTGGGAGTGGCGCCAAGCCAGACGATGAGCAGAGGAGCCAGGGCAGACTTGGGCAGACTGTTTAAGACGACCAGATAAGGTTCCAGTATCTCGGAAAGCTTGCGGCTGCACCAGAGAAGGACCGCCAAAAGGATGCTGAACACTGTGACCAACAGAAAACTTACGATCGTTTCATACAGAGTGATCCCGATATGAAGAAAGATAGAGCGGTCCTTGACCATCTCCAGAAAGCACAGAGTGATCCGTGAAGGACTGCTGAAGATAAAAGAGTCGATGACCCCTGTATTGGCGCAGACTTCCCACAGTATAACAAAGACAACGAGGATCATGATGCGCGCAGTGAGCACGATCATACGGTGTCGTTTGACACGGGAGAGAAATAACTTCTGTCCGCGGGAGATTTTATTCATCACCATTTAGCTCCTTCCATATCCGATTAAAATAATTTTTGAATTCCGGCGCGTTCCTGCGGTTCAGCGGGGTGTCGTTCTCAAGGGAAAATGTAACGGGAATGATGCAGGCGATCTGTGCCGGCCGTTTTGTCAAAACAATGACCCGGTCAGAGAGACTGACTGCCTCGGACAGGTCATGTGTCACAAGAAGGGCAGTCTTACCGGAATGACGGATGATCTGCCCGATATCATCGCTGACTGTCAGTCGGGTCTGGTAATCTAAAGCAGAAAACGGCTCGTCGAGAAGCAGTAGCTCCGGATCCAGTAAGAGGGTACGGATGAGCGCAGCTCTTTGCCGCATGCCGCCGGATAATTGCGAGGGGCGGGAGCGGGAAAAACGCTGAAGACCATATTGTGTTAACAGGTTATCAGCACGCTTTCTGATTTCAGGGGAAAGCGCGTGGTTGATCTCAGCGCCCAGAAGAACATTGCGCCGGACGGTGCGCCATTCAAACAGGTGGTCATGCTGGAGCATATAGCCTATTTTCGATGAATTTTCTGTCAGAGCTTTCCCGTTTAAAGACATCTGTCCGCTTTCAGGCTTCATAAGACCGGCGATCAGAGAAAGCAGAGTAGATTTGCCGCATCCGGAAGGACCCACCACCGCAGTGAATTCTCCGGGAGTAAGGGAGAATGAAATGTCTGACAGGGCTTTCGTCTCCCCGTCCAATGTATGATAAGAGTAATTAATATGATCTAGTTTAAGAATAGGTTTCATGATCTCACTTCCATCCGAGGTGTATATACTTAATGTATGAAATATCCTGATTACTGTTCATGTTCTTTGTGATTGTAAATGGTATTTTCGGCAGGCGTACTTTAGAAATTATCGTTCATAGTAACTTTTGGGAGTGTACATTAGGAAAAGAAGATGTTTTTCGTTGTGCGCCTGCTAAAAGAGAGGTATAATATAGACATGAAAACAGCGTGGTGAAGGCGCTGGAAATATGTGAAAAGAAGAAAGGAGGGAGTGATATGTCAGGACATAAGATCATCACCATCGGTCGTCAGTTCGGAAGCGGCGGGCATGAGATCGGACAAAAGATTGCGGACAGACTGGACATTCCGCTGTATGACCGCAGGCTGGTGAGCATGGCAGCAGAGGAGCTTGGCGTGAAGGAATCTGATGCGGAACGAGTAGATGAGAGCAGTCTGAATTCATTTGTGTCCAGCTACAATGTATCGCCGGGGATGTATCTGGAATTTATCAGTGCTTCTTCGTATATCCAGTCATTTGATGAAAAGGTATATCGGAAAGAAGCAGAGATCATCAGGAAGCTGGCAGAGAAAGGTCCCTGCGTGATCGTCGGCCGTTGCGCTGATTATATTCTCAAGGACCGGGAAGACTGCATTAACGTATTCATCTGCGCAGATAAGGAAGACCGGAAGCAACGCATCGCAAAGCTTTATGATCTGACCGAGAGAAAAGCAGCAGAACGGATTCGCAGGACGGATAAAGAGCGAAGATATTACTATGAGCTGCATACAGGACGGGACTGGGGCAGCATCAGTTCCCACCAGATGCTTTTTAATGCCAGCCTTCTCGGGATCGACAGGATCGTTGATCTGCTGGAACTGATGTACAGGGCATAGATCATGTGGAGCGGCTGTATCGAAGCGAATAAAAGATACTGTCTCAAAACTATATCGGCAGGTGACGGTGAAGGACCGGGATCTGAGTACAGATCCCGGTCTTAAATGTCCACTGCGTGTAGAGTATGGCAGGAAGCCGCAAAGATGCGGCGATTTACAGGAGAAGATACTATCAATGAATATACAGAAAGTAAATTATCAGAAAGAACTTGAAAAACTGTTAAACACTCTTGAGAAGGAACGGCAGGTTCCCACGCTTTTGATCCACAGCTGCTGTGCGCCGTGCAGCAGTTATGTGCTGGAGTATCTGTCGCAGTACTTCAGGATCACGGTCTTCTATTATAATCCGAACATTTATCCTGAGAGTGAGTACACGAAACGGATCCTGGAGCAGCAGAAGCTGATACAGGATATGAAATTTAAGCATCCGGTGTCCTTCCTGGCAGGAAAATACGAGACAGAAAAATTCTATGCCATGGCAAAGGGAATGGAGGATTTAAAAGAGGGCGGCGCCAGATGCATGAAATGCTATGAACTGCGGCTGACAGAGGCGGCAAAACAGGCGGCGGCAGGCGGATTCGATTATTTTACCACAACGCTCAGTATCAGCCCCCTTAAGAACGCCCAGAAGCTTAACGAGATCGGCGTGCGCGTGGGCAAAGAGCACGGCGTAGAATATCTGGTATCTGATTTTAAGAAGAGGAACGGATATAAACGGTCCATCGAGCTGTCAAAGGAGTATGGATTGTACCGCCAGGACTACTGCGGATGTATTTTTTCGCGACAAAGCTCAGCCATGCGCTGAGTGGGAGCAGGGACCATGCTTGCATGGTCCCGCGAGCGGGCAAGCGCATGAGGGAGCGCCACGTTAATGAGTAAAACAGTGACGAAAGCCACAGTAAGCACGAAGTGCGGTTTTACGAATGGCGCGTGCTGAGCGTATAAAGCTACGCATCAAGCATATTTTTCATTTAATAGTAGACACCGGACACTTTAGTGTGATAAACTAAGTGGAAAATGCAGAGTGGATTCGGTTTTTTGCGACTGCGCGAAGCAGGGCAGACGGCCGGATCGGACAGGCAGAAGAAACAACAGAAAAGAGGACAGGGAATGGCACAGTTATGGGGCGGCCGTTTCACGAAAGAGACGGACAAGTTAGTTTACAACTTTAACGCTTCCATCTCCTTTGACAAACGCTTCTACGAGCAGGACATCCGCGGCAGTATCGCGCATGTGACTATGCTGGCGAAGCAGGGGATCCTTACGGATGAGGAGAAGGAGCAGATCATAGACGGGCTTGAAGGCATCAAACGGGATGTGGAGAGTGGCGCACTTGCGATCACGGACGAGTATGAAGACATCCACAGCTTTGTGGAGGCGAATCTCATCGACCGGATCGGGGACGCGGGCAAGAAGCTGCACACCGGAAGAAGCCGCAACGATCAGGTGGCTCTGGATATGAAACTCTATACAAGAGATGAGATCACAGAGCTTGACGGGCTGTTAAAAGAGATGCTGGAAACACTCTTAACGCTCATGAAGGAGAATACAGAGACCTATATGCCGGGATTTACCCATCTGCAGAAAGCACAGCCGATCACGCTGGCGCATCATATGGGCGCTTACTTCGAGATGTTCAAGAGGGACCGTCAGAGGATGAAGGACATTTACAAGAGAATGAACCTTTGCCCGCTCGGTTCGGGGGCACTGGCAGGAACGACGTATCCTCTGGACAGAGAGTATACGGCAGAGCTTCTCGGATTTGACGGACCGACACTTAACAGCATGGATTCGGTTTCCGACAGAGATTATCTCATTGAACTGTTATCCGCCATGTCCACGGTGATGATGCATCTGAGCCGGTTTTCCGAGGAAGTCATCATCTGGAACTCGAATGAATATAAATTCGTAGAGATTGACGACGCGTACAGCACGGGCAGCAGCATCATGCCCCAGAAGAAGAACCCGGACATCGCGGAGTTGGTGCGCGGGAAGTCGGGAAGAGTGTGCGGAGCGCTGATGTCTCTGCTCACCACGATGAAGGGCATACCTCTGGCATATAATAAGGATATGCAGGAGGACAAGGAACTGGTATTTGATGCCATTGACACCACAAAGGGCTGTCTGGCATTATTTACAGGGATGCTCAAGACGATCCGGTTCAATGAAGACCGTATGGAAGAGAGCGCGAAGCACGGCTTTACCAACGCCACGGACGCGGCGGATTATCTGGTGAACCACGGAGTTCCGTTCCGCGACGCACATGGCATCGTCGGACAGCTTGTCCTGTACTGCCTTGAGAAGAAGATCGCGCTGGATGATATGACGCTGGAGGAGTTTAAGGCGATCTCACCGGTATTTGAGGAAGACATCTATGAAGCAATCAGTATGAAGACCTGTGTGGAGATGAGAAATACCATCGGCGCGCCGGGCAAGGCTGCCATGGAGAAGGTCATTGAAGCAGAGGAAGCGTATCTGAACGCAGAGTAAGAAGCCAAAGAGGCAGGATAGTACCAGACAGGATGTTATAAGGCAGGATCGTGTAAGATAAAAATAGATAAGACAGAAGAAATGGAAGGGAGATCAGAAGAGAAATGGATCAGAAATTAAAAGTAGGTATCTTAGGCGCAACAGGAATGGTAGGACAGAGGTTTATCGCCCTGCTTGAGAACCACCCGTGGTTCGAGGTGGTGACCGTGGCAGCAAGCCCGCGTTCTGCAGGAAAGACATATGAAGAGGCAGTGGGCGGCCGCTGGAAAATGGACACTCCCATGCCGGAGGCAGTAAAGAAGCTTGTGGTTCTTAATGTAAATGACGTAGAGCATGTGGCTTCTACTGTTGATTTTGTATTCAGCGCAGTGGATATGACAAAAGAAGAGATCAAGGCGATCGAGGAAGAGTACGCGAAGACAGAGACACCGGTCGTATCCAATAACAGCGCGCACCGCTGGACACCGGACGTACCGATGGTCGTTCCGGAGATCAACGCAGAGCACTTTGACGTGATCGTGGACCAGAAGAAGCGTCTCGGCACAACACGCGGATTCATCGCCGTGAAGCCGAACTGCTCCATCCAGAGCTACGCTCCGTGCCTTGCAGCGTGGAAAGAGTTCGGACCGAAAGAGCTGGTGGTGACGACATATCAGGCAATCTCCGGCGCGGGAAAGACATTCAAAGACTGGCCGGAGATGGTAGAGAATATCATTCCGTTCATCGGCGGCGAGGAAGAGAAGAGCGAGCAGGAGCCGCTTCGTGTCCTTGGTAAAGTGGAGAACGGCGAGATCGTGAAGGCAGAGCTGCCGAAGATCACATGCCAGTGCGTGCGTGTGCCGGTGCTGAACGGACATACAGCAGCCGTATTTATCAACTTCGAGAAGAAGCCGACCAAAGAGCAGCTCATCGAGAAGCTTGTGAACTTCAAGGGATTCCCGCAGGAGGCAGGACTTCCCAGCGCTCCGAAGCAGTTCATCCAGTATCTTGAGGAAGACAACCGTCCGCAGGTGAAGATGGATGTTGACTATGAGAATGGAATGGGCGTGTCTATCGGACGTTTAAGAGAGGACAGCATGTATGACTTCAAGTTCATCGGACTGTCACATAACACAGTCAGAGGTGCGGCAGGCGGAGCAGTTCTGTGCGCGGAAGCACTGACAGCGAAGGGATATATCGCGAAGAAATAATCCGCAGGTTATCGGCGGTAGATTTTAAAAGAAAATGAGATAAGGAGGGTGTCCCAATGGGAATGACAATGACACAGAAGATCCTGGCGGCTCACGCAGGCCTTGAGTCTGTAGAAGCAGGCCAGCTGATCGAGGCGAAGCTGGACGTGGTCATGGCGAACGATATCACAGGTCCCATGGCGCTGCCGATCATCAAGCAGATGTCGGACAAAGTATTTGACAAGGATAAGGTGGTCTTTGTACCGGATCACTTTACACCGAATAAAGATATCAAGTCCGCGGAGAACTCCAAGGCAATCCGCGAGTACGCGAAGGAGCAGGGGCTGACCTGGTATTTTGAGCAGGGCAAATCCGGTGTAGAGCACGCCATCCTTCCTGAGGCGGGCGTGGTGACTGTCGGAGAGTGCATCATCGGAGCGGATTCCCACACCTGTACTTACGGCGCGCTGGGCGCGTTCTCCACAGGAATGGGGACGACAGACGTGGCGACCGGCATGGCGACCGGAGAGATCTGGTTCAAGGTACCGAGTGCGATCAAGTTTGTGCTCACAGGTAAACCGGGGAAATATGTAAGCGGTAAGGATATCATTATCCACATCATCGGAAAGATCGGTGTGGACGGCGCTCTGTATAAATCCATGGAGTTCACGGGAGACGGCATCGCCAATCTGTCCATGGACGACCGTTTCACCATCGCGAACATGGCGATCGAGGCGGGAGCGAAGAACGGGATCTTCCCGGTAGATGAACAGACCCTTGCTTACATAAATGAACATTCCAAAAAGCCGTACACCGTCTACGAGGCGGATGAGGACGCGCAGTACGACGAGGTGATCACCATTGATCTCTCAGAAGTCCGTCCGACCGTCGCTTTCCCGCATCTTCCGGGAAATGCGAAGACCATTGACGAGGTGGAGGCAATGGAGCCCATCAAGATCGATCAGGTGGTGATCGGATCCTGTACAAACGGGCGTATGGAAGATATGAGAAAAGCAGCGGCGATCCTGAAAGGGCACACGGTACACCCGGATGTGCGCGTCATGGTCGTTCCGGCGACGCAGAAGATCTACAAAGAGTGCATCAAAGAAGGTCTGCTGGATATTTTCGTGGACGCAGGCTGCGCGGTGAACACACCGAGCTGCGGTCCGTGCATGGGCGGACACATGGGTGTCATGGCAGCAGGTGAGAAGTGTGTGTCAACGACAAACCGCAACTTCGTAGGACGTATGGGACATACAGAATCCCTCATTTATCTGGCATCGCCCGAGGTGGCAGCAGCCAGCGCGATCACGGGATGTATCGCGAATCCGGAGAAGATCGTTTCCGGGGAAGAAGGAAAGGCGGGTGACCGGTAATGCAGGCAAAAGGACATGTGTTTAAATACGGCGACAATGTAGATACAGACGTGATCATTCCGGCAAGATATCTGAACTCTTTTGACGCGCAGGAGCTTGCCAGCCACGCGATGGTGGATATTGATCCGGACTTTGTGAAAAAAGTTCAGCCGGGTGATCTGATCGTGGCGAACAAGAACTTCGGATGCGGCTCTTCCAGAGAGCACGCGCCGCTGTGCTTGAAGACAGCGGGTGTGAGCTGTATCATTGCGGAGACATTCGCAAGGATTTTCTTCCGCAATGCCATCAACATCGGTCTGCCCATCATTGAGTGCCCGGAGGCAGCGAAGGGCATTGACGCGGGAGATGAGGTCGAGGTGGATTTTGACAGCGGAAAGATCTACAACCGCACAAAAGGCACAGAGTTCCAGGGACAGCCGTTCCCGGAATTCATGCAGAAGCTGATCGCCGCAGGCGGACTGGTAAATTATACAAACAGCAAGAAGAAATAAAATAGCAAGGGGATACTGCACAGAAGTGCGGCATCCCTTTTGTGCAAAAAAAGTTTGTGAAAGGAAATATGCGAAAGCACATATATGCGGAACGAAAATATGAAGAACGAAAATGCACAGAACGAAAACATACAGATTGAAAATGAACGGGGGAGACTGTCGGCTTTGCTGCCGATCGGCGTTTTTCTTGTCATTTTCCTCGGAGCGGGAATCCTGTTTAATGACTTTTACGCAATGCCCGCTATCGTGGCGTTTTTAATCGCTTTGTTCGTGGCATTTCTCCAGAACAGAAAAGTAGGCTTTCAGGAGAAGTTAAAACTGATTGCAGACGGGATGGCGGAAGAGAATATCATAACCATGTGTCTCATCTTTCTCTGCGCGGGAGGGTTTTCCGGTGCAGTGACGGCGGCGGGAGGAGCGGACAGTGCGGTAAACTTAGGGCTTTCTCTGATCCCGGCGCACCTTGCGGTGGCAGGACTCTTCCTCATCGGATGCTTTATCTCCGTGTCAATGGGAACATCAGTGGGAACTGTCACCACTCTGGCGCCCATCGCTGTGGGCATCAGCCAGCAGACAGGCTTCTCTCTTGCCGTCTGCACCGCGGCGGTTGTGTGTGGAGCAATGTTCGGAGACAACCTGTCCATGATATCGGATACGACCATCGCCGCAGTCAAGACCCAGGGATGCGAGATGAAGGATAAGTTCCGGGCGAACTTCCTCATTGTCCTTCCTGCGGCGATCATATCATTTGTCTTTTTTTGGTTCGTGACAAGAGGAGGGGACTTCGAATTAAAAGAGTCCCTTGACTACAGTGTGCTCGAAGTGCTTCCGTATCTCGTTGTTCTCGTGGGAGCCCTGATCGGGATCAACGTGTTTGTCGTGCTTATCAGCGGAACAGTCCTCTCGCTCATCGTGGGAGTGGCATCAGGGAATATCGTTCTTTCGGAGATGTTCAACGTGGTGGGAGACGGAGTAGTATCCATGTACGACATTACCGTTATTTCCATAATCGTGGCATGTATCGTGTCGCTGGTGAGAAAAAACGGTGGTATTACTTTCATCCTGAACCAGATCAAGAGCCGGATACGCGGGCCAAGAGGCGCCCAGGCAGGGATTGCTCTGCTGTCCGTGCTTGTTGATATGTGTACGGCAAATAACACCGTCGCCATTGTAATGGCGGGACCGATCGCCAAAGAGATCAGCGAGGAGTACGGAGTGGATCCGAAACGTTCCGCTTCTCTCCTGGACATATTTACATCCGTAGGTCAGGGCATGATTCCTTACGGGGCGCAGCTACTTACCGCGGCAGCGCTGACTGGGCTGGAGCCCTTTGACATGATCCCATATCTGATCTATCCGATGCTGATGGCAGTGTGCGGGATCGTGGCGATCGTGATAAGCGGCGGGAAACAGAGCAGCGGGCAGACTGGTTGAGGCAGCCTGTCTGAGACTGATTGATGAAAACGGTTTAACATGATGAAAACGGTCTAATTGCGCGGAATGAAAACCTGTGGTACAATGATCGCACGGTGTGCGATCCATGCCGTTGGTGCGGCATACCCCACTGCGTGGGGATTATACTTGGGAGCCACCGCTTGGAAAGTAAATACCGCTTCGCGGTGCTTCCTTTCCTACGCATGTGGTACAATGACAAAATAGTAAATAAGAGGAATAAAGAGGTATCGAGATGAATTTGTTATACAACAGTACGAGAAACGCAGAGAAGAAAGTAACTGCATCCGAGGCAATCTTAAAAGGTCTCGCGGATGACGGGGGACTGTTCGTTCCGGAGTACATCCCGAAGCTGGATGTGACGATGGATGAGTTAAAGAGCATGTCCTATCAGGAGACAGCATACGCGGTGATGAAGCAGTTCCTGACAGATTTTACGGAGGAAGAACTTATGCACTGCATCAACAGTGCATATGATTCCAAGTTTGATACAGAGGTGATCGCTCCGCTTGTAAAAGTAGGAGATACCTATCACCTGGAGCTGTTCCACGGCGCAACGATTGCGTTCAAGGACATGGCGCTTTCGATCCTCCCGCATCTTCTGACAACAGCAGCGAAGAAGAATGACGTGACAAAGGAGATCGTGATCCTGACCGCGACTTCCGGTGATACAGGGAAGGCAGCGCTCGCCGGATTCGCTGATGTGCCGGGCACGAAGATCATCGTGTTCTATCCGAAGGGCGGAGTAAGCCGCATCCAGGAACTGCAGATGGTGACACAGAAGGGAGAGAATACTTCTGTTGTGGCGATCCACGGGAACTTTGACAATGCCCAGAGCGGCGTGAAGGCGATGTTCAAGGATAAGGAACTGGAAAAAGAACTCTCAGAAGCAGGGTATCAGTTCTCCTCTGCCAACTCTATCAATATCGGGCGTCTCGTACCGCAGGTTGTATATTATGTATATGCTTATGCGAAGCTTCTTGAAAATGAAGAGATCAGATCCGGCGAGGAGATCAATGTAACGGTTCCGACAGGAAACTTTGGAAATATCCTTGCCGCGTATTACGCGAAGCAGATGGGAGTTCCGATCGCGAAGCTGATCTGCGCGTCCAATGAAAATAAGGTGCTGTTTGATTTCTTCCAGACAGGGGTATATGACAGGAACCGCGAGTTCATCCTCACATCCTCCCCGTCCATGGATATCCTTATCTCCAGTAATCTGGAGCGTCTGATCTATACGATCGCGGGACAGGATGCGCAGAAGAACGCGGATCTCATGGCACAGCTGAAAGAGAAAGGCGTCTATGAGATCACGCCTGAGATGAGAGAGAAGCTTGCAGACTTCGCCGGCGGGTTCGCGACAGAAGAGGAGTGCGCGGAAACGATCCGGAAAACATACGAGCGCACAGGCTATGTGATGGACACACATACCTCTGTGGCGGCGGCTGTGTGCGCCCAGTACCGCAAGGACAGTGGGGATGAGAAGAAATGTCTTGTAGCATCCACTGCAAGCCCGTACAAGTTCATCCACAGCGTAATGACAGCAATCGATGAGAAATATGCGTCAGTTGATGAGTTCAGTCTGATCGATGAGCTGAGCAGTATTTCCGGAGTGGAGATCCCCAATGCGATCAACGAGATCCGCAACGCGGATATCCGTCATAATCGTGAATGTGACGCAGATCAGATGAAAGCAACCGTGAAAGAGATTCTTAGTGTGTAGACTTGGGACGGAATGGCCTTCAATGATTAA
>NHCFC00100__coassemble_1835_pt1 | contig 14654 bp, 9 predicted proteins | sample NHCFC00100__metabat2_high_PE_030 | metagenome-assembled genome bin NHCFC00100 | reverse complement strand
ACCATTCTGGCAAGGGGGATTACAACAACGCGGATGCGAGATTATTATGATGTGTATGAGATTGTAGTCGGAAATAAAGTCAGTATTGATAAGGAGGTGCTGGCAGAAGCATTTACCGCAACCTGCATGAAGCGAAAAACTATATTTGGTTCGGAGCAAATAGAAAAAATTGTGAACGAAATATCAGCAGATGAAGGATTATTGAATCTGTGGAATCTATATAAGAATGATAATTTCTATGTGGGAGATATAACATGGACTGTAGTCTGCGAAGTTGTATGTGCTTACATAAGGGATAACAATGCCTTCAGATAAAAAAAGTATATAGGCTGAGAGAAGCCATCCTTATGTCTAAGCGGTTAGGCAGACCTTTGACCGCAGAAATAAATAACAAAGAACGGATTGGAGGATGGGATTATTTGGAAGGAAAAAAACGCCGGAGGAAATTCTGGCGGAAAGCCGGGCTCTGTATGAGCAGGGAGACTATGAAAAAGCCATGCTGAAGCTCCTCAAGGTGTCAGGGAAAGCCGCGGAACAGGGCCATGCCCATGCACAGAAGTACATCTGACCCGGCCGGTGGTGTCGGCAGACTGCCCGAACAGGGCGATGCCGATGCCCAGTATTACTGCGGCATGCATGGACGGCAGAAGAAAAGAAAGGGGAGCATTGCCATGCTGAAGACATCTCAACTGGAAATTTTTGAGGCGATAGTGGATTGCGGAAGTATCAATAAAGCGGCGGAGTATCTGAATACATCCCAGCCATATCTGAGCAGGGTGTTAAAGGAGTTGGAAGAAGAGATTGGGAAGACATTGCTTGTAAGAGGGAAACAGGGGGCGTATCCTACCAGGGACGGCAAGTTTATCTATGACTACGCAAAAACGATTCTTCTGAACCTAAAGAAGATCGAAGAATTCAAGAATCTGGACCTGGATCAGATGGAGAGGAGTCTGTCTGTTTCCAGTTATTCCTTCTTTCTGGACAAAAGTTTTTTCCTCGGATTCGCCTCGGACAATCTGGCAAATGCGATTTATCTGTCGGCAAAGGAGGGCAATCTGGTCGAACTGTTTGAGAATGTGCTGGGCGGGGTAAGTGACCTTGGGATTGCCGTGATCAATGACGTCGAATTTCCTGCAGTACAGAGTGCGGCGATCGCCCAGAATCTACATTATGAAATACTGGATACCTGTCCGCTGTACGTTCATGTGGGGCAGAAGCATCAGGCATATGACAAGGAGGAGATCTATATGCAGGATCTTCTGTACAGTACCTATATGCATATCCCTTTTGACCGGTTTTCAAAAGCCAGGATGGAGATCGAAATCGATGGGATCAGAATGAAAGAATTCAAGCAGACCATGGTAGCGGATCATTATAATCTGATGATTTTTCTGATGCAGAATCTGGACTGCTTTATGTTCGGGAATAAATGGCAGCAGCAGACACTGGCAAGAGCGGGCATTAAAAGTAAGATTATGATGAATACCGAGATCCGTATGCATCTGGTGGTGTTTTATAAGGGAAAGACGCTGTCAGAGGAGGCAAAAAAGGTACGGGATCTCTTTTGTGCGCAGTATCTGGGCGGCTCTGATCTATAACTAAAAGGATATAGATAATAGCAAGATAGATATTGGACAAACTGATCCGGCGTCTATAAAATAGATTCGGTAGAAAACAAGGGCAGAATTCTGCCGAATTAGTATGGATCAGCATGTATATAGAAGGAGTATAGGAAATGAAGAAGGGGATTGTAAGGGTATTATGCGGGATTCTGGCAGCCCAGCTCATCCTGCCGCAGGGGGTATACAGTGTAAAGGCTGAGGAAGTAACGGACCAGGCTGCAGAGATGACAGTGGAATCACCAGAAGATACGCAGACAGAAGACCTGCAGCAGGAAAAAGTCAGTCAGAGTACACTGTCTGTGACAATGCACCATGCTTCTGTGCTGGAGAGGAAACAGAGCTTCCGGGTGTCTCTGGAAGGAACATCATTCGAGAAAGAACTTGTCCTGGATCCGCAGAATAACCGCACAGAAGATAGTGTGGTTTTCAAGGAGCTGGATGATGGCACGTACACACTGCGGATTGAGGCTCCGGGATTTGCCGTCTATGAGCAGGAGATCGTGGCAGAGGGATACCGTTACGGTGTTCAGATCGCGACAGGAGATTCCGGAAATGCGGATGCCGGCCGGATGCCGTACGGGGATCTGGACCAGAATGGCACAGTGGATGAGAATGATGCTGTGGCTGTTGTTGACGCTCTGGAGGCGGAAGAGACGGATGCGGTTTATGATGTGAACGGGGACGGCAGTGTGGATCTGGCCGACCTGGACAAGGCGGTGAAATGGTTCAGCGACGTATCGTATCAGATGGAAGAAGCGAAGATTACAAAGAGTGTGAATCCGGATTCCATCACAGGAAGCGTGGACGAATCAACGACGCTCGAGGGAGATGTGGAAGGACTTCTAAGCGGGGAGGACACGGTTTCGTTAAGCCCGTCAGAAGAAGGGGCGGTCATCAGCGAGGAACATCCGGTAGGGATTTCCTTTGATCTTGCGCCCGGGGAACAGACGGTGGATCTGGAAGGATTCGTACTGCAGACTCCTGCGGGAAACCGGATCCAGACAGGACTGGTAGAAATTACCTATATAGAAAATGGAGAAGAGGTCACAGGAACGATCCTGATCGGCACAGCCAGAGCGGCGCGCTCCGCCAATATCATCGGGACAGCGGAAGTGGCGGCGAACGGTCAGCTCACCATTAAGTTAAACGGTCAGATCGCAGTCAAGAAAGTGACGATTACTATTACGTCCATGACACAGCCGGATGCAGCGCTGGCAGAGATCACCAGTGTGGAATTCATCAACAACATGGAAGACCATATTCCGGCGCCGGTTCTGGATATCCCGGAAGTGGAAAGTGTCACAGCGGGCAATAAGACGATTTCCGTGAAGTGGAAAGGCGTTACGAACGTGACAGGATATCAGGTGCTTGTGACGCTGGACGGCTATACAGAGTATGTCAATACGACAGAGACATCAGCGGAGATTACGATGTTCCGCAACAAGTCTCTGGAAAATAAAAAGACATACACCATAGCGGTACAGTCTGTAAACGGAGACTGGAAGAGCGGATACGAGCAGACTTACACTGCTACGCCGAGATATGATTCCATCCCGGATGCGCCGGATTCACTGCAGCTTCAGAGTGATTACCGGATCATCCGTGCTTCCTGGAAAGCTCCGAAAGACGAAGCAGCAGACAGTTATAATTTATATTACAGGAAGAAGGGCGAGGAGACCTTCCGGAAGGTTACGGGACTTACATCCACGAGCCATACGCTCTATGATCTGGAAGATGAAGCAGAGTATGTGATTTATGTGACAGCGGTCAATGACTACGGAGAAAGCCCGGCATCCCTTGAGGCGTCCATCCAGACCAAGTCCATGAAGCCGGTTGAATTTTCACAGTACCGTATTATCAACAGTGCTTCTGAAGAAGGAGAACTGACGGATCACATCCAGAGTGTGACGAAGCGGAAGGACACTCTCATGTACAACAGTCCGCTGGATGCGGAAAGTGAGACGAGCGCGCTGGGTATTGCAGACAATAATTTTGAGTCATACTACCAGATCAACGACTGGGACGACGCAGTGGCGTACCATACCGGAAATGAGGGATGGGGGCTGACGGTACAGCTGGATCAGGTATTCAGGATGAACCGTTTTGCGATCGCGGCGCCGGATGACTCCATGGCATACACAAACGCTGCTGTCTTTTACTGGAAAGACGGAGTGAAGACAAGAGCAGAGGGACTGAGCCTGCAGAGAAAGACGGACAAGAATGGCAGAGCATATTATGAGATTACCCTGTCCAGTCCGATTGAGGCTGACAAGCTCCAGTTCGGGCTGCAGGTCAGCACTTATGGGGCGCTGAAAATACAGGTGGCAGAAATCCGGCTGTATGAATACGATTCTCTTGCGGATGACATCCGGGATCTGTACACAGATGATATGTATCTGGCGGTTCGTGACGATGTGACAGAAAAGGATTTTGACGCGCTCCAGGAGAGACTGGATACAAAGATCAACGGGGACTACCACCCGGAACGCGATGCATTACAGAAAGAGCTGGATGCCGCAAGACAGTTGTTTGAGGAGCAGAATTCTTTCCATGATGTTCAGCAGATCAGTACGGCGATCAGCGCTTCCTACGACAGTGCGCTTAAAGTGTCCGGACTGAACGCGTGGCAGCCGCTCGGTGTGACTGCTCAGGCCGGGGACGAAGTGATCATCTACGTGGGAGCGGAGAACGCTAAGGCGGGAAGCGCATCCAAATTACAGCTCGTTGTGACGCAGCAGCATGGAGAATCCGATCAGTTTGCGAAGACGGTCAATCTGAACATCGGGCGAAATGTCATCACCATTCCGCAGATTGTATCCACGGATGTGGAAAAAGGCGGTGCTCTTTACGTCCAGTATACCGGAAACAATGCCAGGGAGCAGTACGCTGTCAGAGTCAATGGCGGTACAAGGATTCCGGTGCTGAACCTGTACGGTGTGACAGATGAGACGGAACGTCAGGAGCTTGTGAGCGCCTATGTAAAAGAGCTGGAAGCGTATTGCGCAGAGCTGGAAAAGAACCATGACGAAGACCATGGAGAGAAGCTTCTCTTCTTCACACTGGATTCTTACGACAATAAGACCTGCATTTACAATACAACAGATATTATGCTGGATCATATGATGATTTCCGCGCCTGCCACGCAGATCCTCGCCGGACTTGGAGATGGGGATCAGGCAGGACGGATGACAGACACCGTGGACGCGATGGATGAGATGATGGAGCTGTTCTATCAGCACAAAGGTCTGACGGACAAGTTCGCGGAAGGGACAGATACATCCGTGATCCAGAAGAACCGGATCCCATCCCGGCATCTGAACATCCGCTATATGAAGATGTTCTCCGGAGCGTTCATGTATGCGGGCGGCAACCACATTGGTATCGAATGGGATTCCGTGAAGGATCTGATTCTTACACAGAAGCCGTCGATAGATGAAAACGGGCGGCTGACAGGCGGGTCGTACTTTGGATGGGGAATTGCCCATGAAATCGGGCATCAGATCAACCAGGGCGAGTATGCGATCGCAGAAGTAACAAACAACTATTTTGCGGTACTTGCGCAGGCGGACGGAACGAATGACAACGTGAGATTCAGCTACGACGATGTCTATGAGAAAGTGACGTCCGGCGCAACGGGATATCCGTCCAATGTCTTTACACAGCTTGCCATGTACTGGCAGCTGCACCTTGCATATGATCCGGGATTTGCACAGAAAACATACGCAACTTACCAGGAGGCGTTTGATAATCTCCTGTTTGCGAGAGTGGATACCTACGCGAGAAATCCGGAGACATTTAACAGTGCAGGACCGGAAGTGGATCTGACATTAACCGGGAATCAGGACCAGAACCTGATGAGGCTGGTATCTGCCGCGGCAAAGAAAGATCTGACGACGTTCTTTACACGCTGGGGTTATGTGCCGGATGAAGAGACAAAGAGCTTTATGAGCCAGTTCGAAGAGGAAACACGCGCCCTGTATTATATTGACGATAACTCCAGAACGGCCGTCCTCGAAAACAAAGCGTCAGACCTGGCAGGCCAAGAGGTTCTTGCCGGTGTGGATGTACAGACAGAGCATTCGGATGTGACGCTGAAGATGACGCTAAAGAGCGGGTATGAAGGACAGATCCTCGGATATGAGATCATCCGTGTTACCACACAGAAGGGACAGACAGAAAAAGAAATCGTAGGGTTTACAACAGAAGACACCTTCACGGATGCCGTAACACTGGGAAGCCGGGCGGTAAGCTATGAAGTGCTTCCGGTGGATCTGATGACCGGAAAGGCTGTCTCCGTGACAACAGAGACAGTGAAAGTCGTAAGTGACGGCAACTATGAGAAGTCCCAGTTTACAGCGGAAACAAATATGACCTCTGACCTGGACTACACCGGCGAGGCGACGGAACAGGATCCGTGTGAGCCGGAGAAAGAACCGGCCATCAGCATGGTCCTGGATCAGGATAAGACAGAGGAATATACCGGAAAAGCGGACAAAGAGCCATATATTATAATTGATCTGAAACAGACGCTGGAAGTCAGCGCACTGCGGTATTATGCAGATGCCAATGAGATATCAGACTACCGGATCGAGGTAAGTACCGACGGTAAGGAATACATGACCGCGGCAGAGGGAACCTTCACTCTGGAAGATGGACAGGATACCGTGTATTTTACAAATGGAACCGATCCATGGGTTACAACCTACGATATCCGCTATATCAGGATTACGGCGGCAGGACAGGCAGGAAAAGATATCGGCATCAAGGAATTTGACATTCTCGGACCATCCGGAGACAATGTGGAATTCACAGATGATAATGGAAAGACGACAATAGGAATTCTTGCCAAAGACTATGTATATGACAAGGAAAACGGACAGAAGATCCCGGCAGGTTCTACCATATTCGCAGGCTCCTATAAAGGCAATCCGGCATACAACGTAGTTGTTCTCTATGACCAGGATGGAAACATCGTAGGCGGTACCAATGCAGAGGGTGAACTGACTGCCCGTCAGATCATTCTGGCTCCGGATCCGGAGGATGCCCTGCTTGGGGAAGTATCGGAGGGGATCTGGATGTACTGGATAGAACCGGATCAGGAGTTCGCAAAACCATCCCGGGTGAAAGCTGAGCTTTACCGGGTGGACAATGCTCTGACAAATGAGGGTGAGAGGCTGACCAGTGATACCGTGTTTGTCGATATTCCGGATCAGCTTGAGGAGATTGTAATAGAAGAGTAGAAGGGGTTAAGGAATGAAACGATTAGCATCTTTTATAATTACGCTTCTGATTGCCGCACTGCTGCCGTGGACAGCGGTGCAGGCAGCAGAGGAGGAAAATGTGGTACTGACCGGAGAGGACGGAAAGGTGAAGATCGAACTCCGCCTTCCGGATGATTCACAGGAAGTGTCCACACTGAAGCTTCGGCTTAAGGTGACAGGTAATACGGACAAGCTCGATCAGAGTGAGCCATTCACCTTCAAAGCAGACGGGGATATTACCAGCAGCAGACTTCTGGAGACACGGTTTCAGATTCAGGCGGAAACGGTATATTTCACAATCTATATCTCAAATACAGGCAAGATCACGGATAAGTCGGATTTTGAGCTGGGTACCATCATACCCAATTCCATAGATGACTCGGAATATGAACTGAGATTTTCCGTTTCAGAAGATGGTCTGGAATTTGTTGACGAATCAGGAACAGTGGAAGAGCCGGATGAGATTGTGCCCTCTCCGGTTGCAGTGAAGGTCAATGCAGTGGAAGAAACGCCGGACGATAATACAGGCGGGGAACCGGACGACGGGAAGGACGATACTCTGGATGGGGATCAGGATGATACTCTGGGTGGAGATCAGGATGATACCCCGGAAGGAGGTCAGGGTGATACGTCCGATACAGAATCGGATCAGAAACCAGCGGGAACGCCGTCGGGTTCAGAGGGCGGACCGAATCAGGCCGTAGATACCGGAGATCACAGCAATATTCTTCTTTATCTGGTACTGGCAGGGATCAGTACCGCAGGCATCGGAGCCGGAGTGGTTCTGAGAAGAAATGGGCAATAGAAAGGACCCTGAGCAATTGAGCTCAGGGTCTTTTTGCGTCCCGGAAATGCTTGGGGGACATCCCATACACATTCTTAAACGCTCTTGAGAAATGGAGCTGGTTGGCATATCCTACTGCATTTCCAATCTCGTTGACCGAGAGACCGGTGGTAAGCAGAAGCTGTGCTGCGCGCGACATTCTGTACTTTATTAAGTATTCCTGCGGTCCCTGTCCGATCTTATCCTTAAAGAGCTTCAGAAGCTGATTACGGTGGATATTGCATCTGGCAGCTATGGACTCTACAGAGATATCATTCATAAAGTTTTTCTCAATATACAGAAATGCGGTCTGCAGGTAATAGTCAGAGAGTGTGCCGTTAGAAGCTGACGGCATGGAAGTCCCGCCTGCCGCCCGGATCAGATAATCTGCAAACTGGTATAGCTTGGACATCTTATAAAAGTGAGTTCCCTTTACATCACCCGCAAGATCCATCATGGTGTCCTTGAGGGCATTGGCAAGGATCCGGTCTTTTGGCTTATATATGGGGGACTCTTTGCTAAGTCCTGCTTCTTTTATGATTTCAGAAGCATAGATCCCGTCAAATTCAATCCATACATATTCCCACGGATGCTGCTTATCCGCCCAATAGATCGTGACCTGACCAGGGAAGATAAGGAAACCCTGGCCTGTATGGATCTTGAATTGTCTCTCCACCAGTCCGGTGTCATCAGCATTGAGTGTTCCCGCACCGGATATGACATAATGGAATAAATAATGATTCCTCGTGCACGGTCCGAAGGATGCCGCGCCGTCATTGTCCGCATATCCGCTCTGATAAGGGTTCAGATCAAGAAAGTTTTCATTGGGAAAAAGATAAAATAATCCGGGTTTCAAAGTAATCCCTCCTTACTCTTTATCATTATATACCAAAATGCACTAGGCTGTATACCATTTTTTAGTGTGGTGCATTTTGGTATAAGTTTCGCTTCATACAGATATGGATGGACGAAAAGGATATTGCTAGTATGTATATACAACATGTTAGAAACAACTTAAGCACTGCCGGCCGGCTGCTTAAAAATCCGGAACCGTAAGGTTTCAGAAGAAACAGGAGGAGAAAAAATGAATAAGTTGTGGAAAAAGGTTCTTACAGCAGGGCTTGCTGGAACGATGGTATTCGGACTGGCGGCATGCGGAAATTCTGATGGCGGCGGTGCGCAGGATGGGAAACTTGTGTTTATGATCTGGGATTCCGGGCAGAAGGCTGGTATGGAAGCCATGGCAAAAGCCTATATGGAGGATCATCCGGATGTGAAGATCGAGGTGCAGGCATCCGGCTGGGACGAGTACTGGACGAAGCTGGAAGCAGCGGCGAAAAGCAACTCCCTTCCGGATATTTTCTGGATGCATTCAAACCAGATGTTTACATACGCGGATGCCGGAATCCTGGCAGACTGTACAGATATCGTAGATGAGTCCAATTATTCCGAGATCTCTGTAGAAAATGCGAAAGGCAGTGACGGCAAGATTTATGGAGTGCCGAAGGACAAGGATACAATTGCGCTTGTTTACAACAAAGAGCTCTTTGACCAGGCTGGCGTGGGGTACCCCACCGCAGAGTGGACATGGGATGACATCGAAAGCGCGTCCCAGAAGATCTATGACGCGACAGGAAAATATGGGTATATGGCATACTCCCATGATCAGATCGGTTACTGGAACTTTGTATACCAAAATGGAGGACAGATCTTAAGTGATGACGGAACAGAGGCGAAGTACACAGATCCGGCAACAGCAGATGCGATTCCGTATTATATAGGTATTCAGGAGAACGACTGGTGTCCAACACAGGAGCAGTTTGCGAATTCAGGCGCATCCGATATGCTTTTCTCCGGCCAGGGCGCAATGTATTATGCAGGCAACTGGGATCTGGCAAATTTGTGCGCCACCTATCCGGATATGAATGGTAAATGGGATGTGGCTGTCCTGCCGAAATGCCCGAATCCTGCTGAGGGAGACGGACGCGCAGTAATCTCCAACAGCGTTTCCTATGCGACTGCAGCGGAAGGAAAGAACCATGACCTTGCAATGGATTTCCTTGAGTTCTTAGGATCTGAGGAAGGCCAGCGGATTCAGGGAGAGTCCGGCGTGGCTATTCCGGCATACAACGGTCTTGAGGATACATGGGTGCAGACATTTGCAGACCAGGGATATGAGGTAAATGTAGGCAATCTGATCGAGCAGTTCGACTACAGCGTGAAGTATGTGAACAATGCTTCCAGACGTGTGTGGGAACCGGAAGTAGAGCAGACTATGCTTGATATCTATGCAGGGAACCTGACAGTGGATGAAGGAATCCAGGCGATGCAGGATGAGGTGACACAGGCGATTGCAGATCAGTAAGAAATAGGGGGAACTCCTGATGAAGAAGAAAAAAGGATTACTTAGTCAGGATAATAAGTGGGGCTATCTGATGATAGCACCCACCATTATCGGGCTTCTGGTTTTAAATGTATATCCGTTCATTGATACTATCATTCTTAGCTTCTGCAAGAGCGGTGTATTCGGTGGACGGACATTCGCCGGACTTTCCAATTACGCAAAAATGTTGTCCAGTGGAGAGTTCTGGCAGGCAGCATGGAACACAATCTATTTCTGTATTCTCACAGTGCCCATCGGAGTATTTATTGCCCTTATTGTGGCAATTATGCTGAATGCAAAGGTAAAAGGAAAAGTCGTGTTCCGTGCAATCTTCTTCCTGCCAATGGTTGTCGCTCCGGCGGCTGTAGCTATGGTGTGGAAGTGGATATTTAACTCGGAATATGGAATTATTAACACGGTATTCCATCTAAAAGCGAACTGGATCACGGATCCGAATCTTGTTATTCCTACGGTTGCTATCGTTGCAATCTGGGGAGCAATCGGATATGATGCGGTGCTGCTTTTGTCAGGAATACAGAATATTTCCAAAAGCTATTATGAGGCGGCCAGCCTGGACGGATGTACGAAGCTGCAGCAGTTCCGCTACATTACACTTCCCATGGTTTCTCCGACGCTGTTCGTTGTGCTCATTATGCGTCTGATGGCATCGCTGAAGGTGTATGACCTGATCTACATGATGATCGGAGAAGGAAATCCGGCATTGAGTAAATCACAGTCACTGATTTACCTGTTCTACCGTGAATCCTTTATCAAAGGGGATAAGGGATATGGATCTGCAATAGTCATCGCTACCGTGCTTTTGATCGGTATTATTACAGCGTTCCAGTTCATAGGACAGAAGAAGTGGGTTAATTACGAAGTATAGGAGGGCGGATGAGATGAAGAAGAAAAATAAAATTTCTACAGTACTGATATATATCGCGCTTATTATTGGTTCGCTCATCATGATCTTCCCGTTTATCTGGATGATCCTTACGGCATTTAAGACAAACGCGGAAGTACTCCAGGTGCCGCCGACAATTTTACCGAAAAACTGGGATTTTGCTTCTTTTACGAAGGTGCTGGATCTGCTCCCGTTTGGAAATTTATACCTGAACACGGGACTGATGATCCTGTTCCGTGTGGTTTGTGCGGTGCTCTTTAGCTCCATGGCAGGCTTTGCTTTTGCGAAATTGGACTTTAAGGGGAAGAACATCCTGTTCACTCTCGTAATTATCCAGCAGATGATACCGGGACAGATATTTATTATCCCTCAGTATGAGATCGTAGCTGGTCTGGGAATGACAGATACGATTTTCTCACTTGTGTTCCCGGGGCTTGTCAGCGCCTTCGGTACTTTTTTCCTAAGGCAGGCGTATTTGGGAATACCAGATGAGATTGCGGAGGCAGCTTATCTGGATGGCTGCAATCGCTGGCAGACATTTACCAAGGTTATGTTTCCTCTGACCAAGGCGTCAGTGGCTGCCCTGTCAGTATTTACGGCAGTGTTCTCTTATGCAGACCTGATGTGGCCGTTAGTTGCAAATACGAATATTAATTCAACGACCCTGTCAGCAGGACTTTCCACGCTGAACAGTATGTTTAGTACTAATTATCCGGTGCTGATGGCAGGTTCGCTGTTCGCGATGCTCCCGATGGTGGTGCTGTATCTGATCTTCCAGAAGCAGTTCATCGAAGGTGTGGCAATGACCGGTGGAAAATAAGGATCCGGCATCTATATAAAATCGAGAGGTACAGCCTATGAAACTGATTACATTACATACTAAAAATACGACTTACCAGATGGGCGTAAATAACCTTGGTTTTTTGCTTCATTTATATTATGGGCCGAGAGCGGAGGGTGATATGAGTTTTCTGCTCAGGACCTACGACAGGGGCTTCAGCGGGAATCCGTACGATGCCGGTGACGACCGGACCTGTTCAGCGGACACACTCCCGCGGGAGTATCCCTGTTATGGAAACGGAGACTTCAGGAGCCCGGCGTTCAATGTAAGGAACAGCCGGGGAGTCTTCGGCTCCGACCTGAGATTCAAGAAGTGCAGCACAATTCCGGGCAAATACAGCATCCCCGGGCTGCCGGCTGTGTATGCGGATAAGGAAGAAGCGTATACAACAGAGATTATCCTTGAAGATGAATCTGTCGGGATCGAAGCGGTACTCCGGTATGGGGTGCTTGTCGAATCCGACGTGATCACAAGGAGCGTTGTGATACGCAACTGTGGAAATGATACATTGTTCTTAAATAAAGTGTTCAGCACATGTCTGGACTTCCCGGATGGGGAGTATGATCTTCTGCATTTTGAGGGCAGACATACTATGGAGCGGAATCTGGAGAGAACACCTGTGATACACGGGATGCTCCGATTCGGCAGCCGCAGGGGAACATCCAGCCATCAGCATAATCCCTTCTTTATCCTGACGGACCGGGAGACGACAGAGGATCACGGCTCCTGTTACGGAATGGGGCTTCTGTACAGTGGTAATTTCTCTTTTGAAGTGGAGGAAGGCCAGTTTAACCAGACGCGTATGCAGATCGGTCTGCTGGATGAAATGCTTGACTACCCGCTGAATCCGGGGGAGGAATTCTACAGCCCGGAGGCAGCAATGGCATATACCGATCAGGGTCTGACGGCGTTGTCACACATTTACCATGATCTGATCCGGGAGCATGTATGCAGAGGAAAATATAAGACAGGGCCAAGACCTGTTCTGATCAACAGCTGGGAGGCGGCATATTTTGACTTTAACGGAGACCAGCTGATCGAGATTGCCCGTGACGCGGCGAAGCTGGGAATCGACATGTTCGTACTGGACGATGGATGGTTCGGGAAAAGAGATACAGATAACAGCGGGCTGGGAGACTGGTATGTGAATGAAGAGAAGCTGGGCGGCCCGTTATCCCGGATTGCGGATGCGGTTAATGAGCTGGGGATGAAGTTTGGTCTGTGGATCGAGCCTGAGATGGTCAATGAAGACAGCGACCTGTACAGGGAGCATCCGGACTGGGCGTATATCATACCCGGCAGGAAGCCTGTAAGAGGAAGAAACCAGCTGGTTCTTGATTTCTCAAGAAAAGAAGTGGTGGACTATATATTCGAACAGATCTCATCTGTGATCGACAAAGCCAACGTGGAATACATCAAGATGGACATGAACCGGAGCATCTGCGACGTGTTCACCGCTGTCGAAGGTTATCAGAACTACGGGAAGATCATGTATGATTATGTGCTGGGCGTGTATGATTTCATTGAGCGCCTGAACAAGCGATACCCGGATATGCTGCTGGAAGGATGCAGCGGAGGCGGCGGAAGGTTCGATATGGGAATGCTGTACTATACTCCGCAGATCTGGTGCAGCGACGATACGGATGCCATCGAGAGGATAAAGATCCAGCACGGCACGTCATTCTGCTATCCGGCATGTACGGTAGGAGCCCACGTGTCGGCAGTGCCGAATCATCAGACCGGACGCACGACTGATCTGAAGACACGGGCCGTGGTCGCTATGGCAGGAAGCTTCGGATACGAACTTGACCTGCAGCTGCTTACTGAAGCTGAGCGGGAAGAGGTCAGAGAACAGATCGTAGAATATAAGAAGTATCAGCCGCTCATTTACGGCGGAGATTATTACAGACTTTCTGATCCGTTGAAAAATACGGAGATTGCCGCATGGGCCTTTGTGTCCAGGGATAAAAATGAAGTCCTGCTCAATATCGTATCACTGGATACACACGGAAATGAACCGACGAACTATGTCAGGATGAAAGGCCTGAAGCCGGACGGGAATTACCAGTGTGAAGAGACCAGGGAGATATACAGTGGGGCAGTACTGATGCATGTGGGGTATCCCGTGCCCGTGATCATGGGAGAATATAAGGCATGGCAGCTCTATCTGACTGCGTGCTGATATAATATCGCAATATTTCTCCGGTGTTCCGGTACCAACTCCATCCTTTTCGGCTGGATCACCAGAGAGATATCATATATATAATATGGCAGCCCTTTGCCGGCGGATAAAAAGGCAGAGGGCTGCTGATTTTTTGTATATAAGTGGATTACAAAAATATACGGGGAGTTATACTATGATCCAGAGAAAAGAGAGATTAGGAGTGGATGAATATTTCTGCCTCTATGGGCAATAATGTTCAATATAGACTTAAAATTGTTAGAAAATGGCATATAGATATTGAACAGAAAAGCCTTTATGGGCTATAATGCTCAATAAAAGGGGTGAACTATATGGAGATTAAGCGTGAAAGCTATTTGCAGCAATTAATTTCGTACCGATTTGATGGACTTGTAAAAGTTATTACAGGTATTCGCCGCTGTGGAAAATCCTATTTGTTAAAAAATATATACAGGGATTATTTGCTTCAAAATGGTGTGAAAGAAGAACAGATAATTACGATTGAACTTGATCTTGCAAAGGATATTAAGTTCCGGAACCCGTTGCTTCTTTCCTCCTATGTAAGAGAAAGGGTTGAGGGAAGCAAAGAGGATTTTCCACAGCGGCGAATACCTGTAATAACTTTTACAAGTCCATCA
>NHCFC00100__coassemble_1816_pt1 | contig 14996 bp, 13 predicted proteins | sample NHCFC00100__metabat2_high_PE_030 | metagenome-assembled genome bin NHCFC00100 | reverse complement strand
TTCTCCGTTTATGCCGACAAGGGCATCGGCTACCATTGTTTTTTCGTCCATTATCTTCACCTCTTTTTATAGGAATTTCATGAGTTCCTGTTTGTTTTTCATTGCGGAATCCGCTGCGTCCTGGAACAGCTTTTTGATCTCGGGATCCTCTGCTTTTGAAGCGTAATCTGTCATCTTGCAGTGTGTGGTGGAATAACCGCCGATCAGATGGCGCAGGTTCTGCAGGTCAAGGATTGATATCTCTGCCATGGTTGTATGCCTCCTTATGATTAATGGTTTTCAGAGGCTAGTATGTGCAGTGTGTGACGCATTTATACGCAATAAGCTCTAAGTAATCAGCGCATGTGTGACAAATTCATGAAACAGATTTCTCATTTCAGGCGAGGTACGGTACATGCATTCGGGATGCCACTGGACGCCGAGAGCAAAGGGATGGTCCTCAACTTCGATTGCCTCGATTGTTCCGTCCTGAGCCCGGGCGCTTACCGATACGCCTTTTCCGGGCTGGTTCACTGCCTGATGGTGGAAGCTGTTCACATAGAGGCAGGATCCGGCATATTTTTTCAGCCGGCTTCCCCGCTCGATCCGTATCCGGTGGCTGACTTCACTGCGGCAGGCAGACTGCTGCATATGGTTTAATGTTTTCCCGGGGATGAGGGACATGTCCTGCCAGATGGTGCCTCCGCATGCCACGCTTAGGATCTGCATCCCCCTGCAGATCGCAAGGACGGGTTTGCGTGAGGCGAGGACGTGTTTCATAAGCCGGATCTGGAACAGGTCCACGGTGATGTCTGTCTTACCGTTCCCGTTTTGCGGTTCCTCGCCGAAGAGCAGCGGGGTGATGTCTTCACCGCCGCAGAAAAGAAAACCATCGCAGAGCCTGACATATTCATTGATCACGTGGTCGCTGCGGATGAGCGGCAGGATCACCGGAAGCCCTTTGGCGTACCTTACAGATTGGATATAAGGGTTAGTGACGAACTGGCGGTCTTGTGTAAAACCGCAGATAACAATACCGATCCTTGGTTCCATATCTACTCCTTTTGATACGGGATTGATCACTTTTACAGATGAATGTCCAAAGTGTCTTAATGATATGATAGAATATGTAGGTCGGAACAAGATTATACATAAGATAAAATAAATTGATTTACAGGGAGAATTGTAATATGAAATGGATCGATATGCATTGTGATACGCTGAGCGCACTGGCTGACCCGGACTATAAAAGAGGAGATGAGAACCTCCTGAAAAATAATCTCTGTGTAGACATACAGAGATTAAAGCGCGGGAACTGCGCCGCACAATTCTTCGCATGCTATGTAAATGCAAAAGCCTGCTTAAAAGAAAATGCGCAAAAAGATACAAGTGAAAAACAAAGGAAAGAGGCATGGGACGCAGCATATGATAATGTATTGTCAATGATCGGGTATGCCGGAGAAGCAGAAGGTCCGGACTTTCGTCTGGCACGTACTGCGGAAGATATTCTGCTTGCTCAAGGGGAGGATCGTGTTGCGGGGATACTGACCGTGGAAGAAGGCGGCGTGTTAAATGGCCGGACCGAACGATTGGAGACGTTGTATTCGAAAGGCGTGCGCCTGATCACTCTGACATGGAATTATGAGAATTGTATCGGAAGTCCGAACAGCAGGAATGCCGAGATCATGGCAAAAGGACTGACGGCATTCGGAAGAGAAACTGTAGAGCGGATGAATGAATTGGGGATGGCTGTTGATGTGTCTCATTTGTCCGACGGAGGTTTTTATGACTGTATCAAGTACAGTGATTCTCCGATCGTTGCTTCTCATTCCAATGCAAGAACACTGTGCGCGCATCCCCGTAACCTGACGGATGAGATGCTCCGCGCCCTTGGTGAGAACGGGGGTGTGGCAGGACTGAATTTTTATTCTGCATTTCTGACAAATGGCGGGATCGCAGATGTGTCGGATATTGCCCGCCATGCGTCCTATATGATCAGCCGGGCCGGGGAAGAGGCCGTTGCGCTGGGGACAGATCTGGATGGTTTTGAGTCAGAGGCTATGCCCCGCGGCATCAAAGGGGTTCAGGATATGGAGCGGCTGTGGGCCGCTTTTGAAAAAGCAGGCATTACTCCGCGTCAGATCGAGAAGATCGCATACAAGAATGTAATGCGGGTCCTGGAAGATATTTTAAAATAAAGCATGTGTCAGTGAAAGAGTTCCGCAATCGGGACTCTTTTTTGAATACACTGAATAAGAAAAGACGAATTAATAGTCAGGAGGTGAAAGGCCGTGGAACAGGTCATGGATTATATCAAGCCAGAACTGATCGTTGTGGCGGTGGTTTTGTATTTTGTCGGGATAGGGATGAAGAAAACGCAGAAAGTATCAGACAGATACATCCCGCTCATTCTGGGCGGGATTGGTATTGTTCTATGCTCTCTGTGGGTGCTGGCGAACTGTCCGCTATCGTCCGGGCGAGAGATCGTGATGGCAGTATTTACGGCGATCGTACAGGGGATTCTTGTGGCGGGACTGAGCATATATGTCAATCAGCTTATCAAACAGGCGCGAAAAGAAGAATGATAAGAAAAACTTAAAGTTTCTTTAAAAGAATACGCTATTTAAAAGGGCTATAATCTCCTCATGCAGAAGGAGGAGATCGCAATGGCATATCAGGAGATATATGACAGGAGAAGGCGGAATCTTGCAAGGAGGAGAAAGAGACGCGTCACAAGGCTTATCAGGGGAACTCTGGCGGTGGTGATCATTCTCGCGGGAGCATTTGCTGTTAAAAAAGTGCTTGGTGATCATCTGCTCCTGACAAAGGACGGGATCACATGGGATACAGGGGCTTATGCCGTGATCGCGGAGGCAGGAGATGCTTCCGACACGCTGAGAGAGCTCCTTGAGAATAATCCGGAGACAGCGGATTTCATAAAGAACTATCCTTCCATGAAGGATAACCCGCCGGCCGAAGATATCGGAGAGGTGACAAAAGGCGTGATCCCGCATCTTCTTCAGTGGGATGAGCGCTGGGGGTATCAGATATACGGTGACAATATGATCGCGGTGAATGGCTGCGGACCTACAGCCATCTCCATGGTAGCAGCAGGATTGACAGGGGATGGGACCATCACCCCGTATAAAGTGGCAAAATATGCGGAAGAACAGGGATATTATACAGGAGAATCCGGTACGAGCTGGAGTCTGATGACGGACGGGGCACAGCAGTGGGGGATCCGGGGAGAAGAACTGGGACTGAGCAGGGAAGAGATCTTCTCTGCGCTTGAGAACGGTCAGCCTGTTATCTGCAGCATGCGTCCCGGGGATTTTACGACTACGGGGCATTTTATCGTGCTTGCGGGCGTGGAGGATGGAAAGATCAGAGTCAACGATCCGAACAGTATAAAACGTAGTGAAGAGCTGTGGGATTATGAGACGCTGGAATATCAGATCAATAATCTGTGGGCGTATACGGTTCTGTAAACAGCAGAAATCCTAACCTGCAGTTAAATTTTTCTCACTTTTTCTAAGGAAAGCTCAATGGCATTCCTGCCGGATATTTTGCTATAATGATATCAGATCAAGAGAAACAGGCTGTTATCACAGGCGAACAGAAAATAAGAGATGAAGAGCAGAGACGGAAAGGGTGGATGGTGTATGTCCATAGGAGAGATGATAAGGGAAAAGAGAAAAGCAGCGGGGCTTACGCAGGAGCAGGTGGCGAACCGGCTTGGTGTGTCTGCTCCTGCGGTGAATAAATGGGAGAAGAGCAACTCTTATCCTGATGTGACACTTCTGCCGGCGCTGGCAAGGCTCCTTGGAACCGATCTGAATACATTGATGTGCTTTGAACAGACACTGACGGAAAAGGAGATCAGCGACATATGTACAAAGATCGCCCTGCGGGGGCAGGAAGAAGGCTTTGAAGCGGGATATGAGCTTGCAAAGGGGAAGATACGGGAGTATCCGACCTGCGCCAGGTTCATCCATATGGCTGCCATGACTCTTCAGGGGATGCTGCTCTTTTCGGGTTTTGATGAGGAAAAAAGAAATGCATATGACAAGGAAATAACTCTCATGTATGAGCGGGTCATAGAGTGTGGAAATGACAGCCAGATAAAAAGCAATGCCGCCTATATGCTGGCAAGTAAATATTTAAATGAGAAGGAGCTTGAAAAAGCGCAGAAGATGCTTGATATTCTGCCCTCAGAAGTGCCGGATAAGCGTGCGATGCAGGCAAGGATTCTGGAGCATCAGGGGAAGAAAGAAGAAGCAGGGCTTCTGCTGGAGCGATGGATTCAGGAAGATCTGACAGAGCTCCAACAGGCTCTGATGATGCTGATGGGTCTTGCGGTGGAGGAAGGGGATATAGAAAGAGCGGAAAAACTGTCCGATATCGGGAAACACACTGCAGAACTGTACGGAATGTGGGGATATAACCCGCTTATCCTGCCGCTGGAGCTGGCGCTGAGGAAGGAAGACAAGGAGAAAAGTCTGGAATATATTGAACAGATGTTTTCGATCCTGTCGTCCGTGCCGGAGAAAAAGGAAAGCTCGCCCCTTATGGCGCATCTTGACGCCTGGGCGAAAAGAAGGGAAGAAGAAAAAAGAGAGCAGGATGGGAACGGCGGGAAACCGGCGGAGTCTTCCGTAAGCAGAGAACAGGAGTATCGAAGAAAAGTTCTTTCTACACTGATCGAGGCTATGCGGTCAGACGGCGGGGAGTATGCCTTTTTGAAAAATGATGAGCGGTTTACAAAGCTTCTTCAAAAATACGGTGGTGACAGAGCGGCGGGATGAGATCAGCGCCGCGAAGATGAAAACGGCACCGGATGTCCATGATCAAAGAAAAGCTGTAAGCTCTGCCTTCACATGGATCAAATCATGTGAGGGCGTGGCTTACAGCCTTTTTATGCTTATTCTTAACTCAATGACATCGCCGGTCTTGTATTACTTCTGATTCTCGATCTCCTGCATCTTCATCGCGCGAACCTTGAGCGGAAGTCCGAACAGGTTGATGAAGCCCTCCGCATCGTGGTGATCGTACAGATCTCCGGTTGTGAAGCTTGCCAGTGACTCACTGTAGAGTGAATACGGAGAAGTTTCTCCTGCTTTGATAATATTTCCTTTGTAAAGCTTAAACTTTACTTCTCCTGTCACATACTGCTGTGTTACGTCAACGAATGCCTGGATCGCCTCGCGAAGCGGTGTGAACCATTTTCCTTCGTATACGATCTGAGCGAATTTATTTCCGAGGTCTTTCTTTACCTCATATGTAGCGCGGTCGAGCACCAGCTCCTCAAGCTGCTGATGTGCTTCCATAAGGATTGTTCCGCCCGGTGTCTCGTATACGCCGCGGGACTTCATGCCGACTACACGGTTCTCAACGATATCAACAATACCGATGCCGTGTTTTCCGCCCAGCGCGTTGAGCTCTGTGATGATCTCAGATACTTTCATCTCTTTGCCGTTGATGCTCTTCGGAACACCGGCCTCGAATGTCATAGTTACATACTCTCCTTCATCCGGGGCTTTCTCGGGAGAAACGCCGAGTACAAGGAGATCGTCATAGTTCGGCTCATTTGCCGGATCCTCCAGCTCAAGACCTTCGTGGCTGATGTGCCACAGGTTGCGGTCGCGGCTGTAGCTGTGCTTCGCATCAAAGGGAAGATCAATGCCGTGCTGCTTGCAGTACTCGATCTCATCCTCGCGGGACTGCATGGTCCAGACATCTGTCATACGCCACGGAGCGATAATCTTCAGATCCGGAGCGAGAGCTTTGATACCCAGTTCAAAACGGATCTGGTCATTTCCCTTTCCTGTGGCGCCGTGGCAGATCGCTGTGGCGCCTTCCTTGCGGGCGATCTCTACCAGCCTCTTCGCGATGACCGGACGGGCCATGGATGTTCCGAGAAGGTATTTGTTCTCGTATACAGCGCCCGCCTTCACGCAGGGCATGATGTATTCGTCACAGAATTCGTCGATGATATTTTCAATATATAATTTGGAAGCTCCTGAGAGTTTCGCTCTTTCCTCGAGTCCGTCCAGCTCCTCGCCCTGCCCGCAGTCGATGCAGCAGCAGATAACTTCATAATCAAAGTTTTCTTTCAGCCACGGGATAATGGCAGTAGTGTCAAGACCACCTGAATATGCTAATACAACTTTTTCTTTACTCATTTTATATGCCTCCTGAATGCATTTTTATTCTCTTTTTAAAAGCTACAACATACTATACACCACAAGTTATAATTATGCAAGAGTTAATTTATAAAAAATAGATTTATGCAAAAAATATGAATAAAATGCATAAAAATACATCTGAACGGTATAAAATCTTGTGCGGTATTCAAAAAGCCGTACATATTTTCTGGCACAGAAGGCAGAGGCGTGGTATGATGTCATAGGAAATTACTACAACAATATTTCACAAAAGGGAAGAGAGGTAGAAGATGGAAAGCAAAAGAATCATTCAGGTGGAGGAGAAGGTCCCCTTTCGTATGCTCGCGCCGCTGAGTATCCAGCATATGTTTGCCATGTTCGGCGCATCTGTGCTGGTGCCGTTCGTGTTTCAGATCAATCCGGCAGTGGTGCTGTTCATGAACGGAGTAGGAACACTTCTGTTTATCCTTATTACAAAAGGGAAGGCTCCGGCGTATTTAGGATCAAGCTTTGCCTTCCTTGCCCCGGCAGGAGTGGTCATCTCTAAATGGGGATACAGTTACGCGTTAGGAGGATTTGTGGCAGTCGGCTTCTTGGGATGTGTTTTGGCGCTCATCATATATAGATTCGGTTCTGACTGGATCGATGTGGTGCTTCCGCCCGCGGCGATGGGACCGGTGGTGGCCCTGATCGGACTGGAACTGGCAGGGACGGCAGCTTCCAATGCAGGGCTTACAGAGGAGTCGGTGGACATGAAAAATGTGATCGTATTTCTGGTCACCCTGCTCACAGCTGTTCTGGGATCCGTGCTTTTCCGCAAATTCCTGGCAGTGATCCCGATCCTTATCGCGATCATAGCGGGATATATCGCGGCTCTGGCATGCGGGATTGTGGATTTCGCAGATGTGGCGGCGGCTCCGCTGTTCGCGATCCCCAATTTCTCGGCGCCGAAGTTCAAATGGGAAGCCATCGTCATCATACTTCCGGTACTTCTTGTCATTGCGTCCGAGCATATCGGGCACCAGATCGTGACCAGCAAGATCGTCGGAAGAGATCTGTTAAAGGACCCGGGACTTCACCGGTCTCTGTTTGCGGACAATTTTTCAACGATGCTCTCCGGTCTCATCGGCTCAGTGCCCACAACGACCTACGGAGAGAATATCGGAGTCATGGCGATGACAAAGGTGTACAGTGTGTATGTGATCGGCGGGGCGGCGGTCCTTTCGATCGTATGCTCCTTTATCGGTAAGATGACCACGCTGATCAATACGATCCCCGGACCAGTGATCGGAGGGATCTCATTCCTTCTTTACGGTATGATCGGAACCTCAGGTATCCGTATCCTTGTAGAGTCACAGGTGGATTACAGCAGGTCAAGAAATATGGCGATGACGTCTGTGATCTTTGTCACGGGACTTTCCGGCATTACAGTGCAGTTCGGAAGCATCCAGCTCACAGGTATGGTGCTGGCGTGTGTAGTAGGCATGATCATGGGACTGATGTTCTATCTGCTTGACAAGGCGAAGCTTACAAACGACAGAGAAGAGCAGTAAGACGGTGCTTCTGCTCCACATATAAAAGAGACCCTCCGTCGGTGGGAAAACAGGAACATATTCTGTTTCCACCCGGCGGAGGGTCTCTTTTATTTCGAAGGAAACTCTCACTGTATTGTTGAATTGAAAATAAAAACGCTTTTAAAATAACAAAAGCTTTTGAAAAAACAGTTGACAAATGCAAAAACTGTGATAATATATAATCAAAAGTTGTTGAAACAACAAAAACAAAGTTTTGAAACGAAAAGGAGGTTTGTCATGATTTACACGGTAACACTGAATCCGGCGCTTGACAAGACAGTCGAGATCCCGTCTCTGACAGTGGATGCGGTCAACCGCATTACAGAGATGCGGACAGATCCGGGCGGAAAGGGGATCAACGTTTCCAAGGTGATCAGCAAGCTGGGCGGCGAAAGTACAGCCACCGGGATCCTCGGCGGAGACACAGGAAGAGCGATCCTCTCAGCGCTGGAAGAAATGAAGCTTACGACATGGTTTCATTTTGTAGAAGGAGAGACCCGGACGAATCTGAAGATCGTGGATCCGGTATGTCATACCAACACGGATATCAACGAACCGGGCGTGACGGTTTCAGAGGAAATCTTAAGCGGACTCTTAAAGGAACTTCTGGAGAAGATCACAGACGGAGATATCGTAGTCATCTCGGGAAGTATGCCAAAGGGTTCACCAAAGGATACCTATTTTGTATGGACAAAGGCCTGTCGTGAAAAGGGGGCTAAAGTCATCCTGGATGCGGACGGCGATCTTTTGAAAGCGGGACTGAAGGCTTCCCCGTATCTGATCAAGCCGAACAATCATGAGCTTTCCGCGCTGGTGGGACGTACGCTCGAAACGCCGGAAGAGCTGGCAGAGACAGCACGGGAACTGATGAAGGAGTACGGAATCGGCAAGATCGTGGTTTCCATGGGAGGAGACGGAGCGCTGTATGTAAGTGGGGATGAGACCATTTATGCAGAGGGTCTCAAGGTTCCTGTCGGCAGCACGGTCGGCGCGGGAGACAGCGTGGTCGCGGCCCTCGCAGTTGCGGAAGAGTCCGGGATGAGCCTGGAAGAGACGGTACGGCTCTCCACAGCAACCGGTGCGGCGAACGTAATGTGCAGCGGGACACAGGCGGCGGAGTATGAAGTGATCGAGGGGCTGATGCCCAAAGTAGTTTTCCATAATATCTGAAAAGGCTTTGCGGTTGCAAATCTTTAATATTTTCATTATGATAAGAAAGGAGTTTTATTATGAAAGCAAAAGGAGTACGTCTTCACGGAGCGAACGATTTAAGACTGGAGGAGTTTGAACTTCCGGAGATCACAGATGATGAGATCCTTGTCAAAGTTGTTTCTGACAGTATCTGCATGTCCACTTACAAATGCGCGATCCTCGGAACAGAGCACAAGCGTGTGCACGACGATGTGGCAGAGCATCCGGCGATCATGGGACATGAGTTCGCGGGAGACATCGTAAAGGTAGGAAAGAACCATCAGGATACCTTTAAGCCGGGAATGAAATTCACATTGCAGCCGGCGCTGAACTACAAGGGAACCATGTGGAGCCCGGGATACTCTTATGAGTTCTTCGGAGGAGACGCTACATACTGCATTATCCCTGCTGAAGTTATGGAGCTGGGATGCCTGCTGGAGTACAAGGGACGTGCTTATTATGAAGCATCCCTGGCAGAACCGATGTCCTGCAGTATCGGAGCATTTAATGCCGCGTATCATACCCAGATGGGAGTCTATACACACCAGATGGGTATCAAAGAAGGCGGAAAGATGGCGATCATGGCAGGCGCAGGCCCCATGGGACTTGGCGCATTGACCTACGCGCTTCACAGGGATGTCCGTCCGTCCATGGTTGTCGTGACAGATATCGATCAGGAGCGTCTTGACCGTGCCGCGACACTTTTCCCGCCAGAGGAGGCAGCGAAAGACGGCATCGAGCTTCATTTTGTGAACACAGGAAGCTTTGAAGATCCGGTGGCAGAACTGATGCGTATTTCCGGCGGAAAAGGGTATGACGATGTACTCTGCTACGCTCCGGTCGCTGCAGTTGTCACACAGTCCAGCGCGATCTTAGGAAGAGACGGATGTCTGAACTTCTTCGCGGGACCGACAGACAACAAATTCAGCGCGACAATGAACTTCTATGATGTACATTATAATTCTACTCACGTAATGGGAACGACAGGCGGCAATACAGCAGATATGATCGAGTCTCTGGAACTGACTGCCCAGGGACGCATCAATCCGGCAGTCATGGTGACACATGTCGGCGGTCTTGACTCTGTTGCAGAGACAACGCTGAACCTGCCGAAGATCCCGGGCGGAAAGAAGCTGATCTATACGCACCTTTCCATGCCGCTGACAGCGCTTACTGATCTGCGCGCGAAGGGAGAGGCAGACCAGGATCAGAGACTGATCGAGCTTGCAGATATCGTGGACGCCCACAACGGACTGTGGTGCCCGGAAGCAGAAGAATACCTGCTCGCGAATTTTATTGAAAATTAAATTGTGTCAGAATTGCCTGTCCGTGTGATTCTGGCACGGACAGGAGGCAGATATGGATTCAATGGAAACACGCAGAGATGCGATCGTTCAGCTGATCAACGAGATGGGAACGGTTACGTTTGCCCAGATCAAGAAGGAATTCCCCAATGTATCTGAGATGACCCTGCGTACAGACCTGAAGTGCCTGGATGAGGCAAAGAAGATCTTAAGAGTTCACGGCGGAGCGAGATCCGTGCAGGTGATCATCGGAACTGACGATTTTCTCAACCGGAAAGCGGTCCGCAATATGAAAGAGAAGCAGCAGATCGCGGAGAAGGCTTTGACGCTGCTTCAGCCGGATACCACATTTTTCCTGGATTCCGGAAGCACGACAACGACTTTCGCGCGACAGATCCCGGACCGTTCGTACCTGATCTACACCACGGGCTTAAGCTGCGCTACAGAGATGGCAAATCTGTCGAAACCGACAGTGATGCTCCCGGGCGGACAGTTAAACAGATACAGTCAGAGCGTATTCGGACTCTCTACGATCCGGGAGTTGGAGCGAGTGAATTTTGACCAAGCGTTTTTAGGTGTTACAGGCTATCATCCTTCCGTAGGATTCTCCTGCGGAGTCAGTGATGAGGCGATGTCCAAGCAGACAGCGATCCGGCGATCGGAGCAGGTGATCGCGCTGATGGACTCATCTAAGATCAATGTGAAATGTACATTCAGCTTTTGCAGTCTTTCAGATATTGATATCGTAGTTTCTGACGGGAAGCTTCCGCAGGAATTCCTTGCCGAGTGCAGGAAGTACGGCGTGCAGGTCTTATAGCCGCCGGATAAAACAGCTGGACCGATCTCCATTGAGAAATGAGAAGTTAATGGAGGTGGGCTTACGTGAAGAATAACGTACAACGATTTGGAAAATTTTTATCGGCAATGGTAATGCCGAATATCGGTGCGCTGATCGCCTTTGGTTTTCTTGCGGCACTGTTTATAGACACAGGATGGATTCCGAATAAAGGATTCAACAGCATGGTCGGCCCGATGCTGACCTATCTGATCCCCATTTTGATCGCGTCTACCGGCGGCCGCATGATCGGCGGAGACCGGGGACGTGTAGTCGGCGCGATCGCCGTGATCGGCGCCATCTTAAGCAACACAGACATCACGATGCTGATGGCGGCCATGGTCATGGGACCGCTGGCAGGTCTTTGCATCAAGAAGTTCGACCAGATCATGGAAGGGCATATGCCTGCCGGCTTCGAGATGCTGATCAACAACTTCTCCGCGGGTATCATCGGAATGGCTCTGGCGATGCTGGGCTATATCGCGATCGGTCCGCTCATGAGTGGTATCCTGGCGGTACTGTCTGCCGGAGTAAGCATCCTTGTGGAGAACAGCCTTCTCCCGCTAGTATCGGTATTTATCGAGCCTGCGAAGGTGCTGTTCCTTAACAACGCCATCAACCATGGTATTTTTACCCCACTTGCGACAGAACAGGCAGCAGAGCTCGGAAAGTCCATCATGTATATGCTGGAGCCCAACCCGGGGCCGGGACTTGGCGTACTACTTGCCTATATGTTCTTCTGCAAGGATAAAGTGACAAGAGATTCCGCCCCGGGCGCGGTGATCATCCATCTGCTGGGCGGTATCCATGAGATCTATTTCCCGTATATCCTGATGAACCCGCTGGTGATCGTTGCCCCGATCCTCGGCAATATGGTCGCGATCTTCTGGTTCAACCTGACAGGCTGCGGTCTGGTGGGGCCGGCGTCTCCGGGTTCGATCATTGCCTACATTATGATGACGCCGGGATCTGATATGATCAAGGTGATCATAGGCGTACTGCTTGCTACCGGAGTTTCGTTCTTTGTCGCGTCGCCGATCGTTAAGATGGCAGGCGGCAAGAGCCTGGAGGAAGCCCAGAGCGAGATGGCAAGCATGAAAGCAGCTTCTAAGGGAGAGGCAGCGGTACCGGGAACGATCGAGCGCTCCTCAGAGATCCGCAAGATCATCTTCGCCTGCGACGCAGGTATGGGATCATCCGCGATGGGAGCGACAAAATTCCGCAACCGTATCAAGAATGACCGTCCGGATATCACAGTTTCCAATACTTCTGTGGATAACATCCCGGCAGACTGCGATATCGCGGTCGTCCAGACAACGCTTGCCGCGAGAGCGAAGAAATCAGCACCTCAGGCACAGCTTATCACCATCGGCAACTTCCTGGCTGACCCGGCACTGGACGCACTGTATGTTCAGCTGACGACCGGTGACGCGCCGGCAGCTCCGGCAGGAGAGAATACAGATATCGTCATCCCGGATACACCGATCAAGAAACAGGTCATTATTGCTGACGGTATCAGGCTTGGCCAGAAGCCGGTGACAAAGGAAGAAGCGATCCAGGCTGCCGGTGAACTTCTGGTAGAATTAGGATATGTGGACGAATCCTATGTAGACGCAATGCAGGAACGTGAAAAACTCGTGTCCACTTATATGGGAATGGGCGTGGCGATCCCGCACGGCACCACACAGGCAAAGGGCACTGTTAAGAAGACGGGTATCGTATTCATCCAGTATCCGGAGGGCGTTGATTTCGGTGCTGAGAAAGCGCAGCTTGTATTCGGTATCGCGGGAATCGGCGATGAGCATCTGGATCTGCTTGGCAAGCTCTGTACCCTGCTTGAGGATCCGGCGCTTCTGGAAACACTGAAGACTACAGATGACGCAAAGTGGGTATTAGAACAACTGTCATGATCACTGGTCAATGTAAGGCATGCTGCCCTCAGTGAAAGAATCAGCAATCAAGTGAAAGAAATATGAAGCAAAAATTGTGCAGACTTGCGAAAAGCAGGCCTGCACGATTTTTTTCACCTGCCATAAACTGTATAAAAAAGGAAGAGAACAGATGATCTCCATCAGTTTATGTATGATCGTGAAGGATGAAGAGGCAGTACTGGGCAGATGCCTGGACAGTATAAAAAGCGCGGCAGATGAGATCGTGATCGTGGATACCGGCTCCACAGACCGCACGAAAGAGATTGCGGCGGACTATACGGACAGGATCTATGATTTTAAATGGGAAGATGACTTCTCGGCGGCAAGGAATTTTGCCTTGTCAAAAGGCTATAAGGATTATCTGATGTGGCTGGATGCGGACGATGTGATATCAGAGGAAAATCTGCAGAAACTCAAAGAACTGAAAGTCACCCTGACGCCGGACGTGGATGTGGTCATGATGCCTTATGCAGTGGCATTCGATGAAAACGGCAGGAGTACTTTTGATTATTACAGGGAAAGGATCATAAAGAACCGCATGGGTTTCTGCTTTGTGGGGCGTGTCCATGAAGTGATCCCGCCGCGGGGAAAGATCCGTTATGCAGATATCCTGATCGAACACCGGAAGGAAAAGCCGGGTGACGGAGACAGGAATCTTCGCATCTATGAGGCGATGGATCGCTTGGGTGATCCTTTTGACAGCAGGGCTCTCTATTATTATGGAAGAGAACTTGTATATCACAAACAGTATGAGAAAGCGCAGGATGTTCTTAAACAGTTTCTCTTTCGCACGGACGGATGGGTGGAGAATAAGATCGATGCTACCCGGCAGCTTGCGGTGTGCAGCTATGGGCTGGACGATGAGGAAAGAGCATTGGAATGGCTCCTGAAAGCGTTCGTCTACGATGTCCCGAGAGGGGAGACGTGCTGTGATCTTGGGAGACATTTCCTGGACAGAGGGCAGTATGAGCAGGCGGTCTACTGGTATGAGCAGGCGTTAAAAGCAAAGAAAGCTACACGGTCCGGAGCGTTTGTCGCTGAGGACTGCTACGGATTCCTTCCGGCCATTTCCCTGTGCGTCTGCTATGACCGCATGGGAGACCGACGCCGGGCAGAGGAGTACAACGAGCTGGCAGGACAGTATAAGCCGGATTCGCCGTATTATCTGAGTAATAAACAACTGTTTCAGGCAGACTGATATACAGTGATAAGCAAAAAATGATCTCCAACATACAATGATTATGAAAGGAGGTCAGAAGATATGACATTGTTTAGAAAAAAAGATGCAGAAGACAGAGAAGAAAATGTACAGGAGATAAGGGAGCAGTCGGCGTGCTGCGGTGACGATCGGGACAGAGACTCCTGTTCCGGACGCTGCTCACGGCAGCCGTTCGGATGCAGACCGTGTCCGCCGAGACCATGCTGCTGTACCGGTCCCACAGGCCCGACAGGCCCAACGGGTCCAACCGGCCCGGCAGGTGGTCCGACAGGCCCGACGGGTCCAACAGGTCCAACGGGCGCCACGGGTGCAACGGGTCCGACAGGCTCAACCGGAGCGACGGGAACAGCCGGAGCAACAGGAGCAACCGGCCCGACTGGTCCGACTGGATCAACGGGAGCCACAGGTGCGACCGGATCTACAGGTGCTACGGGAGCTACAGGGACCGCAGCCACGATCCAGGTGGGAACAGTGACAACAGGAGAACCCGGAACTAACGCACAAGTGAATAACAGTGGAACAGAGAACAACGCTGTGTTTGACTTTGTAATCCCGAGAGGCGCAACCGGAGCAACCGGATCAACAGGCGCAACCGGAGCCACTGGAGCAACAGGAGCAACCGGTCCGACAGGACCGACCGGAGCGACGGGAACAGCCGGAGCAACAGGGCCAACCGGCCCGACGGGGCCAACCGGAGCGACGGGAACAGCCGGAGCAACAGGAGCAACCGGTCCGACGGGGCCAACCGGAGCGACGGGAACAGCCGGAGCAACAGGAGCAACCGGTCCGACAGGCCCGA
>NHCFC00100__coassemble_1814_pt1 | contig 15022 bp, 7 predicted proteins | sample NHCFC00100__metabat2_high_PE_030 | metagenome-assembled genome bin NHCFC00100 | reverse complement strand
ATGCCGCAGATGTGGCATGCCCTGCTTCGCAGGGGTTATACCGCAAAACGCGTACAATAAGAAAAGAGGGAAAACTTATGAGTTCACAGAATCTGACTCTGCTGACTGATCTGTACGAACTGACCATGATGCAGGGTTATTTCGAAACACAGGAAAACGAAACTGTCATCTTTGATATGTTCTTCCGTGACAACCCGAACAAAGGCGGGTACTCCATCATGGCAGGACTTGAACAGGTGATCGATTATGTCAAGAATCTGAACTTCTCTTATGAAGATGTAGACTATCTGAGAGGACTGGGAATCTTCAGCGAAGACTTTCTTCACTATTTAAGCGGATTCCATTTCAGCGGAGATATCTACGCGATCCCGGAAGGAAGCGTGATCTTCCCCAGAGAACCGCTTATCAAGGTCATCGCTCCTATCATGGAGGCACAGCTTGTAGAGACTGCCATCCTTACGATCATTAACCATCAGTGCCTGATCGCTACCAAGGCGTCCCGTGTCGTCCACGCGGCGCAGGGCAACGGCGTTATGGAATTCGGTCTGAGGCGTGCGCAGGGACCGGATGCAGGTCTGTACGGCGCGAGAGCGGCGATGATCGGCGGGTGCGTCGGCACTTCCAACGTACTGGCAGGAGAGCTGTTCGACGTTCCGGTACTGGGCACACATGCCCACAGCTGGATCATGAGCTTTAAAGACGAATACACAGCTTTCAAGGAGTACGCCCGTCTCTATCCTGATGCCTGCACTCTTCTTGTGGACACATATGACACTCTGAAATCCGGTGTGCCCAATGCGATCCGCGTATTCACAGAGATGCGGGAAGCCGGCATCCACCCGAAGAGCTACGGCATCCGTCTGGACTCGGGAGACCTTGCATATCTGTCTAAGAAGGCTCGTAAGATGCTGGATGAGGCTGGATTTACCGACGCAGTCATCGCGGCTTCCAACGATCTGGATGAGTTCCTGATCAACGACCTGAAGATCCAGGGCGCGCAGATCACATCCTGGGGCGTGGGAACGAACCTGATCACATCCAAGGACTGTCCGTCTTTCGGCGGTGTATATAAGCTGGCAGCGATCCAGAATGACAAGGGCGAGTTCGTGCCGAAGATCAAGATCTCCGAGAATATCGAGAAGATCACCAACCCGGGCAACAAGACCATTTACCGTATCTATGATAAAGAGACGGGGAAAATGCGTGCGGACCTGATCTGTTTCGTGGATGAGGAATACGATACATCCAAGGATCTTCTTCTCTTCGATCCGAACGCCACATGGAAGAAGACCCGTCTTGAAGGCGGCACATACACCATGAAAGAGATCCTCAAGCCAATCTTTATCCGTGGCGAGTGTAAGTACCAGTCCCCGACCGTAAAAGAGATCGCCCAGTTCTGCCGCGAGGAGAAAAACACCTTATGGGATGAGACAAAGCGCCTCTTCAATCCGCACAAGGTCTATGTAGATCTTTCGCAGAAACTGTATGACACAAAAGCAGAACTGCTCAACCGGGCTGAACTGTAACCCGTTCCTTCACGGACACAGGAAATATATTAAAGGAGTTTTATTATTATGAAAATCATCGTACTGGCAGGCGGCTTAAGCACGGAGCGCGACGTTTCCCTGGCTTCCGCCGCAGGTATCTGTAAGACCCTGATCGAAAAAGGTCACGACGCGTTTCTTCTGGACGTATTTTTAGGTCTGGAGCATGCGCCTGAGAACTTAGAAGATGTATTCACTCTCCCGGGACACGGTCTTGAGATCGCGGGAAATATCAGCACAGACGAACCGGATCTGGAGGCAGTCAAGGCTTCACGTCCGGATCAGTCAGACTGCTTCTTAGGGCCGAATGTCATCGAGCTCTGCCGTCTGGCTGACATCACATTCCTCGGCCTCCACGGCGGTGAGGGAGAGAACGGCAAGCTCCAGGCGACATTTGACCTGCTCGGCATCCGCTACACAGGGCCGGATTCCCTGGGCTGCGCAGTGGCAATGGACAAAGGATTTACAAAGCAGGTATTCCTCCAGTCCGGAATCGACACCCCTGCGGGGACATGTCTGCACAAAAATGCAGCGGACCGTACTCTCTCGTCGATGGGACTGACTCTGCCTGTCGTTGTAAAGCCATGCTCCGGCGGCTCCAGCATCGGAGTATATATCGTAAATACAGCGTCCGAATATGAAGATGCTCTTAATAAATCTTTCCGCTACGAGGATGAGGTCGTTATTGAAGAGTACATCAAGGGCCGCGAGTTCGCCTGTGGCGTCATCGACGGCGAGGCGCTTCCGCCCATCGAGATCATCCCGAAGGCAGGATTCTTTGATTACGCGAACAAATATCAGGCTGACGCCACTTTAGAGGTCTGCCCCGCGGATATCCCCAAGGATGTAGAGGACCGCATGAAGGAGCTCACAGTCAAGGCTTTCCACGCGCTGAAGCTCAATGTATACAGCCGCGCGGATTTCCTTCTTGATGATAAAGGGAACCTCTACTGTCTGGAGATGAACACGCTTCCCGGCATGACTGCGGCCAGCCTCCTTCCAAAAGAAGCAAAGGCCGCGGGTATTGAATATGGTGACCTCTGTAAACTGATCATCCGCAAATCATTAGAAGCACGCTATGAAAAATAATAAAGGAATCTTTGAAAAATGAAACATATGTCATTAAAAGAGATCGCCGCTGCATGCGGCGGTACATATTATGGCGACGAGGCCTCCGCTGTCAAAGAGGTCAGCAGTGTCGTCATTGACAGTCGAAAAGCAGAAAAGGACAGCCTGTTTATCGCCATCAAAGGCGCGCGTGTGGACGGACACACCTTCATCCCCCAGGTTATGGAAAAGGGCGCGCTCTGCGCTGTATCCGAGCAGGATCTCGGCGACGTCTCCTATCCGTATATCAGGGTAACCTCCTGCGCTCAGGCATTAAAAGACATTGCGGAGCATTACCGCCGCTCTCTGGACATCAAAGTCGTAGGCATCTCCGGAAGCGTAGGAAAAACAAGCACAAAGGAAATGATCGCTTCTGTGCTCAGCCAGAAATATCATGTCCTTAAAACGGAAGGAAATTTCAACAATGAGATCGGGCTTCCTCTCACTGTATTTAATATCCGCGACGAACACGAAGTTGCGGTCCTTGAGATGGGCATCAGCGGGTTTGGCGAGATGACCCGCCTTGCGAAGATTGCGCGTCCGGATGTGTGTGTCATCACTAATATCGGTGTGGCGCATCTGGAGAATCTCGGTACAAGAGACGGCATCTTAAAGGCAAAGACCGAGATGTTCGCCTATATGAACCCGGAAGGGACGATCATCTTAAACGGAGATGATGACAAGCTCTCCGCATTCACTCCGGAAAATGGCGTTTCGCCCACATATTTCGGACTGGACGCGTCCCATCCCTTCCATGCGGAAAATGTGGCGAACCGCGGGCTCAAAGGCTCGGAAGCAGACTTTGTCACGCCGAAGTCCCGTTTCCACGCCCATATCAGCATCCCCGGCTCCCACATGGTATACAACGCCCTTGCAGGGATCGCCGTGGGCTATGCGCTCGGCATGACAGATGAAGAGATCGCCCGCGGCATCGAAGCAAATGTCACCATCGCAGGCCGCAACAATATCATCGAGACAGACAATTACACGATCATCGATGACTGTTACAACGCCAATCCGGCTTCCATGAAAGCCTCCCTCGATGTCCTTTCCTTTGCCGTCACACGCACCGTCGCCATTCTCGGCGATATGTTTGAGCTCGGGGAAGGTTCGGAAAAGATGCACTATGGAGTGGGCGTCCACGCAGCAGAAAAAGACATCGACGTCCTCATCTGTATCGGGGAACTGACCGCCGCTACCGTTCAGGGAGCGATGGAAACTGCGGAGGAAAAAGGACTTCCTACGGAGATACATTATTTTAAGACAAAAGAAGATTTCTTCAAAGAAGCAGGAGACATCCTGAAAAGGAAGGACACCATCCTCATCAAAGCCTCCCACGGGATGGGCTTTACTGAGATCGTAGAGCAGCTGAAAGATCTTCAGACACAAAATTTTTGAGGATAAAAGGGTAGAAAATGAGATATCAGGTACTTGTATTAGATCTGGACGGCACTTTGACCAACTCAAAAAAGGAGATCACCCAGCCTACAAAAGAGGCTTTACTTGACATACAAAAGGCCGGCAAGATCGTCGTCCTTGCCAGCGGGCGCCCCATGAACGGTGTCGCGCCACTGGCTGATGAGCTTCAGATGAAACGCTTCGGGGGATATACACTCTCTTTCAATGGCGCGCGCATCACAAAGTGCTCCACCGGTGAGACCATCTACAACCGCACGCTCCCACAGGAGATCATCCGCCCGATCTGGGAATATGCCAGATCATTCCCCGGGCTTGATATCGTGTCATATAATGATACGCAGATCATCTCCGGGATAGCGCCCAATGAATATGTACAACTTGAATCACGCATCAACGATATGGAGATTGTCACAACAGAGGATTTTCCCTCTGTTCTTGACTTTCCGGTTAATAAGCTTCTCATTCCCGGTGATCCGTCTACTGTTGAGAAACTGATCGAACCACTTCAGAAGCGGTATCACGGTCTTCTGAACATTTACCGCTCAGAGCCTTACTTTCTGGAGATCATGCCGCGTAATATTGATAAAGCGCATTCACTCCAAAAGTTGTTAAACAGCATCGGACTTACGGCTGATCAGATGATCTGCTGTGGGGACGGCTACAATGATCTGTCAATGATCGAATATGCAGGCCTGGGAGTCGCCATGGAAAACGCTCAGCCTCTTATAAAGGAATCCGCTGATTTTATCACGCGCTCCAACGACGAAGACGGCATCCTCCATGTGATAGAGCTTTTTATGAGATAAGAAGATCGCAGTTTTCCCTGATGCAGAACTGCTCAAAATACGCATCTTCTTTCGGTATCCATTCTTCAGTAAAGCGCAGCAGCATATCTGCTCCATTTCTTTTCTTGATCCGCTCTTGCTGCTGCCTGTTCTCCGCATCCATAAACACACGGACATCGTAGATATCACCAAAATACGGATGACAGCTATAAGCTCCCTCCACAATGATGAGGGGGCTTTTTCTAATCCGCATACACTCTGTGAGCTCCTGTGTGGAGCAGTCGTATCTTCTATATGACAGCAAGATGTCTCTGTCCATCCCCCGGTCGCCCGGTTCTTCGTTGCCTGCTCTTTCATCACTTGAATCTTCTTGGTCCGATTCTTTGCAGCATGACTTAGGGACAGCTGATTTGACATCGTTCTGCACCGCATCTCTCTCCTCCCGGCAAGCCTTAAGCGGAAGCGCCACTTCCCTTAAGAAACGCTCCCGATCAACATTGCCGCCCACTTCCGAAAGACGTTCTTCTGTCCTCTGCTCCGGTTGAAGAAAGAAGTCATCCATGTGGATGACTTCCGATAAAAACAGTTCGTTAAGCTCCTTCGCAAGTGTCGTCTTACCACTTGCACTTCGTCCGTCGATGGCAATGATAAGCGGCTGCTTATTCCTCAGCTTCTCTTTGATGAACACTGCCACATCCTGTTTTTTCATCTCTTTCATACGCTATCTCACCAGATCAAGAAGCGCGCTTTTTGGTACCGCGCCAATCTGCTTTCCTACAGCTTCCCCGTTCTTAAATGCCATGAAGGTCGGAATCGTCATCACGCGGAATCTCTGGGCGATCTCAATCTGCTCATCGATATTGATCTTGCACACCTTGATATCCGGCGTCTCTGCCGCGATCTCTTCCACGACCGGCCCCATCATCTGGCAGGGTCCGCACCAGTCCGCGTAGAAATCCACCAGTACCGGCTGATCCGCCTGCATTACTTCCTGATCAAAATTCTCTGTTGTCAACTTGATTACTGCCATATTCATTTCCTCCTTTGGGATATTTTTCATCATGATGCAATCATTATACCATGTGCGCAGAAAAGGGAGCGCCCAAAGGGCATTCACTTTTCAAGCCATGGCTTGCCCTGTATAATCCCTGCGCAGCAGGGCAGACCGCAGTTGGCGGTCTGGATTGCACTTTGTGCAATCATTATACCACAAGCGCAGAGAAGGAAGCACCGCGCCAGCGGTATTTTCTTCTCAAGCGGTGGCTCCCAGTATAATCCTTGCGCAGCAGGGCAGACCGCAGTTGGCGGTCTGGATTGCACTTTGTGCAATCATTATACCACAAGCGCAGAGAAGGAAGCACCGCGCCAGCGGTATTTTCTTCTCAAGCGGTGGCTCCCGGTATAATCCCTGCGCAGCAGGGCAGACCGCGATTGGCGGTCTGGATTGCACTTTGTGCAATCATTATACCACGTTTTTTTCTTTTTTAATGACAAAATTGCAAAACATCTTTTTGATAACTTTATTCGAAAAAGGAGCTGTTGCTCCGGCAGCTTATTCAGCTACTTTTGCAACAGCTCATTTGCATAGGAGGTTATACTATTTTACGTTTCTTCTTTTCTTGAAAACCAACACTGCAAGTATAAGTCCCAGGGATACAACTGACCCGGCAGCTAAAGGTACGATCGGGGAATGATCACCGGTCTTTGCCGCATCTGCTTTGTTGCTGTCCGGCTTCTTATTTCCATCCGGTTTCTTATCTCCGCTTGGTTTATCGCCGTCGCCTGGCTTCTCGCCGGTTCCCGGCTTCTCCTCATCTGCCTTAGCTTCAACAACAACTTCGTTGGAAACTGCTGTCTCATCACCATTTACTACTGTAACAGTGTATTTTTGAACTTTATCTGTCTGTGCCAGAGGTTCAAATGTAATAACTACCGTCTTATCACCGTCATATTCAAATCCGGTAATAATGATATCACGGTCGCCAACGCCGTCCAGATTCATGGTAAGGTCAAAGTCTTCTTCTGTCGGAGCTGTTGTCGGCTTGTCTTTCAGGCTGATCGTCACTTTGCCGTTTTCCGCAGTTACCGTATCAATCTCCGTCGGTACAGCCGGTTTCTCAACCTTCTCAAATACAGCATAGACTGTCATCTCTTCTGTCACTACTGTATCTGCTGTAACTACATCGCCGCTTCCGTCTGCCTGTGTATTCCAGCCCTTGAACTCATAGCCTTCCTTTTCCGGAGCTGCCGGAAGCTTGTCGCCCAGTGCAGTATCCTTAACGACATCTACAGGTGTCTCTGTGCCATCTACATTAAAGATAACCGTCAGAACTTCTGCCCATACAGGATATACTGTCATATTGCCGGCAATTACATCGCCTGCGTTCAGCGCGGTTCCTGTACCGTCCTTCGCTGTATTCCAGCCGGTTAATACATAGCCTTCCATTCCGGCATCCTTCGGTGTAACCTCAGCGATCTGCTTCTCTGTGATCGCTTCGCCTTCTGTTACGAATGCATACTGCGTCAGCCAGCTCTTCTGCGGCACTTCATAAGTTACTCTGTAGCTGCCTTCTTCCAGAAGATACAGGTTATTCCAGATCGTATCTTTGATCTTAAGGACGCCTGTCGCGTCAGCCTTCGGATTGATCGTCGCCACATACGCTGCCAACGCACCGTGAGGTACGATCACATTAGACTGTTTTGTTATGGAAGGTACACCATCAAAGGCACCGCCGGCTACTGTCGGAGGAACCATTCCTTCCATTGTGATCTGTGTACCACTCTTATTACCCTGCGTAGTCTCACCAAATTTGATGTCCTCGATGATCACAAGTGTTGCAGGAAGAGTCATCTTCTTAAGGGAATTCGTATGCTCAAACGCGCCCTTCTTCAGAATCTTCACTGCATCTAAAGTAATATCTGTCAGCCTTGTACAGTTGAAGAATGCGGATTCACCGATCACCTCTGCCTTCGCAAGGTTGATCTCTTCGAGCCAGCTGAAGTTCGCGAATGCGGAAGTTCCTACCGTGATCACATCCGGCATGCTGATCGTCTCAACGGATTTCGCTGTCAGACCGCCGTTCTGGATCTCTGTAATTCCTCCCAGTGTAACTGTTCTGATCGCCGGTTTGCTCCATCCTGACGGTGCGTCCGCGAATTTCAGCACTGCCGCGTCGGCGCCTAATACAGTTGTCACATTTCCGTCCTTGCCATAAAGTGTCAGGTTCTCTCCGATATTCATCGCAAAGTTTTCAACATATGTCAGCTCGGAAATATAATCTAAGTCATCCTGTGTCACGATACCGGAGACGATCTCCAGATCCGTCAGATCCTTGACCGCCACGCCGCTCTCGGCTACAGCGTCTTCCAGGCTGGAGCCTTTTACTTCCGTGCCGTTGATCTTAACGGTGATCACGTCTGCCTTCGGCTCTTCCCAAACAGGATATACCGTCATATTGCCGGCAATTACATCGCCCGCGTTCAGCGCGGTTCCTGTACCGTCAGACTTCGTATTCCAGCCGGCTAATTCATAGCCTTCCATTCCGGCATCCTTCGGTGTAACCTCAGCGATCTGCTTCTCTGTGATCGCTTCGCCTTCCGTTACGAATGCATACTGTGTCAGCCAGCTCTTCTGCGGTACCACATAGGATATTCTGTAGCTGCCTTCTTCCAGAAGGTACAGGTTATTCCAGATCGTATCACTGATCTTCAGGACACCTGCCGCATCAGCCTTCGGGTTGATCGTCGCCACATACGCTGCCAGCGCGCCATGCGGTACGATGAAATTAGACTGTGTTGTACCAGAGGAAGCGACTCCCCTGAAAGCGCCATTAGCTACTGTCGGAGGTATCATTGCCTTTAATGTGATCTTCGTTCCGTTCTTATTCCCCTGCGTTACCACGCCGAATTCAATGTTTTCTATAGTTTTAAGTGTTTCCGGAAGAGTCATCTTTTTAAGCGAATTTGTATACTTAAACGCGCCTTCCTTTAAGGTTGTTACTGCTTCCAGAGTGATGTCTGTCAGATTTGTACACCTAAAGAACGCAAGCTCTCCGATCACCTCTGCTTTTGAAAGATCAATCTCTTCGAGCCAGCTGAAGTTCGCGAATGCGGAAGCTCCTACTGTGATCACATCCGGCATGCTGATCGTCTCAACGGATTTCGCTGTCAGACCGCCGTTCTGGATCTCTGTAATTCCTCCCAGTGTAACTGTTCTGATCGCCGGTTTGCTCCATCCTGACGGTGCGTCCGCGAATTTCAGCACTGCCGCGTCGGCGCCTAATACAGTTGTCACATTTCCGTCCTTGCCATAAAGTGTCAGGTTCTCTCCGATATTCATCGCAAAGTTTTCAACATATGTCAGCTCGGAAATATAATCTAAGTCATCCTGTGTCACGATACCGGAGACGATCTCCAGATCCGTCAGATCCTTGACCGCCACGCCGCTCTCGGCTACAGCGTCTTCCAGGCTGGAGCCTTTTACTTCCGTGCCGTTGATCTTAACGGTGATCACATCTGCCTTCGGCTCTTCCCAGATCGCGTATACTGTCATGCTCTCTGTGGGTACGGTTTCCGCGGTCAGTTCAGTTCCCGTACCGTCTTCCTTCGTGTTCCAACCGGTCAGTTCTTTGCCCAGATTATCACTCGGTCCTGCGGAAATACGGTCCTGCGTTACAGCTTCGCCGTCTTTGACATATGCGTACTGGGTATTGGAATACTTTGTTCCGCCTTCCTCTGTCTGATAATAAGCAATATAGGTAATCTTATGGTATCCGGGATCAACAACCCTTGTATTCGCCCAGAGCAGATCGCCGCTGTGGTAATGTACCTTGCTCAGATCAAGATTCGGCAGATAACTCGGAAGGCTGCCTTCCGGAATCACTACATAAGAATCAGTGGATGCCGCCTTAAACGGTGACGTCACATCGGCGGGAGGCGTTGCAGTCTCCATATAAACATGTATAGTCTTTGTTCCGTTTTTCGCGGTTCCAAGGCCGCAGCTGTTCAGGGTCTTAATGCTTGCCGGAAGATAGATTTCTCTGTATCTGTCTGTTCCGTAAAATGCATCTTTTCCGATCACTTCCATATCCGGCATGCTTACGGCAGTAAGTGCTGTACAATACTGGAAGGCAAGACTCTTGATCTCTGTAAATCCGCCGATCTCCAGTGTAACAATGCCTGTATTCTGAAGCGCGTTGCCCGGAATTGCTGTCGATTCCGCACCTTCCTTATCGATAAACTTCAGCGTATCGCTTAAGTTCATCTTCAGAGTCTTCAGGCTGTTCTTCATATCTGCCTTGATATATGCCAGATCATCGGCTGTAATGACGCCTGATACAAACTCAAGGCTTTCTACCTTATTCGCGCTGACGCCGCTCTTGGCAACCGCATCCTCAAGGCTTTCTCCGCCGTATTCCGTATCGTTGATCTTCACTCTGACAGTGTCTGCCTTCGGCTCTTCCCAGATCGCGTATACTGTCATGCTCTCTGTCGGTACGGTGTCCGCGGTCAGTGCTGCGCCTGTACCGTCTGCCGCTGTATTCCAGCCGGCAAGTTCGTAATTATCCCTTGTAAATGCAGGAATCCTTGCCTCTCCGACAGCTTCTCCTGATTTAACAAGCGCATAAGCTGTCTGGCTGCTTTCCTGATCCGTATATGTGATCAGAGAATAATCCGGTGCAGCTACCAGCAGATTCTTCCATATCATATCGGACTGTTTCTCAAACGTTGATGTCACATCAAGATCCGGAAGATAGTTGGTAAGTGAGCCTTCCGGAACTGTCACTGTCGAGCCGTCTGCTGCCTTTTCAAAGACATTCTTACCCATCTCCGGAGGAGTGGTCTTCTTGATCGTGACTTTCATCACCTGCTCTTTATTGTCGCTTCCATAGCTGAAAGCTTCCTCGCCAATGGATTCGATACATGCCGGGATCGCGATCTCTCTAAGTTCCGGGCATACATCAAAGGCCTGTTTGCCGATCACTCTTACATCCGGCATATTTACCGACGTCAGATATTTACAGCCGCCGAATGCCTTCCGTCCTATTTCTTCAACACCGGTCAGATCTATGGATACCGGGCCGCCTGCAAGACCTGTAGAATTTCTAAACGCATAGTCTCCGATGGTCTTCACTCCGTCCAGATGGAGTTCTTTCAGTCTCTTACTGCCGTCGAACATATAGTCCGTGATGGTATCATGTCCGGACCAGTTGATCACTGCCAGATCCTCGCAGTTGCTGAACGCTTTGTCACCGACCGTCATATCTGCGGTAACAGTAACTTCTCCCAGATCAGATCCGTAGAACGCGCCGGCGCCGATTTCTTTAATGTTCGTGAAATCTACAGAAGCAATGCTGCTTGCGCGGAATGCGTTATCGCCGATCTTTGTCACATCCGGCATCACAACGTTCTTCAGCGAATTGATACTCAAAGCGTATGTTCCGATCTCGGTGAATCCCTTCAGCTTGATCGTTTTCAAAGCAGCGAGATTGTTGCTTGTACGAAGCGCCTCATCCGGAAGTACAGTAGTTTCCTCACCGTTCACAGTAAACTTCAGATTCTCGCTCAGGTTCAGCCTGATTGCCTCAACATTACGCATAGTCTTGGCGTTGGCCTTAATAAACGCAAGATCCTGATCTGTTACAGTTCCTGCCAGGAACTCAATCTCTGTAATGCTGGCAGCGGAAAGAATGTCTCCTGCCTCAACAGCAGCGCCCACCGCATCCTCCAGGCTGTCCGCGCCGTAGGTCTTCCCATTCATAGTAACGGTCAGCACATCTGTCGGAAGTGCTGCTTCAAGAGTTACATTGCCGATCTGATCTGTGCCGTTCTCTTCTACATAAGCGGTATACGCCGCATAAGGAACGACGATCACGGAGCCCTTCTCAAAGGCGTTGTCATCTGTGATCACCGGCACCTGATTTGTCACGATTCTGACTGCGCCGCACTCATAGAAGCACTGGCTGCCGATCCGCTCAAGCTTCGGGAAGTTTAATTCCGGCAGTCCGGTCCGTCTGCTAAACGTATTGGATCCAAGATCTGTAACCTCCGGCATCTCTACTGTGGTAAGGTTATGTGTTCCATTCGTGCCTGTGCCGAAGGAATTCGTACCCAGTGTCTTGATATCCGGAAGGATCAGCGTTTCCAGATTATTCGCCATGATCGCCGCCGATTCAGCCGTTTCCACGCCGTGGATCTCCAGATAAGTAAGGTTCGGAGCCGACTGCGCTGTACCGCCGGGAAGTGTCTTGTTCTCGCTCTCAACGCCTTCTGCGATGACCAGCTTCTCAATCGTGGACATGATACCGGTATTCATCCAGTCATAGTCATCTGCTGTCAGCCTGCCGGAGACAACCTCCAGTTCTGTCACAGAATCCGCCCCTGCCTTGGCGACAGCGTTTGCCAGATTGGAAGAGCCGACTGCTTCACTGCCGTTCACCTTTACTGTCACATTGATGATCTCCTCGAAGATCGGGTACAGTGTAATATCTGAATAGATCTTCGTATCACCAAGGATCGTCTGTCCGCTTCCATCCGGCTTCGTGTTCCACTGAAGCGCGCCTTCCGGAAGTTCAGGATACAGATCAACATTGATCGTTCCGCTTAAATTCGTATACGTCAACTGGTTATAGGTATTCGTCGGAAGCTCAATCGTATCTACGATCTTGCCGTCCTTATCAGCCACGGATACGGTGATCGTTGTAAAGTTCAGATACAGCGTCTCTTCAGCGGAAGGCTTATAGGAGGCGTCTACTCCGCCTGCCGGCTCTGTACACGCTTCATTCGTATAGATACCCTCCAGCTGATAGCCGTTGCTGGTAAGCTCATTAAACGGAGTCTCACCGATCGCGTCCCCCGCTTTGATGATCATGTATCTCTTGTAAGAGGTTGATTCCGGATTCTTAAATGTCACCTGCGCGTAAGCCGGGTCTTTCACGATCATCCTATTCCAACGCAGATTGGATGTACTCTGCTCGATCTTTCCAAGAGTCATGGAGATCAGGTAATTTTCCAGACTACCCTCCGGCACGTTCAGAACAGAGCCTTCCGCAACGTTTCCGAACGCGCTTGAAACTGTAGTCGGAGGCGTCGCACTGTCAATAGTCACTTCCACAACTTTCTTAATGCCTGTGAACGCGCTGGCGCCGATAGACTTCACGTTCGGGATATAGATCTTTGTTACTGCCGAACAGGTATCAAAACCATTTTTCTCAATGGTTTCAACCTTCGGAAGATTCAGCTCCGTCAGAGCCTTACAGTCCTCAAATGCACACTGTCCCACTGTCACAATGTTGGTCAGGTCAATATTCTCAAGCTTCGTACAGCCTGAGAAAGCATAGTTAGGGATCGCTGTGACCGCATCCGGAAGATCAACGGATACCAGTGCCGTACACTTCTGGAATGCGTAGGTATTAAGTGATGTCACATCCGGCATTACCACTTCTGTAAGCTTGGTCCATCCGGAGAACATATAGGTGGGAATCTTTGTCCATCCCGTAATATCTACCTTTGTGATCCCTGTACAATCTTTCATGGCATTGCTGTCAACGGATTGAACGCCTGAAAGATCCAGTTCTCCTGTGATTGCTTTACAGCTTGTGAACGCACCGGATCCCATGCTGTCAAGACTTCCAATGACTTCTGTACTGATCTCAGCCTTTGTACAGCCGTTGAAGCCATTCATCTCTACAGACTTCACATTCGGCATGTCCACTGTCACCAGCTTCGTACAGCCCTGGAAAGCGGCTTCCGGTACGGCTGTCAGTCCGCCCAGATCTGCGCTTGTAAGGCTTGTACACTTGTTGAAAGCAGACGCTCCCAGACTTGTAATATTGTCTGAAAGAGTAACCGATGTCAGTCCTGACTGACAGAAAGCTTTCTGTCCGATCGAAGTCACTTTACTAAGATCAACACTTGCAAGCTTTGTGGCATTAAAAAACGCACTGTCCCCGATCACAGTCACATCCGGAATAGAAACAGATGTAAGTGCCTTAAGATTCATAGAAGAAGCACCAAGCTCTGTAAAGCCGCCAAGCTCTACCGTCTTGAGCGCTTTTAAGAATGAGCTTGAAGTCGAATTAAATGTTCCCGCGGGAAATACCGTTGTAGCTGCCCCGCCTGAAGTGAACGTCAGCCCATTGCCGATGTTCAGCTTCAGCGCTGCCAGTGTCGTCAGTTTTGTTCCATTTTTTGATATGTACTCCAGATCCTCTGCCGTCACTGTTCCGCTTACGAATTCAATCTCCGTAACAGTTGCCACCGTCAGTCCTGCCGCAGTGACTGCTGCTTCAAGAGTTTCTCCCTCGTGCACCTGCTGCTCTGTACCGTTGATCTTAACGGTATAGCGCACTTCGCCTGTCTCATCGAGAGGCATGATACCATTGTCTGCTTCCGGTGCTGCCGGAGCACCCGCATCCGGTGTATCTGCCGGTGCTGGCAAATCCTCATCCGGCTCTTCCGGAGTGTCCTCTGCGTCTGCCGCATTTGTTGTGTCTGATACGTCCGCCGCGTCTGTTGTGTCAGCCGCGTTACTGTCATCAGTCACATCCGCATCATCCGTTTTTGTGGCATCCGTCTCTCCGCCTGTGCCTTCATCCGGTACGGTAGCAGAATCTGCCGCAGCTACATTATATGCGTCAGAATCTTCTACCCACCCAGACAAATCGGCATTTACTGATTGCTCAGGATCAGCCGCATAAACTGTCATGGACGAAAGAGGCATAAATGCGGAAGAGGCTACCATACTTATGCTCAAAATTGCCGGCATAAGTTTTCTTAAAACCTTTCTCATTTCATAAATCCTCCTTTTCATGTTTGCTATTATAAATGGTACCTTTAATAGTGCCTTCAATATACCATTTTCTGGAAATCATTACAATTAGTTTGTTAAATAGTACAAATAGATTGTCATTTTTTACCAAAAGCATTCAGAAACAGGCTGGCAATCTGCCCAAAAGAAACGCATTAGGAAAATAATTCAAAAAGGATTCAAAAAAGGACAAAAAACAAAGAAAAACGCTTGCAAAAAAGCCTGATATATGATAATATGTAAAATGCTGTTAGGGAGATTACACGCTAACTGCAAGTATTCTGGCCCCGTGGTCAAGCGGTTAAGACATCGCCCTTTCACGGCGGTAACACGGGTTCGATTCCCGTCGGGGTCATTGG
>NHCFC00100__coassemble_1811_pt1 | contig 15058 bp, 9 predicted proteins | sample NHCFC00100__metabat2_high_PE_030 | metagenome-assembled genome bin NHCFC00100 | reverse complement strand
ATTTGAACATGATCTCGATGGTCCCCATATTGCAGTCTGCCTCTATCTTGCATCCGCTTCCGTTATCTGCTTTTATCCTGTGATGGATAGAACTGTAGGATTCCCCATCGATGATCACATCGCCCAGATCGCAGTCGATCTCGTAATCATAAGTTTCCTGCGCACCCGGGAGCGTACACTGTATATCTCCCATGTCGCAGTCAATCTCTGCTTTACTGGTCACTTCACCATCAAGTATGATCTCTCCCACATTACATTCCGCTTCCAGACGCTCTGCCGAAAAATCGCTCACGATCACCTGGCCGGCATCCGCGGACGCTGAGATCTCTTTCGCCTCCACTCCCTTTATCTCAATGAGTCCGGCGACAGCATCTGCCGATATCTTACTGAAGTATTTGCCCTGCGGGACGCTGATATACATGATACCTGAATTCTCTGTAGCAAGCCTTCCGCGGTCTTCCATCTCTATCTTTAATTCTGAACCTTCCTGCCATACGTTGATCTTATCCTGGAGATCATCGCGGCAGCCGCTTGTATCTGCGATGACGCTGTCGCCGTCATAAGGCTGCACGCACACACCCAGACCGGTAAGTTCAATATCCAGCTCACTGATCCCGTCAAAAGCAACAACTGTATCTCCGTTGACTTCTCCCGGCACATACCCTGAATCTGTAAATGTCCCGGCGCCGCCCGGATCGTCAATATCCTCCCGCTCGGAAGACACTGTCGCTTTATCCACAATGACCGGACGCCACAGCCATCGGTTCAGGATATTCTCATCCCGGTCGCTGTGCAGGATGCCGAATCCGCCCAGGATCGCTCCTGCCGCGGTTAAGAAGATACCGATAGCCGCAAGGCATCCGCATATGATCCAAAAGACTTTCCACCCTGTTTTTTTCATATATTATGACACCGCCTTTCTGTGAAACGGCTTTCTGCACAAGTCCACAAATCCTCTTATCATTGCCGGCAGCACGATCATACAGAGCTTTACCATTCCTACCGTCGCCATAAGCCCCAAGACAAAGATCAGGATACCGATCCCGATGACGACCATCCCTGCCGGAGGCATGACGATCAAAGCAAATCCTGAGATAATCATAAGGATTCCTGTAATCGTAAGAACCACTGCCGCCATCACAAGCCCCACGAACAAAGCAATGATCCCGACAATCAGCCCTAATACTGCACCTGCCACTCCCAGCGCCACCGGTCCGGCTACGATCACGATCAGCGCGATCAAAAGAAGCTTCAGCCAGTTGTTCGTCTGCCCGGCTCCGGCCGCCGTTCCCTGCGCACTATCCTGCGCGCCACTCTGCGTATTCTGCGCCCTTGTATCCTTAGCTGCATTTCCCTGTCTGTGTTCCCCGGAACGCTGTCCGTACTTTTCCATATAGTTCTTGTGATCGAACTTCGTCTCGTCAAACTCTGTTCCGTAATAGTCCGCCTTGATGGATTCCGCCACCTTTTCCGGACTTCCAAGCTCACGGATCGCGTCCGCTTCGTTCTCCTCTCCGGCATCCGCCAGATAATCTGCATAATACGAAACCGCAGCCTGCCGCTCATCCTCCGGCATGCCGGATAAGAGCCGCTCAAGTTCAGTCAGAAATTCCATACGGTTCATGCAGTCACACCTCCCTCAAATATCTCGTTGATCTTCCGGATATAGTCCTTCCATTCTGCCTTGTATAGATTCAGCTGTGCCATCCCCTGGGGCGTCACCTTGTAATACCGTCTGTTCCTGCCGTCAAACTGCCTGTCATATACTTCCAGACATGCATCCTTCTGCAGCCGGCGGAGCACAGGATACAGTGTTGACTCTGAGACTTCAATGACTTTGCGCACATCCTGCGTAATGCGATATCCGTATGTGCCTTCATCTTCCATAGAGACAACCGCCAGAACGATAGCGTCCAGAAGCGCCGCGCCTGTATTAAATACCATGCGATCACCCTTTCTATATTGTATCGTTTTCTATATTATATTTTGTATAATATATATTGTCAATATAATATTGCTTAAGTTATACAGAAGCATTTCTAAAGATTTCCGAAAGGTGGAAGACACACTCCACAGATCCCTCCGTATCATAAAAGCGTCCTGCAGCAAACTGCCGGACGCTTTATCTTATGAAAGCTACGATCAAAACAGCTTCTCAAACCGTTCCATCGCTTCTTTTGTTTTCTCATGTGTTCCGAATGATGTCAGCCGGAAATGATTCTTTCCGTTCACTCCGAATCCCGCCCCCGGTGTACCTACCACCTGCGCGTTCTCTAAGAGATAATCAAAGAACTCCCAGGATTCCATGCCCTTCGGGCATTTAAACCAGATATACGGAGAGTTCACACCGCCTGTGAACGAGATTCCTTTTCTTCGCAGTGTCTCCGCGATCATGCGCGCGTTCTCCATATAATAAGAAATATTCTCCATACACTCCTTCATTCCTTCCTCAGACAGCACTGCTGCCGCCGCGTGCTGGATGATGTAAGGAGTACCGTTGAACTTGGTGGACTGTCTGCGGTTCCACATATCACGAAGGCTCATCTGCCGTCCGTCCGACGCCGTAAATACCAGTTCCTTCGGAACAACCGTATAGGAAAAACGGGTTCCCGTGAATCCTGCTGTCTTGGAAAGTGAGCAGAACTCAATGGCGCATTTTTCCGCTCCCTGCGCCTCGTAAATGCTCCGCGGCAGCTCCGGCTCAGAGACAAACGCCTCATAAGCAGAGTCAAAGAGGATGACCGCCTCATTTTCCAGCGCGTAGTCCACCCACGCCTGTAACTGTTCCTTATTGTAGCACGCTCCTGTCGGGTTGTTGGGAGAACACAGATAGATAATATCCGCCTTCACGGACGCATCCGGCATCGGCAGGAAATCATTCTCTTCTGTTCCGTTCATGTAGATGATCTGCTTGCCGTCCATGGTATTCGTATCCACATAAACAGGGTACACCGGATCCGGCACAAGGATTACATTGTCCTTCGCGAACAGCTCCGTGATATTTCCTGTATCACTCTTTGCGCCGTCGGAGATGAACACATCATCCGCATCCACGGTGACGCCGTTTCTTCTATAATAATCTGCCACAGCTTCACGCACGAACGCATACCCCTGCTCCGGTCCGTATCCTTTGAACGTCTCTGAATCCGCCTGCATATCCACAGCCTCGTGGAGCGAAGCAAGCGCCATCTTCGTCAAAGGGCGGGTCACATCTCCGATCCCCAGACGGATCACATCCCCGGCTTTGTCCGGATGTGCTTCCTCGTATGCTTTTACTCTGCGGGCAATCTCCGCGAACAGATAACTGTCCTGCACATTCAGATAGTTTTCATTTAATCTTGGCATTGTTCTGTCTCCTTTTTATCTTATTTTTTATCATACGCCTGCCATTATGCGCGGAAGTAAACATCCTGTTCAAAAGGATTCTCCGCCCGGGCGGGCTGCATCTATTTGCAAATAAAAGAGAAAAGCGGGACTGCTCCTGCCGCACCGCGCCTTTGCGGCCAGACAGGAGTAACAGAACCCGCTTTTATTTTCTACAAGGGTATCTTAGCAGAAACCCGGTACTTTTTCAATATTTATTTCAAAGTCCACTGCCACACAAGCCCCACAAGCACGCAGTGTATGACTAGCAGCACCGGAACCAGGATCACGAACTTTGCCTTTCGCGTCTTATGGCGGAACATGAGCATCCCGATGAGCGCTCCCACCGAGCCTCCGATGGCGGCAAGGATCAGGAGCGTGCGTTCCGGGATCCGCCACTTTCCTGATTTTGCCCGGCCTTTGTCCAGTCCGTATATGACCCATGTAAGGAAATTCATGATCAGCAGATAATAAGTCAGAAAACTCATACGCTTATCTCCTCCTCCAATGTAAATGAATAGATGATCTTCTCCTTCACAGGCTTCCCGGTAAGCTGTGTCAGGGCCTGCGCGTAATAATCAAGCTGGGCATGGTATTTTTCCGTCAGCTCCGCTGCCGTTCTCACCTTATCTGTCTTATAATCCAGAACCACCAGAGCGTCATCCTCCTCAAAGTATACGTCGATGATCCCCTGTACAAGGATCTTCTCACCAGAGGCATCCCCGGGATAGATCTCTGAAGCGTCTACACTTAAGACGAAGGGCTGCTCTTTAAAGAGCTTCTCCTGCCGCGCCGCGGCGCTCATCCTCCTGCCGCTTGTGCAATGCAGGAAGGAAAGGATGTCGTGACTGCGGATACACTCCGCCATCTCCCGTGTCAGCCTGCCCTCTGTCCGTAACGCCTCTACTGCTTCCCCAAGGCTTTCTTCGTCATATTCTGCCGTGAAGTCAAGAAGCTCCATCAACTTATGGTAGGCGCTTCCTCTGGAAGCTCCGGTGAGTGCTTCCTCTTCTTTCAGGAATCCCGGGATCAGCGGCACCACCTCCGGTTCCTCGTACATCTCCTGTCCGGCCTCCTCAGCAAGAGAAACACGCTTCTTAAGCTCTGAGACCGTGAACTTCAGCTTCATCTTCCCTTCCGCTTCATACGGATAAATATACTCCATCTGCGCGTCAAGACGCTTCTTAAGTTCCGGCACATACTCCCTCGACACATCCCAGTTCTCAAGGACATCCAGCGCCAGTTCTTCCGCCTTCTTTTCCGTTCTGTCCGGCAGAAGATCTTCTCCGGCGAACACAAGAATATCTACTGTAGAAGCCTCTCCACTCTGTCCTGACAGCACCGGAAGGACCCAGTCCAGATAACAGCGTGCCCCTTCTGTACGGAACACATTGCCGCAGAAGCTTGCGCTGCTGCCGTCGATGTCTGTCTCTTTTTCTGATATCCCATATGCGGCTGTATCCGCGCAGCCGGTCATGATCAGCTTTTCTTTCGCGCGGGTCAGCGCCACATAGAGGATACGCATCTCCTCCGCCAATGTATCAAGGCGCTGTTCTTCCTGTATCATTTTCTTTAAGAACGTCGGTTTCTTTGTCCGGCGCTCAAGATTGATATGATCCAGTCCCACGCCCCATTCATGATGGAGGATCACGCTTCCCTTCGTATCCTGCATATTGAACGTCTTGCCCATGCCGGCCACGAACACGACAGGAAATTCCAGCCCTTTGCTCTTATGGATGCTCATAATGCGCACGGTGTCCGCCTGTTCGTCCATGATGCCGGCTTCTCCGTAATCCACATCATATTTCTTAAGCTGACCGATATAGCGAACGAAGTTAAACAGACCTTTATAGCTTGTTCCTTCGAAAGCAGAGGCCTTCTCCACCAGCATCTCCACATTGGCGGTACGCTGAGCGCCTCCCGGCATTGCCGCGATACAGATGCCGTAGCCGGTACGATCAATGATCTCCCCAAGAAGATCATGAATGGGTGTATAGGCCACCTTCTTCCGGAAATATGCTGTCTGTGCATAGAACCTCAACAGCTTTTCCTGCAGGGCAGCATCTTTTCCTGGGACTTGGCGCCCCACCATCACCGCTGTCCCCTGCTCCGCCACATGATCCCCGGCGCTCTTTTTTTCCGCTTCGCACCCACCGGCGTACGCTGCCGCCGCCTCGTAAAACGGCAGATTCGGGTACGCGATGCGGATGTCCGCCATCTCCTGTGTGGTCAGATTGCAGAAAGGCGACGCGAGTACAGCCGCAAGCGGCAGATCCTGTCTTGCATTGTCCAGGATCTTCAGATAGTCAAGAAGCACACTGACCTCATAGGTCTCAAAGTATCCTTCCCGGCTCACAGAATAGGCAGGGATCCCTTCCTCTGCCAACACCATGGAGAAATCCTCCGCCCATCCCCGGATGCTCCGGGTCAGGATGACGATATCCCGGTACTGTATCCGGCGGTATCCGCCGGAAGCCTTGTCAATGACCACGCCGTTTCGCATCAGTTCGTGTATCCACCGGGCGATCATCCGCGCCTCTGCTTTCCTTGTATCTTCCTTCCCGATATCTTCCTTATCCAGAAGAAGGAGCTCCGTGCGGTCGCTAAATCCCGCCTCTGATGCCTCTTCTGGCAGTGGGGGAAAGTCCGCGCCCACATACAGCGCCGCACTGTCATCATACTCGATACCGCCCAGATCCTTTCCCATGATCCTGCGGAACATCTCATTTACACTGTCCAGCACTTCCGGCCGGCTTCGGAAATTCTTGTGAAGGTCAATCCTCTGCTTCCCGCTGTCTTCCAGACTGTACGTATTGTATTTGTCCATAAAAAGCTCCGGTCTTGACAGGCGGAAACTGTAGATGCTCTGCTTCACATCTCCTACCATGAAGACATTATAGATTCCCCGGGAGACTTTGGACACGCTTGTAAGGATCGTCTCCTGAACGAGGTTGCTGTCCTGGTACTCGTCGATCATCACTTCTTCAAACCGTTCCTGATATTCCCGCGCAGCAGGCGAGGGGATCAGCTCCCCGTCCTGTTCTGTGGTCAGGATGGCAAGTGCGAACTGCTCCATATCACTGAAGTCGATCATATTCCGGCTTCTCTTTTTCTCAGAGAACAGCTCAGCGAACCTTCTGACCAGTTCTGACAGCATCCGCATTGACGGATATGCCGCCTCCATATCCTTCGTCCACACCTCACGGGATGCATAGAAATACGTCTCCTGCATGTCCTTTAACATCTTCTTTGCCTGGTCGCGCAGCTTTTTCACCGCTTCTTTCTTGTCTTCTGAGACAGTGTCGTCCTTTTTTGTCGAGAGACGCTTCCAGGAACATCCTGCCGCCAGCTCAAAGAGTCTGTCAAACTCCTCCCCTGCTGCCGCTTCCCCGGCTGCTGTTACCTCCGAGGCTTCTTCCAGCTTCCTTACGCACTCCAGATCGGATTCCAGCATCTCTCCGTACATATAGGGGCCGTCCGGCTCTTCACAGATCTTCAGTCCCCGCTCCAGTACCCGGCAAATATCCCCTGCCTGGGCTCTCACCCGCTCGGCCGCCCGCAGAACAAGCTGCTCATCCTGTCCGGTCTCGTACGCCCTGATACAGGAATCCAGCCACCGCTCCGGCTGGGGGTAACTGCGGGAGTACTCGTACAGCTTAAGAAGGATCTCCTCGATCTTCCTGTCATTTCTCCCGCCACCGAAGCGCTCCACGAAGGCAAGGAACTCCTCCCTGCCTTCCGCGTAATACTCTTCCAGCATCTCATCGAGCACATCCTGTTTTAAGAGTTTCAATTCTCCTTCCTCGGCAATGCGAAATCCCGGATCGATATCGATCACATGGAAATGATCCCTGATGACCGAGAGACAGAAGCTGTGGATGGTTGTGATGGGAGCGCTGTAGATCAGTGTCGCCTGCTGCTCCAGACGGGCGTCCCCCGGCCGCTCTTCCAGTTTCTTCTCAATCGCAGCGCCGATCCTCTCCTTCATCTCGGCTGCTGCCGCCTCAGTAAACGTCACGATCAGCAGACGATCCACATCTACAGGATCCTTCTCCGCAGTAAGCCTCTGGATGATCCGCTCCACGAGCACTGCCGTCTTTCCGGATCCGGCTGCCGCAGACACCAGGATATTCCGGTCCCGCAGATCAATGACCTTCTGCTGTTCCTGCGTCCATTTCACACTCATGAGCGATCACCTCCTGTCTCCTCTCCTGCCTTATGTTCTTCCGCCTCATGTTCTTCTCTTCTGACCTTCCCCGGTCCTGCTTCCTTATCCACCGCCAGTGCCATCGCAGCTACCGCTTCTTCCATGGACAGCTTCTCCAGTGTTCTGTACGCGCATCCGTCAAGACGAAGGTCAAACCCGCAGATATCCCTGTACGGACAATAGTCGCAGCCCGTCGCGTCCCCCATCTCATAGGGGGATGCCTGTACTTCTCCTGCGTACATCTCCCCCTTGAGACTGCGTTCCTTCTCACGCGCATATCTCAGCACAGTCTCGAATGTTTCCTTCGGAAGCGCTCTTGAGCTCTTGCTTAAGGATCCATCCTTGTTCCGCCCCATGGGGAATAACAGCGATGCGCCGGACAGGTCACGCTCCAGATGAGAGATCACCGCCTCATCGCCATTTACCAGACCGTCCAGCTTCAGTTCCTTTAAGATGCTCTTCTCCACTGCCTCATCACTCTCCTGATCCGCGACCACCGGATCCTGTATGCGGTAGTAAAAGATCCCCGCAGGCACGATCTCTTTGCCCGGATATGCTCTCTCCTCCACGGAAAGCGCCGCGTTTAAGTAGACCGGAAGCTGCATCTGGAGCCCGTGATAAAGTGCCGTGATGTCGAAACTCTTCATCCCGGTCTTATAATCTGTCACCTTCACATAGACGCAATCTCTCTCCTCACAGGTATCAATGCGGTCGATTTTCCCGCTTCCGAACTTCATCTCATACCCGCTGGGTACAAAATCGCCTTTCTCCATCTGTTTGGTAAGCGCCCACACAGAGCGCCCGATCAGCCGTTTGATCCGAGCGATCATGTGCTCATTCCTGGCCGAGCTGAACAGCACAGTATTTCCGTAGTCGATGACACTTTCCTCCACACTCTCTTCGATCAGTTCCTCCCGCTTCTCCTGTGTGAGTTCTGTCCAGCGCAGCTTCTCACGGTCTGCCTTCCTGGAAAACCGCTCCAGAGACTGATGGGCGATATTGCCCAGATCCAGTGCCTCGAACCCATACTCTTCCCGATCCGAAAGACGCAGTCCGTAGCTGAGGAAATGAGCGTAAGCACAGGACGCGAACTGCTCAAGTCTCGTCACGCTGACACGGTCTCGGTCAGGGTAGAGTTCTCCCGCCTTTTCTTCTCCTAATCCTGGCTGCTCCTTTCTGATGAATCCTGCCTGAAGGATCTGCCCCAGTTCCTCGCGGTTCTCTTCGTCACGGACGAACCAGGTATACAGTTCTTTCCACTCATCGTCCACGCCTTCGCGCCGATGGCTGATCCCCTCCGCCACTTTCCGTATTCCGGTCTTTCTCGTCATTTCCCGCTGTACAAGCGTGCGTTTCTCTTCATCCTCAGGCGACAATAGCGGGAAGAGCCGTCGGATATCTGAGATCAGATACGACGGGCGCAGTGTTTTTCCCTCCGCGGAAACTTTCGCCCATGAGAGGAACAGCTTCTCCGTCGGTTTCGTCAGGTTCATATAGAGGTAGAACTTCTGGATATAGAGCTTCTCCTTCGGTCCGGGGGACAGATTGATCTCATCCTTTGCGAGACACTCTCTGTCACGCTCGGAGAGAAGCCCCCGCGCGCCCGCGTTCCCAGGCAGGAGTACATCGTTCGCCCCCACGAAAAAGAGAGCCTTGATGTTCTTGATCCTGGTACGTTCCACGTCTCCGATCACCACCTGATCCAGACTTGGCGGGATCACGCCTACCTTCGCCTCCTCAAGTCCTGCGTCCAGAAGTTCACAGTATTCCTTCAGGGATACGCGCTCATCTCCCAGAAGCTCCACGAACTTGTCAAAGAGCTCCAGCACGATCCGGTAGACCTGGGCGTACTCTTTGGCAAGAGCGAGCTCCCCTTCTGTCTGAAACCGCTGTTCCATAACGGCAAGCTGCTCCTGCAGCCTCTCCCCGGCGATATATTCATATACGGCAAGGGTCACGTCCCGCACCGTCTTTCTTCGCTGTTTCAGCACATACATAAGCGCACTTGTTTTCTCTACAAATCGTACCCTGAGATGGTTCAGCTCCTGGAGTTCCTCCGCGCTCGTACCGTCAGGCTTTCGCACCCACGCCTGCTGCCATTTCTTATATCCCCGGATACCCAGCGCCAGACAGTAGTTCTCCATACGGTCGATCTCTTCGTCCGTAAATCCGCACAGGCCGGTGCGGAGATAGCGGAACACGCTCTCATAGGTAAAGTTCTGCTCCGCCATGGCAAACAGACTGCGGATATATTCCACGAAGGAGTTTAACAAGATACTTTTCTTGTGATCCGTGAACACCGGAATCTCAAACATACCGCAGGCCTTTTCCAGCGCATCCGCATAGACCTCCATATCCGAGGCGATCACCGCGATGTCACGGTAGCGGTACCCCTTCTCCCGCACCAGATGGCGGATCGTCTCTGCCACGAAGCGGGCCTCGCCCCGGGGATCCCTCGCTTCATGGAGCGAGATCCCATTGTCCTGATCCCCGGGATCCTGCTTTCCATCTGCTTCTTTGCTGCCACGGTCTGTATCCGCATCCATGCATTTCTGTTCCTCATCACTGTATCTGCGCCCGCTGTAGCGGAACAGTTCTGATTCCAGAAACGCCATCCGGGGATTGCCCCGGAAACGGTACGGCACATATTTACCGTCCGCTGTCTTCACTCTCTGTGTATCGGCGCTGTCTTGTCCGCCAGCCTGTCCTGAAACGGCGTCTTCTCTCCACATGCAGACAGGATCATCCACCTCCACGCCCGCCTCACGGGCGATCCGGACCAGTGATGTGACCATCTGCTTACTCAGCGCGAAAAGCTGATAGGGATGCTGATATACAAAAGGATCCTCCTTCTCATCTATGGTCACTGTCACCACCACTTTTTCACATACTTTTAAAAGCTCGCAAAGAAGACGGTCCTGCACCGGAGTGAATCCGGTAAAACCGTCCATGGCGACTATACTCCCTTTTAAAATATCCGAGTCCGGCACTACACTGCTGAGCACATCCAGCATTTCCTCTTTTGTGATGTATTTCTCCCGCAGATAATCCTCGAATCCTTCGTAGAGCCTGCGAATATCCTGAAGCTTGTAATAGAGATAACTGTCCGTATCCAGATCTTGCATAAACTCATCAATCCGCTGCAGATCCACACCATACTGGGTGAACTCCGAGATCACGGACTTCACCTCACTGATGTAACCCTGTTTTTTCAGATTGCCTTTTAAAACAGTCAGCTCATCCTCAAAGTTCCCCGCGATCCTGCGGAGCACAAGATTCTTCCCCTCATCGTCCAGTACCGGACGGTCATCCTGCCCCATCTCCTCAAAGATGCGGTGCGCCAGACGTCCGAAGCTTAAGACATCAATGTTCATGATCCCGCCATTCGGATGAAGAAGGCAGAGATCCTTCTGCGTCTGCATGGTGAACTGCTCCGGCACAAGAACCAGGTAGTTCTTCCGCGGATGGCGCATGGAATCCTCTATGATATTCTGATAGAGGCAGCGGGATTTTCCGCTGCCCGAATTTCCGAAAATAAATTGTAATGACATATGGAGCCTCCTGAAAAGATAACTTCACATATATTTCCGTCAAAGAAACATGTTTCATAAGAAGTTTGCGTCGGTGTACCCTGACACTATCCCCATTATAGCAGACAGCGGGGATTTTTTCTCCCCTTTTCTGAGAGCGCCTGTCCGGCCATTTAATTCCGGAACATTTCTTTGTGAAAGCGTCCGGAATTAAACAGCTACTCCGACAGCAGAAGCGCATAGCTCCCCACCTGCCCGTAATGGCGGAAAAAGGATTCCCTTTTATAGGTGCGCTCTCCTTCTAATGGATCACAGACTGTAACGGTTTCTTCATCGTATCCGGTCAGCACTACGCAGTGCTCATTGGAGGGCCAGCAGAAAAACTCATCCGTATACTCCCCGTCTTTGATGAGATACCATCCCGTCTTTTGCTCGATCTCCCGGTCATGCATAGATGTCCAGATGCACAGCGGTATTCCGCGGTCAATATATGTTAAGATACTCCTCTCGTCTAATCCCTGCATCGCCCGTACCACATGATCGCCGCCCTGGCTGTCGATGATCTTCTGCATGGCCTTAGCCAGCGCTCCCGGGAACACACCGAACCCATCTGTGCCTGACGGATCTCCGATAAACGCTTCATCCGGATGCGGCCCGTAGATCCGCCCATCCTTGCCTTCAATCCGCTCCCCCTTTTCGATCAGATCAGCTGTCCTTGTTTTCTCAGCCTCATACCCGTAGGCGCGCAGGAGCATTGTCCCGGCTGTAGCTTCACATCCTGTAGGAAGCTCCGGATTTTGGAAAATACACTCCACCTTTTTTGTATACACCTCATTCTTTTCCTTAAGCAGTTCCGGCGCAAAGGCAGCAACAGAGTCTGTCTCTTTGGGGGCTTTTGCCGGTTCTCTGCACAATACAGCAGCGCCTCCCAGCCAGAAGGATATGACCGCTGTCACCGCAAGGACAGTCCGGCACATTTTCATGATCTTCTGCCTTCTCCTGCGCCTTCTCTTCTTCTGTATCCACTCTATTCTGGCCGAATCAGTTCTATACATAGTAACACCTCCTGTATATGAAAAGCACTGCTACAGCGCTATCATATACAAGAGGTGCATCACATCTGTCTATATTCTGTATCATACTTGTATACTTTTGTGTTACTCTGATTCGTCTTGGATTTCCCCCTTGTCTGTCTCCTGATCTCCCATCGGATATATGGAAAAATAATCTGTTCCGTACTCTATCGCGTAGATTACTTGTTTCCCCTTTTCATCTCTATATAGGACATATGACCCATCCGTGCCCTCTAATTTTAATCCAAGGTACTCTCCCCATCGCTCCCGAAAGGAAGTCATGACCGCCGGATCACTTAATACCTGAAACTCTCCGCTGCCCTCTACAGTCATCCAGAAGATCCTCCCGGAATCCGCCAGAATTTGCATGTCCACATAGACAGACGACTGGATCGTCACCTCCCACACCGTGACATAGCTTCCCCCGGCATCTGCGTAAGTATACATCTGGCCCATCCACGCGGATTCTTCCTCAAAGATCTGATCTGCCACCTCAGAAAATAGCTGATCCCATTGAAGCCCGGACACTTCATTTCTGACAATCTCGTATATCCTGGGATTGTATTTTTCAAATTCCGCTTTCGTCCCCTCCGCCAAATCATCCGGACGGCTCTCCACGACGCCCTCCGGCTCATAATATATTCTGATCTCTTCTGCCAGACTTAGTTCCTCATGACTTTCGCGGGTCGGCGTTCTATCTGTCTGTATCCGTCCCACATCCGTTCTGTCCAGTAGTTTTGAGGCAAAGAAGGGCAGTAAGGCACAGATCACGATAACTGCCGCAAGGACAAGAACTGTCATTATGTTTTTTCTTTTCATACGCTCCTCCTGAAAACGATCTCGATCTTTGTCCCTTTCCCTTCTTCACTTTTGATCCGCATGCACGCACCATGAAGCTCCAGGATCTGTTTGCATATGGAAAGGCCCAGGCCAACACTTCCATTCTCATGCTTTCTTGACCTGTCTACCATGTAAAAGCTCTCTGTCACCCGGTCCAGATCCTTCCGCGGAATCCCTTTTCCATTATCCGCGACAGTGACCAGGACACCTTTTCCCGTTCTTTTCGCGCGGATCCGGATCTCCCCACCGCTTCTGATTGCCTTGATACTGTTGTCCATGAAGTTTAAGAACACAGTCTTTATCAGATCCGGCTCTGCCACAAGCTGTATATTCTCCACACTCATCCGCACGCGTATCGCACGTTCTTCCAGTACCGGAGCCAGTTCTTCGGTGATAGTCACAAAAAGTTTTTTTAAGGACATTTTCCTCATCTGAAAATCAGTCTTCTTCAGGACGATCAGCTCCAGCATCTTATGGGAAAGATTCTCCAGCCGTCTGCCCTGCTGATAGATATAGTCCCCGTATATCATCCGCTCCTCTTCTGTCATCTGTTTCGAGCGGAGCATATCTGAGTAGCCGATGATAGAGGTAAGCGGCGTCTTCATCTCATGAGCAAAGCTCCCGACAAATGCTTCCTGCCGCTGCGCCGCGTCCTTTAATTCTGTCACGCTCACCTCCAGCCGCTCTGACATCCGGTTAAATTCCCGTGCCAGGTCCGTAATCTCATCACTGCCTCTGATGACGATCCTTTTCTTATAATCGCCGGCGCCGATCTCCTTGGCAGCCTGCGAAAGTCTGCGGATCGGCAGTGTGATCCACATGGAGAGTGCAAGCACTGCCGCCGCCGTGACCACAATAAGGATTCCCATACATCCCGCGAATATTCTATACTGATCGTTCTTCTGCTCATAGACAGAACTGATATCGCTTATATTCTGCACAAAATATTCATTTTCTCCGATCACGGCGATGCCCGCTGTATTTAAATAATACTTATCCCCTGCTCTTTCTATGGTATATACCGTAGCATCCCCGCCTGCCGCCCGCAGTAACTCCTCATTATGACCGACTTTTACATCCGTCATTTCATAGAGCAGTTCTCCGTTCTGATCGGTTACGAGGAACTGCGTATTTTCCTGCACAGAGGTAATACTCACAGAACGGATAAACTTCTGTACCTTTTCTTCGGTCAGCGTCTCCTCACCGTACGCCTTCACTGCCGCTGTTTCAAAAGACCGGCAGAACGAAATATTCGCGCGCACGCCAAGCTCTGTCTCCGCGTGAAGCGATGAGACGAAAAAGGCGCAGATCAGCAGGTGTCCGCTGATACAGAATACGATCATAGTCACTGTGAGTACACTTAAAAAAAAACGCCAGAACAATCTCATTGTCTGTCCTCCAGCCTGTATCCGATCTTATATACCGCGCTGATCTTCTCCTCCCAGCCCAGTTTTCTGCGCAGTCTCTGGACATGCAGATCAACTGTGCGGCTGTTTCCCATATACTCTTCCTTCCATACGCTCTCATAGATCCGGTCCCTGAACAGGGCGATATTACGGTTCCTGATAAAGAGCAGGAGAAGGTCATATTCCTTGGCTGTAAGCCTGATCTCTGCTCCGTTTTTCGCCACTGTGCGGGAAAGAAGATCCACTTTTACATCCCCGCATGTAAGGACAGAGTCCTTTTTATTGTACCTCCTGAGCACAGTCTCTACTCTCGCTAAGAGCTCCATGATATCAAATGGCTTTGTCAGATAGTCCTCTGCTCCCAGACGCAGTCCCTTTACGATATCATTTACCTGTGTCTTCGCAGTCAGGAATATGACAGGGATCTTAAGAGGACGGATATATTCCATCAGCTCATATCCGTCGATGCCCGGAAGCATGATATCCAACAAGATCAGGTCAAACCGCCTCTGTTCAAGAATATCCGCCGCCTCCACTCCATTATGTATGCAGGTACAGACATATCCTTCACTGGCAAGATTCACCCGTATAAGCTCCGCGATCTGCCTGTCATCCTCCACGATAAGTATCTCTGTCATG
>NHCFC00100__coassemble_1798_pt1 | contig 15254 bp, 12 predicted proteins | sample NHCFC00100__metabat2_high_PE_030 | metagenome-assembled genome bin NHCFC00100 | reverse complement strand
TCTTCGATAATATCTTACGGCTGATGTATTTCATCACCTCGACAAATCCGGATTTCACATCTTCTCAAACTCGATCTCTTTTTGCTTTAAGAACTTTTCTACCATCTCATCCCATGCGTGTTCGAGTGTTTTATCCATGTTAAAGCTTTTAAATGACGTCCCTGTCACGCAGGAGAGTCTTGTCCCGTCATAGTGGATGTTCAGATAGAGTCCCTGAACGTCCCCCGGACGCACGGATAATCCGTTCTGTTCGATCAGCCTCCCGATATTCTTGCGGGACAGGCTGAAAACGAAGCGGAAGCTTAGGGGTGTGCGTTTTCCTTTGATGAGAGAAAAGCAGTATTCACGCACGTTTTTCCAGGGGGAATATTCCGGGAGTTCCGCGTCTGTGTCGAAGAACTCTTTGCGGATGAATCCATCGATCTGAAAGGTGTTGAATGTCACGATCTCACCCTCAATAAAAGCGAAGCTGTCAAATGTATCGTGAAGGAGAAGGTGGGACATGAATTCTTTTATGTTTGTAAGGGAAAACGCGATCATAATGTGCTCCTTTTTGTCTTTTGGGACTTGGTGAAAGCAAAAGATTTTTACCTTTGCGTGCTGTCTCATTGTACCATAAAACGGGGACGGCGTCATTGACTTTTGTATGCAAAAAAAGTATTATTAAATGGGTTGATTTATGCCTTTTCATGCAACAGAAAAGGTTTGTATTGTGATTTCACAGAGAGACAGAGATATAGATGATGAAGATAAAGCGAAGGACATTGAGAAGAATTCTTATATGTATATGCGTGGCGGTCGCAGTGGTCATACTTGTCTTTGCCGTGCGCGGCGTAAGAGGGCTTATCGGCGGCGGGACGGACACTTCGGCGGGGGTGGAATATATCAGGAATGAAGAAGCAGGAGATATCAGTGCTATAGAGCAGAAGATTGCCCTTTTGGAACAGCAGTCCGCCGGGGAGGAAGACACAAGAAGTATGAAAGAGAAGTTTTCCGGCGCAGTGGTGATCGGGGACTCTATCGCCATGGGATTCGCGGAATATGATATCCTCAATGCGTCAAGTGTAGCGGCCGAGATTGGCGTTCATCTGACAGAGATGGATGAGATCATTGCGAAGGTGAAGGATTTGAGCCCGAGCATTATTTTTCTTGCGACAGGCTCTAATGATGTGACCGCGACGAATGGAGATACAGAGAAATTCATATCCCAGTATAAGGATGTGATCGCGCAGCTTGAAAAAAAAGTGCCGGACGCGCATATTTTTGTCAATGCGATCTTTCCGGTCCAGGACAAGGCCGTTGAAAAAGAGCCGGAGCTTAAGGATATAGCTGACTATAATACTGCTTTAAAAGAGATGTGTGACAGCAAAAGCATTGGTTTTATCGATAATACGGAAATTGTGTCGGAAGAGTATTTCGAGCCGGACGGTGTGCATTTTAAAGCGTCATTTTATACGATCTGGGCAGAGCGCATGGCGGAGGTGGCGTCATTATGAAAAGAGGAAGTTACGGAAAGAGCGGTTTTATAAAATACGTTGTCTTTGCGCTGATCGTGGCTTTTATTGTGACGCTTATGCTGTATACAAGCAGCAGTAACAAGCCCTTTGACGAGATAAAACAATCCGTTGCGGATGCCCTTGATAAAAGTAATCTGAAAGAGAGAGATGCAGCTTCGTTTAAAAGAGATACGGGACTTAACGCGGCGGATTATTCAGGTGTTATGTACTATGCTTCAGAGTCTAATATTTCGGCGGAGGAAGTCCTGCTCATCAGGGTAAAAGATGAAAGTCAGATCCAGGATGTCACGGAGGCTATAGAAGAGCGGATCGAAGGCCGTATGAATGACTTTGACGGATACGCTCCGGAGGAAGTGAAGCTGCTTGAGGGCGCGAAGCTGAGCGTCAGGGGAAGATATATCTTTCTCGCGGTGGCACCTAAGGCAGATGAGTATCTGGCCGCTTTTGGAAGCAGTCTGTAAAAGAGAGGAAAGACCGGATGTTATTTAGCAGTATTACATTTTTGTTTTTATTTCTGCCAGTTGTGCTGGTGATTTATTATCTTGTTCCGTGGAAGGCAAAGAACGTCTTCCTGCTGATAGCCAGCCTCCTTTTCTATGCGTGGGGAGAGCCGGTCTATGTGGTGCTGATGATACTTTCGATCCTGCTGAACTATTTTTGCGGGAGAGACATCAAGGCAAATGAGGATGATCCGCGAAAGGCAAAGTTCAATGTGGCGTTCGCTGTCGTGGTGAATGTTCTGATACTGGGGTTCTTTAAATACTATGGATTCCTCCTGGATACGGTCAATGCCATATTTCAGCTGGATCTCACATACAGAGAGCTTCCGCTGCCGGTCGGGATTTCTTTTTATACATTCCAGGCAATATCTTATATTGTAGATATTTATCGCGGGAAGGTGAAGCCTCAGAAGAATATCCTGCATTTTGCCCTTTACATCAGTATGTTCCCCCAGCTGATCGCCGGCCCCATCGTGCGCTATGAAGATATAGCGGCGCAGCTTGGGCACAGAAGGATTTCCGTGCAGCGCCTGGGGCAGGGGGCGATATGTTTTATCATTGGCCTGGCGAAGAAAACGGTCATTGCGAATTCTGTGGGAGCTGTCTTTGAACAGATCGCAAAGATGCCGGCAGGAAGCCTCTCTGTACTCACTGCATGGGTGGGAGTATTTTCTTACGCGTTCCAGATCTACTTTGACTTCAGTGGATATTCGGATATGGCGATCGGGCTGGGCAAGATGCTGGGCTTTGATTTCAGGAAGAATTTTGACTATCCTTATGTATCAAAAAGTGTGACGGAGTTCTGGCACAGATGGCATATCTCTTTGAGCACATGGTTCCGTGAGTATGTGTATATTCCGCTGGGCGGGAACCGCTGTTCTGTATTCAGGAATATATGCAATCTGATGATCGTGTGGACTCTGACCGGTATGTGGCACGGAGCGGCATGGAACTTTATCGCGTGGGGTGTGTATTACGGAGTGGTTCTTGTGATGGAAAAATATGTGTGGGGCGCTTCGATCGATGCCTGCCCGGGCGTAGTAAGGCATATTTATACAGGGATCATTGTGCTTGTGGGCTGGGTGTTTTTCTTCAGCCCGAGTCTGGGATATGCGCTCCGCTATCTGGGAGCAATGATCGGAGGCGGCGCAGGTATTGTAGACAAAGAAGGAGCGTACCTTCTTTTTGGCCACTGGCTTTTGTATGTGCTGGCAGTGATGGGGTCCTCCTCATTGGGGATACGGCTTGTCAACGCTCTTCCCCGCGCGCTGCGCGGTGAGAGGGCCGCTGCTGTTGCCTCGGCAGTTATATATATGGGGATATTTGTGATAGCTGTCGCCTTTCTTGTGACAGATACATTCAATCCGTTCTTGTATTTTAGATTTTAGGTGGAGCTATGGATAAGAAAAAGAAAAGAGGGCGCATTGAAAGCCTGATGGGGAAAATATTTATATTGTGTCTGCTCCTTGTTATGGCCGTGAATCTTGTTCTTCCCGATAAGGACAAATCCGACGAGGAGAACCGCATGCTGACATCAATGCCGCGCCTTAGTCTGACATCGGTTATGACCGGCGACTTTATGGAACAATGGGAAAATTACATGAGTGATCAGTTTTTCGGCAGAGACGCGTGGAGGAAGCTCAAAGTGGGATTAGACCGTTTGGGCGGGAGCAGTATGGAGAACGGTATCTACATTGGAAAGAACGGACAGCTTCTTGAGGATATTGCCCTGCCGGATGACGAGCAGTATTCGGCGAATATTAAAGCGGTGAAAAATTTCGCCGAGACATATTCCGATATTCCGACAACGGTCATGCTCATCCCGGACGCGGCAGGCATATTAAGCGGAAGTCTTCCGACATTCGCTACAGTTGAGGATCAGAGGCAGATATTCAGTATGATCGAGCGCGGACTCGGAGAGTCTGTGAACTGGGTGGATGTATACTCTATTCTGAATAGTCACAAGACGGAAAAGCTATACTATAAGACAGACCATCACTGGACGACTCAGGGGGCGTTCTATGTGTTCCGGGAGACCGCGGCGGTCTTAGGGATCGACGGGGATGTGTCAGATGATTATGTGTCTTATACGGTGGCGGATGATTTCAACGGTGTTCTTGCCGCCAAGAGCGGAACGGGTCTGAATGAAAGGGAAAGCATTGAGATCTATGTGCCGGCATCGGGTGATGACGATGTGATCGTGAATTATGTGGACGAAGCAAAGAAGACGTCTTCGCTGTATGATTCTTCGAAGCTGGAGACAAGGGATAAATACGGGGTGTTCTTCGGCGGTAATACATCTGTTATGGATATTAAGACAGTATCTACGAGTGAAAAGAGACTGCTTGTGGTAAAGGATTCGTTCGCGAACTGCTTTATTCCGTTTTTGGCGCCTCATTACAGAGAGATCGTTGTCGTGGATCCCAGATATTACAGCGGGACGATGGAAGACATCATGGAGACTTACAGGATCACGGACACATTGATCATGTACAGTGGAAATACATTTGTGACAGACAATCATATAAGTGGAGTATTTACAGGTGAGTAATCGGATCAGAGAAGAATTTTTACAAAAGAAAGAGCCGGTAAGGCTGAATAAATATTTAAGTGAGGCGGGCGTGTGTTCCAGAAGGGAGGCGGACCGCCTCATTGAGAGCGGAAGGGTAACTGTGGACGGCAGGCCGGCACAGACCGGAATGAGGATTACCCCGGGACAGGTGGTGCGCATCGGCCGGAAGGTTATATCAAAGCAGGATGAGATGGTCGTGCTGGCGGTGAATAAACCAAGAGGCATCGTCTGTACCGAAGAACGCCGGGAGAGAAACAGTATTGTACGTTTTCTCGATTATCCGGTGCGGGTCACTTATGTGGGAAGGCTTGATAAGGATTCCCGCGGGCTTTTGCTTATGACGAACAACGGGGATATCATCAATCGCATGATGCGCGCGGCGAATTGTCATGAGAAAGAGTATAAGGTGACTGTGGACAAAGAGATCACGGAAGAGTTCTTAAATCAGATGGCCGGCGGGGTGCCGATCCTTGATACGGTCACAAGACCGTGCCGGGTAGAAAAGCTGGGGAAATATACCTTCTCGATCATACTGACACAGGGGCTCAACCGCCAGATCCGCAGGATGTGCGAAGCGCTGGGATATGAGGTGAAGGATCTTGTCCGGGTGCGGGTCATGAATATCCGTCTGGGCAGCCTGAAGGAAGGCCGGTACAGGAAGCTGACAGATGAGGAATTGAATGAATTGTATGAATTGATAAAAGATTCGCATGGAGGAGAGCATGGCAGATAATAAGAAAATAGAACGGATGAGAGAGCTTGTGGAGCTCCTGAACAGAGCGCGCCGCGCCTATGAGCAGGAAGACCAGGAGATCATGAGCAACTTTGAATATGACAGACTCTACGATGAACTGCTGGAGCTGGAAAAGGAACTGAATACGACACTTGCGTCAAGTCCGACAGTGAATGTCGGCTATGAAGTGTTAAGCGAGCTCCCCAAGGAACGGCATGAACGCCCCATGCTTTCTTTGGATAAGACAAAGGAAGTGGAGCGTCTGAAAGAGTTCTTAGGGGATCAGAAGGCAGTGATCTCCTGGAAGCTGGACGGCCTTACGATCGTACTTACCTACAGGAACGGAGAGCTTGCCAAGGCTGTCACAAGAGGTAATGGTGAGGTGGGTGAGGTCGTCACCAACAATGCGCGTGTATTCAAGAACATCCCCCTGCATATTCCCTATCAGGGCGAGCTCGTGTTAAGAGGAGAAGCAGTTATTTCTTATAAGGATTTTGAGAAGATCAATGAGGAGATCGGGGACGCGGACGCGAAATACAAGAACCCGAGAAACCTGTGCAGCGGATCCGTGCGCCAGCTCAACAACGAGATCACGGCGAAGCGCAATGTGCGGTTCTATGCATTTTCACTGGTGAGCGCGGGGGATACGGATTTTGGCAATTCGAGGCTTTACCAGATGCAGTGGCTGAAGGAACAGGGCTTTGACGTGGTGGAGAACCATCCGGTGACACGGGAGACCATCGAGGATGAGGTGGCGTGGTTCGCGGCGCATATCGGGACAAATGAAGTGCCCTCTGACGGGCTGGTGCTTGTATATGACGATATCGCGTACGGGCGGTCGCTGGGATCGACAGCAAAGTTTCCGCGGGACTCCTTCGCGTTTAAATGGGCGGACGAGATCAGGGAGACGACGCTCTTAGAGATCGAGTGGAGTCCCTCAAGGACGGGACTGATCAACCCGGTGGCCATATTCGAACCGGTTGAGCTGGAAGGGACCACAGTCAGCCGTGCCAGCGTTCACAACATCAGCATTATGGAAGAGCTTGAACTGGGCGTGGGAGATCAGATCACAGTCTATAAGGCGAATATGATCATTCCCCAGATCGCGGAGAACCTCACAAGGAGCGGAGTAAAGGATATTCCCTGCGCCTGTCCGGTGTGCGGGGGCGCGACGAAGATCTCGATGGACAATGAGACAAAGACGCTTTACTGTACCAACCCGAAATGTCAGGCGAAGCATGTGAAAGCGTTCAGCTTGTTCGTAAGCAGAGACGCTATGAATATAGAGGGGCTTTCCGAGGCAACGCTGGAAAAATTCATTATCAACGGATATGTAAAGGACTTTACAGATATCTTCCATCTGGACCGGTATGAAGAAGACATCAAATCTATGGAAGGATTTGGAGAGAAGTCTTATGATAATCTTCAGACGAGTATTCAAAATGCGCGGACTACGACTCTTCCCAGGCTGGTGTACAGTCTCGGAATCCCAAATATCGGGAGCGCCAACGCGAAGGTCATATGCCGGGCGCTGGGGAATGACCCGCAGAAGGTAGAGAAGGCGACCGTGGAAGAACTCAATGCGATATCAGGTGTCGGCGAAGTGATCGCGCGCGCGTATGTTGATTATTTTGCCGATGAGGAGCATAAGGATGTATTCTGCAGGCTTCTTAAGGAGGTGAATATCCCCAAGGAGGAGATCTCTGAGGATGGTCAGAAGTTCGCTGGGGTGAACTTTGTCATTACCGGAAGTGTGGAGCACTTCGCGAACCGTGCCGAAGTGAAAGAAGAGATCGAGAAGCGGGGCGGGAAAGTGACCGGAAGCGTGACGTCGAAGACGAATTATCTGATCAATAACGATGTGAACTCCACGTCATCTAAGAATAAGAAGGCGAGAGAGCTGGGGATCCCGATCATATCAGAGGAACAATTTCTTAAGATGCTTCAGGATTAATAGAAAGTTCATTTGTCTAATAGATGAGGATGTACTATAATGGGGGAGTAGTTTTTGCAGACAGAAGAACAGCAGGAAAAGAAGGGATATATTTATGTCAGACAACGATTTTGTAATCATAGACGAAGAAGAAAAGAAAGAAGAAACGGGGAAGCGTGATGTCCCCGCGGATCCTGCGTCAGGAGATGCCGGTAAGCAGGAGGTCGTGAAGGCTGAGCAGACCTCGGAGGACGGAGAGGACGGCAAGGATGACGGATATGAGAGGATCTGCTATATCTGCCACCGTCCGGAGAGTGTGACAGGAAAGATGGTCGAGCTTCCGAACAACATCACGGTGTGTCCGGACTGTATGCAGAGGAGCTTTGACGCCATGACCAATGGCTCTGTTGATCTGACCCGTCTGATGAATATGCCGGGGGTTCAGTTCCTCAATCTTTCAGATCTTGAGAATATGCAGCCCAGGCAGCAGAAGATCAAGAAGAAAAAAGAAAAGCCAAAAGAGTTCCATCAGCTTGACATCAGGAAGATTCCGGCTCCGCACAAGATCAAGGCGAGACTTGACGAGTATGTAGTAGGGCAGGAGTACGCAAAGAAAGCCATGTCCGTGGCTGTGTATAATCATTATAAGAGAGTGGCGGCAGGCGCGTCGGATGATATCGAGATTGAGAAGTCCAATATGCTGATGATCGGACCGACAGGAAGCGGAAAGACGTATCTTGTAAAGACGCTGGCGCGGCTGCTGGATGTACCGCTGGCGATCACGGACGCCACCTCTCTGACAGAGGCGGGATACATAGGCGATGATATCGAGAGCGTTGTCTCCAAGCTTCTGGCAGCGGCAGACAATGACGTAGAGAAAGCGGAGCAGGGCATCATCTTCATCGATGAGATCGATAAGATTGCCAAGAAGCACAACTCCAACCAGAGGGATGTAAGCGGTGAATCCGTACAGCAGGGGATGCTGAAACTTCTTGAGGGAAGCGATGTGGAAGTGCCTGTGGGAGCGAATAGTAAGAATGCCATGGTGCCGCTCACAACGATCAATACAAAGAACATCCTCTTTATCTGCGGAGGAGCCTTCCCGGATCTGGAAGGGATCATCAGGGAGCGGCTTCAAAAGAAGACGTCCATGGGATTCAACGCGGAGCTGAAGGACAAATATGAGAACGACAAAGATCTCTTATCCAAGGTGACAGTGGAAGACTTAAGGAAATTCGGCATGATCCCGGAGTTCCTGGGGCGTCTGCCGGTCATCTTCACGCTGAAGGGGCTTGACAAAGACATGCTGGTCAAGATCCTCAAAGAGCCGAAGAACGCGATCCTGAAGCAGTACCAGAAGCTGCTCGCGCTCGACGAGGTACGTCTGGACTTTAACGACGGCGCTCTGGAAGCGATTGCGGAGAAGGCCATGGAGAAGGATACGGGAGCCCGCGCGCTGCGCGCCATTATCGAGGAGTTCATGCTGGATATCATGTATGAGATCCCCAAGGATGACAGTATCGGTGAGGTGACCATTACCAGAGAATATATTGAAGGCACGGGCGGACCGGTCATCCGGCTGAGAGGCCAGGAAGTGCCGATGATCGAGTAATCAGACAGTGCGGATCAGCGCTGATAAAGAGAAAGAATAGGAATATCTGAGGAAAGTACGACAGGAAAGAGAGAGGGAAAACATATGGACAGTTACAGATATTTATTGGATCTGGCGATCATTTTATTATCCACAAAGGTGCTTGGTCTGCTGACAAGGAAGGTGCAGATGCCGCAGGTGGTAGGCGCGCTTCTGGCAGGGCTTGTATTGGGGCCGGTGGGATTCGGCGTACTCACGGAGACGGCGTTTATCCACGAGGTCGCGGAGATCGGTGTGATCGTCCTCATGTTCTGCGCGGGCATGGAGACAGACATCAAGGAACTGAAGGCAAGCGGGAAAGCATCATTCGTGATCGCTCTGTGCGGTGTCATCGTACCGCTTTTGGGAGGGTTCGGCGTGGCCTGGATCTTCAACCGTCCGAGCCTGATCGCGTCCAACGCGGATGCGTCTGTCTTTCTTCAGAACATCTTTATCGGTGTAATATTGACGGCAACTTCGGTAAGCATCACGGTAGAGACGCTTAAAGAGCTGGGGAAATTAAAGACCCGGTCGGGCAACGCGATCCTTGGAGCGGCGATCATCGACGACATCCTGGGCATCATCGCGCTTACGATCGTGACAAGTATGGCCGATTCTTCCGTGAGCATCGGACTTGTCATGCTGAAGATCGTGGGCTTCTTCGCATTTGCCGGTGCAATTGGATTTATTTTCTATAGATTATATAAGCACTGGGTGGATGACGCGAAGAAGGAACTGCACAGACATACGATCATCGCGTTTGTGTTCTGCCTGTTAATGGCGTTTATCGCGGAGGATGTGTTTGGCGTAGCTGATATCACAGGTGCGTTTATCGCGGGGCTTATCATCTCCAATGTACGCCGCTCTACATATCTGCAGTCTAAGTTTGATACAATGTCCTACCTGCTGCTCTCGCCTGTGTTCTTTGCAAGCATCGGCCTGAAGGTAGAACTTCCGGGAATGTCAGCGGCCATCGTCGGGTTCGCTGTTGCCCTGAGTATCGTGGCAGTGTTGACGAAGATCGTCGGATGCGGACTGGGCGCGAAGGTATGCGGGTATAAGAATTATCAGGTGAAACGTATCGGGATCGGTATGATATCCCGAGGCGAGGTGGCACTGATCGTGGCAAGCAAGGGATCAGCCCTCGGCCTGATGGGATCAGCTCTTTTGGGGCCTGTCATCATCGTAGTTGTAGTTACCACGATTATAACTCCGGTACTTCTTAAGATCGTGTTCGCACCGGGAACAGCTCCTGCACCGGAGCAGATCGTGCCGGAGGCGGAGCGTGTGACAAGCTACTATGAGAACCGTGGACGAGAGTAGGAGAAGCGTCGGGCAAAAACCGAGCGCACTCTTGATTTTTCAAGACGACAGTATTATAATGTCACCAGAAAGAACAGACAGAGATTGTTTTGTCCAAAGGAATGGAGGCTTCACAATGGAGAAAAAGAACATAGACTGGGAGAATATCGGGTTTGGCTATATGCAGACAGACAAGCGGTATGTGGCAAATTATAAGGATGGGAAATGGGACGAGGGCGCTCTCATCGATGACGCGAATATTACGATGAACGAGTGCGCGGGCGTTCTGCAGTATGCCCAGACGATCTTCGAGGGAATGAAAGCGTACACGACGCAGGACGGTCGTATCGTCACGTTCCGCCCGGATCTCAACGCGGCACGTATGGCAGATTCCGCGAAGCGTCTTGAGATGCCGGTATTTCCGGAGGAGCGTTTTGTGGAGGCTGTTGTAGAGACCGTAAAGGCGAACGCGGCTTATGTTCCGCCGTACGGATCAGGCGCTACACTGTATATCAGACCGTATATGTTCGGCATTAACCCGGTCATCGGCGTGAAGCCTGCGGATGAGTATCAGTTCCGTGTATTCACGACTCCGGTTGGCCCGTATTTCAAAGGCGGCGCAAAGCCGATCACCATCTGCGTGTCTGACTTTGACCGCGCGGCTCCGCACGGGACCGGACATATCAAGGCGGGACTGAATTACGCGATGAGTCTTCATGCCATTGTGACTGCTCATGCCAACGGATTTGATGAGAATATGTATCTGGATTCTGCCACAAGGACAAAGGTTGAGGAGACCGGCGGAGCGAACTTTATCTTCGTGACAAAGGACAACAAGATCGTGACGCCTCACTCAGATACCATCCTTCCGTCTATCACGAGAAGGTCTATCATGTATGTGGCAGAGCATTATCTGGGACTTGAGGTAGAAGAAAGAGACGTATACTTTGACGAGGTAAAAGACTTCGCGGAGTGTGGACTGTGCGGTACAGCGGCAGTGATTTCTCCAGTCGGCAAGGTTGTGGATCATGGCAGGGAGATCTGCTTCCCGAGCGGGATGGAGAAGATGGGTCCGACGACACAGAAGCTGTACGAGACACTGACCGGTATCCAGATGGGCCAGATCGAGGCGCCGGAAGGCTGGATCAGGGAGATTGTATAACTGTAACGAAGTCCGGCAGAATCGAATTATTTTTATGACATAAGACATCCGCAGAACTAAGACCGCGGCGTTGGAGCTGTTTCGCTCTACTGCCTGCGCAGTGTAGTTCTGCGGATATTTTTTCTGTAAACAGAAACCTGCTGTGTGGCCGGCTGTCTGTGACAGAGAATATATTTTGCGCCTTCTTTAGTAGAGGGGGCGTGATCTCATAGCTTAAACAACAATGTTGCAATATTAAAATAGATCAATATAGAGCATGTATCCACCAGTGTTGTGATGAGCGGAGAGGCCATGATCGCCGGATCCAGACCGATCTTCTTGGCGAAGAGCGGAAGTACGCAGCCGATAAGCTTGGAGAGGATGACGGTTCCGACCAGTGACAGGCCGATCACAAGGGCGAGAGGAGCATTGCCATACATGAGCAGGATGCGCGCTCCGTTCGCGAGGGCGAGCGCCGTGCCTACGATCAGTGATACGCGGAATTCTTTAAATATGACCCGGAAAATATCATGAAATTGGATCTCATTCAAAGCAATCCCGCGGATGACGAGTGTGGAGCTCTGGGAGCCGCAGTTTCCCCCGGTGTCCATGAGCATGGGGATAAACGCGACCAGAAGCGGGATGGCGGCGAAGGCATCCTCGTATTTTGTGATGATCGTTCCGGTGACTGTGGCGGAGAACATGAGGATCAAAAGCCAGAGGATCCGGTGCTTCGCGTGATCGAATACTGAGGTCTCAAAGTAAGTCTTTTCGTTGGGGCTCATGGCAGCCATCTTGGTGATGTCTTCGGTCGCCTCTTCTACCATGACGTCCATGGCATCATCGAAAGTGACAATGCCGACCATACGGCCGTCCTGATCAAGCACAGGGAGAGCAAGCAGATCATATTTTGTAAACAGTTGCGTCACTGCCTCCTGATCGGTATGTGTGTTTACGGAAATGATTTCTGTCTCCATGAGATCACGGATCAGCATCTCGTCATCAGAGGTCATCAGATCCTTGGCACTGACGATACCGGTGAGCTTTCTCTTATCTGTCACATAGCATGTATAAATGGTCTCCTTGTGGATGCCGGTCTGCTTGATGTGCGCCATGGACTGCGCTACGGTCATTGTCTCGCGGAGATCCACATATTCAGTGGTCATGATGCTTCCGGCACTGTCTTCCGGATAATCCAGAAGCTGGTTGATCAGACTGCGGTCAGAGGCGCTGACTGCGTCCAGGATACGATTGACCAGATTGGCGGGGAGTTCTTCGAGCAGATCTACGGTGTCATCCATGTACAGGTCGTCTAAAAGCTCCTTTAATTCTTTTTCTGAAAATATCTCCACAAGGTACGTCTGCATGGAAGTCTCCATGTTGGAAAAAACTTCCGCTGCCTTGTCCTTGGGGATCAGCCGGAAGGCGAGAGCCAGCGCTCTGTCATTAAGCCCACAGAGGAGCGAGGCTATGTCCACTTCGTTCATTACATCGAGAATACTCCTTACAGCCTTGAACTGACGCTGCTCCAGGAGTTTTACAAAAATATCTTTGTTCATGATAAGTACCTCTCTTTCTGTAAGTTCGCATTTTTAAGCTGTATGAGTGACAACCGGCGCCAGAGTCCATAACCTCACCTCCTTTTTTTGAAAAAACGACATTTCGATAGCAGGGCGACTGTGCAGGGAAACGTTCGGAACACATCGGGAATAAGTACAGAATAAAAACTCCGCCACTGCCTGAACAATGACGGAGCCATAGAATACAACAATAAAAATGACAGATATCACCGTTCAAGCTTTAGTATCACAAGGCATATCAATTGCATTAGGCTGCGCCTTCACGACGCGGCCTGCTGACCAGCTTATTGTGTCTCCACAATCTCGCGGCAGCAATCTTCGGGGAAAACCCCAATCCCTGTGGTAACCTCACCTACCGAAATGATATATTTTCTTTTGACTGTCTCATTGTAGTCCGTAAGCGGGCAGAATGTCAAGTTTTGATTTCCTTAATATTCTGTTTTTTCTAAATATAAGGGGTGAAAAACCGAGTGTAATCTGTTATAATCAAATGCGTGGACGGGAAAAATGACAGTATCTCGTCCATATGTGATGGCTTTAAAAATAATAAAATAATTTATAGAAAAGAGGGTAACATAATGGATTACAAGATCACAGGCTATAAGCCGGAAAAACTGTTTCATTTCTTTGAAGAGATCAGCGCGATCCCCAGAGGATCGGGCAATGAAAAAGGGATCAGCGATTACCTTGTGAAATTTGCCAAGGACAGGAATCTGTGGGTACACCAGGACGAGGCGTACAATGTCATCATCAAAAAGGAAGGCAGCGAAGGAGCAAAGGACAAAGAACCGGTCATGCTCCAGGGGCATATCGACATGGTTTGCGACAAGCTGGCGGGCGTGGAGCATGATTTTGAGAAAGACGGCATTGATCTGGTCGTAAAAGACGGCGTACTCTCCGCTAACGGAACAACGCTCGGAGCGGATAATGGTGTGGCTGTGGCGCTGATGATGATGGTGCTGGATGACGATGACATCAAGCATCCGCCGGTAGAGTGTGTATTTACGACAGAAGAAGAAGTGGGGCTTAACGGGGCACAGGCTCTGGACAAATCTCTGATCGCAGCGCGCACGATGATCAATATGGATTCAGAAGATGAAGGGGTTGCTACTATAAGCTGCGCGGGAGGACTGCGCATCCAGTTTACGAGACCGGTAAAGAGAGAGGCTGCGGAAGGAAGTCTTTTATCCATCAAGATTGAAGGGCTTCTGGGCGGACATTCCGGGATGGATATCAGCAAAGAGCGCCAGAACGCCAACCTTCTGATGGCGCGTATGGCAGATCATCTTATGAGAAATACAGACGGCAGGCTTGTGACTTTTGCCGGTGGTACAAAGGACAACGCGATCACAAGAGAGTGTGAGGCTTCTTTTATCTATGCGAATAAAGAAGAGGCTGAGAAGGCAGAAAAGCTCTCATGCGCGCTCGCGGAAGTGATGGCGGATGAGATCACGCCGGATGAGCCGGATTTCGCGTGCGAGATATCTCTGGAGGAGGGAAGGATCGCGTCTGCTATTCCCGCGGAAGACGCGAAAGCATTTATCGGGGCGATCCGCCTTGCGCCGAACGGTGTGTTCAGCCGCAATATGAAAATGGACGGATTCGTAGTTACTTCCTCTAATATGGGCGTTGTGAAGGCGGATGAAGACAGTCTCATGATCGTCGTATCTCCGAGATCATCAGTAGCATCTCTTCAGGAGAATACAAAAGACCGCTTCCGGACACTGGCGGATACATTCGGCTTTACAGCAGAATACAGCGGAGAGTACCCGGGATGGAGCTTTGTGGAGAAGTCAAGGATCCGCGAGGTGTTCATAGAAAGTTACCGTGAACTGTTCGGAAAAGAACTAAAGGTGGAGGCGATCCACGCGGGGCTGGAGTGCGGACTTTTCTCAGAGGCGCTGCCGGGACTGGATGCCATTGCGGTCGGACCGACACTGTACGATGTGCATACACCGGATGAACACGTGCCGCTTGATTCCTTCGAAAGATTTTACGAATTACTCAAAGATGTGCTGGCAAGACTGGCAAAATAAAAAACATGCCCGCAGGAACACGCTCCCTGCGGGCGTTTTGTTCTTCATAGGAAATTATGCAGATCTGCCAAAGCCGCTGTAACCTTTTGGGGATGAGAAAGGTATTCCTGTCAGAAAAGAAAATGTTATATAAGGAGCTGATAACAATGACAGAAGAGTATTCAAAGTATTATGGCGAGAGCCCGGAACAGATTGTCCGGGGATACATGAAAAAACTGAATAAAAGAAAAGCAGTTCTTATATTAGCAGACGCGGCGGCGGTCGCGGTGATGATCAGCGCATTACATAACGGAGAGGAAGTTCTTGCGTT
>NHCFC00100__coassemble_1797_pt1 | contig 15290 bp, 13 predicted proteins | sample NHCFC00100__metabat2_high_PE_030 | metagenome-assembled genome bin NHCFC00100 | reverse complement strand
CCGGAATGCGTCTGTAGCTCAGTGGATAGAGCAATGCCCTCCGGAGGCATGTGCGACGGTTCGACTCCGTTCAGACGCTGCGAACAGTTCCCGGGAAATGCCTTAAACTCAGTGTTTATCGCATTTTCCGGATTTTTAGTTTCATAGGAAACTTTGTTTCTATGAAACTAAAACGCTCCGCGTGGCAGGATTCCTTTTTATATCATAAGACTTTGTTCTGATTATATAAGATTAATCTTCTTTTTTATGATGTAGTGTGTGACGATGTATTGCCCGATCGTCACGACTGCTGAGAATAAAAATGTCGGGATCATAACATGCTCCATCTGTTCGGCGAACGTACCAGTGAATCCTATATAAAAGTCAAAAGAGCCCGACAGCAGCATCATCAGGAACATACCGATCTGCAGTACGAAGCTTAAGATAAAGTATGTCGCGACAGCGCACAGTACCCGGTGACTGGGAAACAACTGTCCCATGGCAATGCAGAAATAAGTTGATATGACGGAGGTAATACATGAAATCAGCCAAAATAAAAAGGTATAAAGGAAAAAAGCGCTGATTGTCATGCCAAGAGCCTCTGTGGTATCGGCGGCGATCAGGCTGTATGCTTCCGTGACGTTCCTTCCTGTGAAAAGAAGCAGCATGCCAAGGGCGATGACAATCGTATCGATCCACATGAGGATACAGCCGGATATGATCTTTGCCCAGAGCTGCCGGATTCCGGAGACGGGAAGCGTCCAGCTTAAGTATCCTTCTGCTGAAAACAGGTTCCGGTAGAATCTGAAAGTAATCATAAGCCATGAACATATACAAACTGTTACTATCAGGATGGTGATCAGGCATGTAAGGATCACAATCGGGACGAAAAGAGATTCCCCGGGCGCATTGATAAAGTCCAGCTGATTCATAAAGAAGACCCGTCCGAGTCCGCAGGCGAGCAGAAACACCAGATGGAACATGAAGAAGATCTTCATTGACGCTTTTAAATCATATCTGATAAGTTTCCCTAGCATTTGAACACCTCCCTGAACATAACATCCACTGATTTCCCGTATTCTGTCCTGATCTCGTCCACAGACGCGTTCAGTGCGAGGTGTCCGTCCTTTAAGAACAGGACCCGGTCAAGGATCTGTTCGATATCCGAGATCAGATGTGTGGAAATAAGCAGCGTGGCGTCTTCGTTATAATTGGCGAGTATGGTCCTGAGGATATAATCCCGCGCCGCGGGATCTACCCCTCCGATCGGTTCATCCAGTATATACAGATCCGCATCTCTGCTCATGACAAGTACAAGCTGAACCTTCTCCTTTGTTCCCTTTGAGAGAGACTGCAGACGGGAGCGCCTGTCAATCTCCAGCGCATCCAGCATTGCAAAAGCGCGTTCTGAGTTGAAATTGTCATAAAAGTCACGATAATAGGACAGGATCTCGCTGACCTTCATATGCTTGTCCAGAAAATCCTGATCCGGCAGATAGGACACAATCCGTTTTGTGTCCGGACAGGGTGCAAGGCCGTTTATCATGACGTGACCGTCCGTGGGGATGAGCAGCCCGTTGATCAGTTTGATCAGGGTGGTCTTTCCGCTTCCGTTCGGGCCTAAAAGGCCGACGATCTGACCGCGTTCAAGAGACAGGTTCAGATCGGAAAGGGCAAAAAAGCTGCCGTATTTTTTTGTCAGTCGCTGACATTCAAGTATTGGTCTCATTGTTTTCCACCTTTTAAAGTTTTTTCAAGCATCTCCACCGTCTCATTATCTTCAAATCCGAGATCCTGCATCTGCGCAAGAAACTGGCGGACATATTCTCCTGCCAGTTCCTCTCTCATTTTCCGTATGAGAGGCTGATCATCGGTGATAAACCGTCCGCTTGTCCTGTGAGAGTACACAAGACCGCTGCGCTCCAGTTCAGAGAGCGCTTTTTGCATGGTGTTCGGGTTGACCGCCGCATCCATTGCCAGATCACGGACGGAAGGGAGTCTGTCTCCTGTTTTATAGACGCCGGAGATGATGTCACGTTGGATCCGCTCCATTAACTGGAGATAGATGGGGCGTTCATTATCCAGATTCCATGGCATTTGATCATCTCACTTTCCGTTTTCGAAGGACCGCCACAGGCGGTCCTTGCAGGGCGGGAGGATATCCTCCCGCCCTGCAATTGTATTATATATATAATACAATAATATATTGTCTGAGGGAAGTTGTCAAGTGAGCCCGTGAAATTTATCGGGCAATTCGTAACAGTTCAGGAATTTCAGAACAGTGGCAGCAGATTGCTGTTTGTCTGCAGAGTTTAATTTATAAGCTGTCTGTCATACGTCTTCGTTATCGGCGATAATACGCTCTTTGAGATCCGGTTCGAATATGCCTCTTCTGAGCATTGCGATCTCATATTTATACGGGGCATAAGATTTCCCGGGATCAGAGGGTGAAGGGATGTAGGGAGTCTCCAGTATCTTGGGAATATCTTCAAAATCCGGGTGATGCACGATATGATTTAAGGCGTTGAATCCGATCTGTCCGAATCCGATATTCTCATGACGGTCTTTCGCGGCCCCGGATATATTTTTACTGTCATTGATATGGAATACCGCAATCTGGTCTTTGCCGATGATGCGGTCAAAGTCCTCTATCACTTCGTCAAAGTGGTTGATGATGTCATAGCCGCTGTCACTTGTGTGGCAGGTGTCAAAGCATACTCTGAGCTTGTCGCTGTGGATAACTCCATCGTAGATGCGGGCCAGCTCTTCGAATGAACGTCCGATCTCAGAGCCCTTTCCAGCCATCGTCTCAAGGGCGATGTGGCAGCCGGTATCCGCGCTCAGCACCTCATTAAGTCCCTTGATGATCTGGGCAGTCCCGATATCCGTGCCTTCGCCTACATGAGCTCCCGGATGGAGGATGAGAGTGTGGCTTCTGCAGCTTACGGTACGCTCGATCTCTTTCGCAAGAAACTCTACGGCAAGAGAGAATGTCTCAGGCTTGACGGCATTTCCAAGATTAATGATATAAGGGGCGTGGACAATGATCTCACGGATTCCGTGTTCCTTCATGTAATCCCACGCCGGGTCAATATTTAATTCACTGATCGCTTTGCGTCGGGTGTTCTGGGGTGCTCCGGTATAAAACATAAATGTATCCGCGCCGTAAGAGACGGCATCTTTCGCAGAGCCGAGCAGCATCTCCCTGCCGCTCATTCCGACATGTGAACCTAGTATCATAGTAAAACTCCTTTGCGCTGTACAAGTTAATAGCTTCTTTTTGTTATTTATCGTGCTTCGCCCACAAAGACGATCACCGACCGTTCCCCGAGCAGAAGCTGTTTTCCTGCTGTGGGCATCTGCCCTTTCTCAAAGATCTGGCAGACAGGATCGCCGGTATTGACCGCGATCTTCCAGACATATTCTTCCGGGAGATCGGGCAGGGTCATATGCGCGGGCTGCCAGTGCGCATTGACTGCCACATAGACGAGATCTTCCTGTTTTGTTGCGTCGTCATACCCGGAGAACAGGACGCAGGCGACATGTTCATTTCCAGGGGCCTCAGGCTCCCATGGCACGAGCCCGTGAAGACTCATGGAGGGGAATCCGATATAGCTTGGCTCCAGGTCCTTCCGGATGGCAGGATGAGCTCCCCGGAAAGAGATCATGTAACGGAAGAAGCGGAAGAGCGCGCGGTTCTTTTCAAGCAGAGACCAGTTCAGCCAGGAGATCTCATTGTCCTGACAGTAGGGGTTATTGTTGCCGTAGCGGGTGTCCGCGAACTCGTCGCCGGAGAGGAACATCGGCGTCCCGCGGCTGCACATGAGCACGGTACAGGCATTCTGCATCATTTTCAGGCGGAGCGCGAGTACCTGTCTGTCATCTGTATCTCCTTCCACACCGCAGTTCCAGCTGTTGTTATCATCAAAACCGTCTGTATTGTCCCAGCCGTTTGCCTCGTTATGCTTCTGGTTGTAGCTGTACAGGTCGTACAGTGTGAAGCCGTCATGGCAGGTGATAAAATTCACAGAAGCGTTGCCGCCCCGGTAAACAGGGTCGTACAGATCCGGGGATCCGGTCATGCGCTGCGCCGCGATGCGCGCCATGCCGGGATCTCCTTTTAAGAAACAGCGCATATCGTCGCGGTAGCGGCCGTTCCATTCTGCCCAGCGTTTCCATGAAGGGAAGGAGCCGACCTGATAGAGACCGCCCGCGTCCCATGCCTCCGCGATGAGCTTGACATTCCCCAGGATGGAGTCAAAGGCAAGGCTGCGCAGAAGAGGCGGCTGGTTCAGGGGCGTCCCGTCGTCGTTGCGCCCGAGGATGGAGGCAAGGTCGAAGCGGAAGCCGTCTACACGGTACTCAATGACCCAGTAGCGCAGACAGTCCAGTATCATCTCCTGGACAACCGGGTGGTTGCAGTTCAGTGTATTCCCGCAGCCGCTGAAGTTGTAATAGCCTCCGTCCGGTGTGAGCATGTAATAGATATTATTGTCAAAGCCCTTGAAAGAAAAACAGGGTCCCAGCTCATTGCCCTCCGCGGTGTGGTTGAAGACGACGTCAAGGATGACTTCGATCCCGTTCTCGTGGAGCTCTTTGATGAGCTTTTTCAGTTCCAGACCTTCCCGGTTATACTCAAGGGAAGAACAATAGCCTGTATTCGGGGCGAAAAAGCTCACCGGATTGTATCCCCAGTAATCCAGAAGTTCATTCTCATCGATCAGGCGCACATCCCGCATCTCGTCAAACTCAAAGATAGGCATCAGTTCCACGGCATTGATCCCGAGCTCTTTCAGATAAGGAATCTTTTGTTTTAGTCCGTGGAAGGTCCCGGGGTGTTCTACATGGGAGGAGACATCTTCTGTAAAGCCCCGGACATGAAGTTCGTATATGACCAGATCTTCCATAGGGATCGGCGCCTGGCGCTGGGTACCCCAGTCGAAATTCGAACGGACGACCCGGGCCCGGTATCCGTGGCGCGGATTGTTCTTGTGTCCCCACCGGCTCTGTCCGGTCACTGCGCGGGCATAAGGATCTAAGAGGATCTTCGTCTTGTCGAAACGCAGCCCCTTTTTCTCATCGTAGGGGCCGTCTACCCGGTACGCGTATTCGAATTCCTCCACATCCAGACCGAACACGATCATGGAATAGCAGAATCCGATGCGGTAATTGTCCGGGAATTTTAAAGCCGCGAAGGGTTCCTCCGCCTCCCGGTGGAACAGAAGAAGTTCGCAGGAGGTCGCCCCGTGGGACTGGATGGTAAAGTTCACGCCTCCGGGGATGACGGTGGCGCCGAACTGCCGGAAGAATCCGGGGCGGACCCGGAATCCGGCGATTGTATCGATGGGCTGCAGTTCCTGAGCGGAAATGCGCATAAGATCTTGTGACTGCATTGACATAAAGAAGCCTCCTTCCTTCTGTGTACTGGCTGTATGTGGTTATGTGCTGCTTAAGACCGCTTTTGCGGACAGCGCGCCCTTACCTCTTCTGGAGATAGAACACGGCTACCTGTGTACGGTCTCTTAATCCCAGCTTGTCGAGAATACTGCTCAGATAATTCCTGACGGTGCCCTCGCTTAAGAACAGTTGAGCCGCGATCTCTTTATTGCTTAAGCCTTCCGCGATCAGACGGATGATATCCAGTTCGCGGTCGCTGATATCGTGTGCCGCGTAGTCAAAAGCAGGCGGCTTCCGGATGAGATCCGGGAGTTTGGAGATGATCTCGCTGCCGAAGACATTCTGCCCGGAGTTTACAGCCCGTATGGCAGGGGCGATGTTCTGGTAGTCCTGCTTGAGCAGATATCCTCTGGCGCCTGTTCTCAGGGCTTTGATAATATATTCATCATCGGAAAACGTAGTGAGCAGGAGGATCTTGGCCTCGGGAAATTCCCTTAAGATCTGTTCTGCGGCGTCCAGGCCGCTCATCTCCTTCATGCGGATGTCCATGAGCAGGACGTCGGGTTGGTGTTCCCGGTAGAGCGTAAGGGCGGCGCTCCCGTCCTCCGCCGTGGCGGCGATCTCAAAGTCGGGCTGCGCTTCAAGGATCATCTTCAGTGCGCTCACCACCAGACAGTCATCATCGATCAATATCAGTTTCATGCGGTCTTCTCCTTTGGAACAGTGATAAATATTTTGAATCCTTTGTCCGACGAGATATGGATATTCCCGTTCAGGGCAAGGATGCGTTCTTTCATGTTGGACAGTCCGATGCCGGATTCTTCTGTCTTTGTCCTTGTCCCGTTATCCTCGATACAGAGCTGATAGAGGGCGGGATGCTCACGAAGCGTGACAGAAGCATGGGTCGCGTCGCTGTGCCGGATGATGTTGGACAGCGCTTCCTGTGTGATGCTGATGAAGCTGTACTTCACGTCACGGGGCACCAGGCGGCTTACATCGCAGCGCAGTGTGACCGGACAGAAGGTGAAGTCGCGCAGGAGCGCCTGTACAGCCTCCTCCAGGTTCACTGCCTCATCGTGAAGATCATGGACGCTTTTGCGGATGTTGTCCATGGCCGAGTTCAGTGTACCATCCAGCGAATCAAGGGGCTGGGAGATGGCATCCTCTTTGCTGACCGCCTTTAAGGCGCCTACAAGGAGGATGGAACGGGAGAGCAGATGCCCCACATTGTCGTGGATCTCTCTGGCAATGCGGTTTCTCTCCCTCAGGGTTGCGGTATAGATCTCATAATCCTGTTTCTCAAGAAGGGCACGGTTCTTTTCTGTCAGGAGCAGATCCCGTTCTTTGCTGTCATCCCGTATTTTTTTCAGTTCCATTCCCAGTTCTTCGCATTCTGCCGTGCGCCGCTCAAGGATACAGACGAGAAAGAATACACAGAGTTCTGTCCATGCGGTCACGGAGGACAGTTCCATGCGAAGCCCAAGTACCAGGGCAAGGACTGCCCCCGGAATGAGAGCGGCATACAGCTTCCTGTGCAGCAGGATATATCCTGCCGCGGGATAAAAGTACAAAAAGTCAGGGCAGATGAAGGCTGCAGCCAGAAAACAAAGACATGTGCCAAGGATCACCTGCCTCTTTGTGAGAAAAAGATCCATACAGCACAGGCATATCGTGCATAAAAATGCTGTCACATAGGCGATGTCCGGTATAACAAAAAAGAGGGACAGCAGGCAGGAGAGGAGCAGTGCCGTCAGGTTTAACAGATGTTTCATAATAAATATATCCGGCAGACGCCTTCTCCTTTCTGCGCACGCTCTGGCAGGGGGGAATATTTCCCCGCACATTCCGGCGATGCGCTGATCCAATATAGATATAGTATAATCCAAAAGAAAGAAAAGGGCAAAGGAAACCATGTGATTGTGACATTTGTCATTCGGAAAGGATGACATCGGACACTACAAGGATCTATCCGGAGAGCGTATACTTTCTGTAAGATGACAACACGGCAGTATGCCGCATGATATGGAGGGATCAGTATGATACAGATAGAAAATCTTGTGAAACGATATGGGGATCTGGTGGCGCTGGACCATCTGAACTTAAATGTAGAGGAAGGAGAAATCTTCGGACTTCTGGGACCGAACGGCAGCGGCAAGACCACAGCCATCAATTGTATGCTTGCCTTGCTGAAATTTGATAAGGGAAGTATCCGTATCTTCGGGGAGGAGATGGCGCCGGATAACTACCGGGTGAAAGGCCAGATCGGGGTGGTCATGCAGGATGTGGCGGTCTTTGATGAACTGAATGTATATGAGAACATTGATTTCTTCTGTGGGATGTATGTGAAGGATAAGGAAAAGCGCAGACAGTATGTCGAGGATGCCATCCTGTTCGCCGGACTGGAGGATTACCGGAAGACGTTCCCGAAGAAGCTCTCAGGAGGACTCCTGCGGAGGCTTAACATTGCCTGCGGCATCGCCCACAAGCCAAGGCTTATTATCCTGGACGAACCTACCGTGGCGGTGGACCCGCAGAGCAGGAACCGGATCCTGGAGGGGATCTGCGAACTGAACCGGCAGGGCTCCACCATTGTATATACGTCGCACTACATGGAGGAAGTGGAGCAGATCTGCACGCGGATCGCGATCATGGATCACGGACGGGTGATCGCATCGGGAACGAAGGAAGAACTGAAAAGCATGATCAAGACCGGAGAGACGGTCACTGTGGAAGCCGTACCCCTTGACGGGGAGGAGCTTGCCGATATCCGGGGACTCGCCCATGTGTTTGACGTGGACTATACCGACCAGGTGCTGACCGTGCGCTGCACGGGCGCGAAGCACAATCTGATCCGCATACTGACGTACCTTCAGGAACGGGATATCCCTTTCGGGCGGGTATTTTCAGAACTGCCGACGTTAAACGACGTCTTCCTTGAGATCACGGGAAAGCAGCTGAGAGACTGAACAGGCAGGATGAAAAGGAGGGTATAGATTATGAGGCATCTGCTGAAATATTCATTGAAATGGAAGCTGAGAAGCTTTGGTATTGTATTCTGGCCGTTCATTTTTCCGCTGGCTCTGGCTACGCTGATGTATTTCGGGATCGGGAAGCTGGAGGAGGCGGACTTTGAAACCGTTTCCGCTGCCATCGTGTCTGAGGCAGATTCGGATGGAACCGGCGAAGAGCCGTTCCATGCCTATCTGGAAGCCATGGAGAATGAGAGCGATATGATCCGTGTGACGGGGATGACAGAGGAGGAAGCGTTAAAGGCGCTGGAAAACAGGGAGATCGAGGGGATCTATTACGAAGGGAAAGAGATCACGCTGACTGTGAGCGCGAACGGGCTTGCCCAGAGTATCCTGCAGATGATCCTGGAAAGCTACGAGGAAGGCAGACAGACGCTGGAGGATGTGGCACGTCTCCATCCGGAGGGGATGCAGGCGGCGGTCTCGGCGATGGAAGAATATCATCAGGCAGTGGAACAGGTCTCTCTGGGCGGGAAGACAACGAATACCACGGCGCAGTTCTTTTACGCGCTCATCGGAATGGCATGTCTGTACGGCTGCTTTATCGGATTTGGCTCGGCCATGGAACTGCAGGCGAACCTGACGGCGCTGGCGGCGAGAAGATGCGCGGCGCCGGTACACCGGATGCGGCTGATCCTTTCCACGCTGTCGGTGGATTTCATCCTGCATTTCGTGAACATGGTGGTCCTGCTCTGCTATATGAGGTACGTCTTAAAGCTGCAGTTTACCGGTTCGTTTATGGAGATGCTCCCAGTCCTTCTCATGGGAAGTGTGTTCGGGGTGACCATGGGGCTGTTCATCGGAAGCATCGGACGGATGCGGGAGGGCATCAAGATCGGCATCCTTCTGGCAGTGTCCATGATCAGCAGCTTCCTGGCGGGGATGATGAACGCCAATATCAAAAATGCGGTAGATAAGGCAGCCCCTCTGGTCAACCGGGTCAATCCCGCGGCAGTGATCTCGGACGCCCTTTACTGCGTCAATGTGTATGACGCGCCGGCAAGGTATGCCGGAGATCTCGCTGTCCTCGCCGTAATGTGTGTACTTATGGTGGCAGGGGCATTTCTCATGGTAAGGAGGGAACGTTATGGCAGTATATAAGGCATATATGAAGATCGCGAAAAAGAATCTCTGGCTGATCGTGATGTATCTGGGCATCTTCTTCTGCGTGACGGTCATGTTCCAGTCTTTCGCGCGGAAAGATACCGAACAGGGATACATGACGGTGGGCGCTGCGGTAGGCGTTGTGGATGAAGACGGAGGTATCCTGGCGAAAAGCCTGACCGATCATCTTGGGAATACGAATGAGATCGTGAGGATGAGTGAGGAGAGGGAAGTCCTTCAGGAAGAGCTGTTCTACCGGAATGTGGATTATATCCTGCGGATCCCGGAGAATTTCACAGAGAAGTGCATCCTTGGGGATGAGACGCTGAAGGTGACTACCGTGCCCGGCACCTACGCGGGCAGTTATGTAGACCAGCAGATCAGTAATTTCGTGAATTTCGCCAGCGTGTACGCGGCGGCAGGGTTTTCAGAGGAGGAGACTGCGGAGGCGATGGCAGAGAGGGCAGAAGCGGAGGTAACGCTTGAGGACTTCTCCGGCAATGCGGGAAGGCTGCCGGCATATTCCTTCTACTACCGGTATCTCCCGTACCTGATCCTCAGCGTGATCTGTTATATACTGGGATATATCCTGCTGGGGATGCGCAGGGGAAGCCTGCCTATGAGGCTGCGGGCTTCGGCAGTGCCGGCAGGGCGGCAGAATCTGGAAGGGCTTGCCGCGGCAGGGACGATCTCAGCAGGATTGTGGGTGATATCCACAGGCGCGGCTGTTCTTCTGTATGGAGAGGAGATGTTATCGGGCGGAAAGACCGGGTATTATCTGGTCAATTCCGCGGTGATGGTCCTGGTAGCTCTGGCGCTTGCCTATCTGATCGGTTCGCTGGTGAAGAACGCCAATGTCTTAAGCGGGGTAGTCAATACCGTCGGTCTGGGGATGTGTTTCCTCTGCGGTGTGTTCGTGGATATGGAACTGCTGAATTCCGGAGTGAAGAAGGTGTCCCAGTTCCTTCCGGTATACTGGTATGAGACGGTGAATGAGATCCTATTAGACTACGGGACGATCACGGGCAGCGTGCGCCTGGACGTGTTCAAAGGGATCGGGATACAGCTTGTGTTCGCGGCGGCGTTCGTATGCGTAACCCTGGCGCTTACCAGGGAGAAGAGCGATTAAGCACTGTCACTTATTTATATTTATAAGGAAATTAAACAACTGATAGGTATTGACTTATCACCGGAACTTCCTTTATCCTGTATAGTAGTTCAGTATGCAAGGACGCATACTGAACTATTACTTGTTTATGTATATTTAACGGGCGTTGAATAAAAGGAGGAAAACACACGATATGGGTGGATTTTTTGGCGTTGCATCAAAGAAGGACTGCATACTGGAGCTTTTTTACGGAGTAGACTATCACTCTCATCTCGGTACGAGAAGAGGCGGTATGGCTGCATACGGTGACGGAGAGTTCTGCCGTGCGATCCATAATATAGAGAACTCGCCCTTCCGTACAAAGTTCGAGAGGGACGTAGAAGAGATGAAAGGAAACTTAGGGATCGGCTGTATCTCAGATTATGAGCCCCAGCCGCTTCTGATCCAGTCTCACCACGGAAGCTTCGCGATCGTGACGGTCGGGAAGATCAACAATGAGGAAGAACTGCTGAGAAGGACGTTCAATGAAGGGCATTCTCATTTCCAGGAGATGAGCGGCGGTAAGATCAACGCGACAGAGCTGGTGGCGTCACTGATCTGCAAGAAGGCGAGCCTTGTAGAAGGGATCAAATACGCCCAGGAGATCGTGGACGGCTCGCTGACACTTGTCATCATGACGAAAGACGGGCTCTATGCCGCACGTGACCGCTACGGCAGGACGCCGGTGGTCATCGGAAAGAAAGAGGACGCTTTCTGTGTTTCCTTTGAGAATTTTGCATACATCAATCTGGGATACACAGATTACAAGGAATTGGGACCGGGAGAAGTGGCGTTTATCACGCCGGAAGGTGTAGAGACAGTCGTAGAACCAGGGAAAGAGATGAAGATCTGTTCGTTCCTCTGGGTATATTACGGATACCCCACGTCTTCTTATGAGGGAGTCAACGTAGAAGAGATGCGCTATAAGTGCGGAAGTATGTTGGCGAAACGAGACGGGGACAGTGTACACCCGGATATTGTTGCCGGTGTTCCGGATTCCGGTGTGGCCCATGCCATCGGTTATGCCAATGAGTCCGGGATCCCGTATGCGAGACCGTTTATCAAATATACACCCACATGGCCGAGATCCTTTATGCCAACGAACCAGAGTCAGAGAGATCTGATCGCGCGCATGAAGCTGATCCCTGTCAAGGCGCTGATTGAGAATAAGAAGCTTCTGCTTATTGATGATTCCATCGTAAGAGGAACACAGCTTAGGGAGACAACGGAATTCCTTTACAAGAGCGGTGCGAAGGAAGTCCATGTCCGCCCGGCGTGTCCGCCGCTTGTGTACGGCTGCAAGTTCCTGAATTTCTCACGGTCAAAGTCAGATCTTGATCTGATCACGAGAAGGATCATCCAGGAAAGAGAAGGGGCGAACTGCCCGAAAGAGGTGCTGGAAGAATACGCGAACCCGGATTCCTGTAAATACGCGGAGATGGTGGAAGAGATCCGCAGGATCCAGAATTTCACCACGCTCAGATTCCACAGGCTGGACGACCTGATCGCGTCGATCGGGATTGAACCCTGCAAAGTGTGCACATACTGCTTTAACGGGAAGGAATAAGGACGATATATGCGTTAATATCGGTACAGAGAGCAAAAACCGGTACAGAGAACAAAATATGGAAAGGAGCACCGCCGGCATACTAAGAGGAGAGTATGCCGGCGTTTTGTAGTATGTTTGGAAGAAAAGAACATAATGATCTGGGCATTGAGTGGGGGAAATTTTACCGCACGGTCATTGCTCTTGTGGTGCCTATGGCGCTGCAGAACCTGATCAATGTAGGAGTGACCGCGGCTGATGTCATCATGCTTGGCGCAGTGGGCGAGAAAGCGTTGTCCGGAGCCTCGTTGGCGGGACAGGTGCAGTATATTATGACTCTGTTCTTATTCGGGCTTACATCCGGAGCGACTGTCCTGACTGCGCAGTATTGGGGAAAAGGAGATAAGAAAGCCATCGAAAAGATCCTTGGTATGGCAGTAAAAGCAGCAGTATGCGTGACCGCGCTGTTCACAGTGGCGGCGTTTGCCATACCGGAATATCTGATGCGGATATTTACCAGTGATCCGGAAGTGATCGCGGAAGGTATCAATTATCTTCAGATTGTAGGTTTTACCTATCTCATGATCGGTGTCACGCAGGCTTATCTGTATATTATGCGGAGCGTGGAGCGGGTTGTCGTGGCGACGGTCGTGTACCTGATGTCCCTGATCTGCAACATTATCCTGAATGCAGTTTTCATCTTCGGACTGTTCGGGCTTCCGGCAATGGGCGTCCGGGGCGCCGCGCTGGGCACATTGTGCGCCCGCATACTGGAAGTCGTGCTTGTGGCAGGATACGCAAGGCTTTTCAATAAGGAGATCAAACTGAGAATGCAGTATGTTATCCATACGGACCGTGTCCTCTTCCGTGATTTCATGCAGTACGCGCTTCCCGTTGTCATCAATGAGGTCATGTGGGGACTCGGAACGGCGACCAATACCGCGATCTTAGGTCATATGGGGAGCGCGGCAGTGGCGGCGAACTCTGTAGCCCAGGTGGCAAGACAGCTTGCGACGGTAGTTGCTTTCGGACTGTCCAGCGCGGCGGCAATACAGCTTGGCAAGACGATTGGTGAAAAGAAGACCGAGCATGCCCGTGCATATGCGAAACAGTTTATCATCCTCAGTGTGGTCATGGGTGCTATCGGAGGCGCGCTTATACTGGCCATTTCCCCTGTGGCGGCGGCAGCTCTGTCCCTGACAGAAACGGCGAAGGCTTATCTGCGCATCATGTTCATCGTTATGTCCTATTTTGTGATAGGTCAGGCCTTCAACTCTACAATGGTGGTGGGAATCTTCCGCTCGGGAGGGGATACCAGGTTCGGTCTGATCCTGGATGTAACGACCATGTGGTGCTGCTCGATCCTGTTTGGTTTCCTGGCAGCGTTCGTATTCAAGCTGAGCGTTCCTATTGTATACATGATCCTTATGAGTGATGAGATCATCAAGATCCCGATCACATATAAGAGATACCGGAGCTATAAATGGCTCAAGGACGTCACAAGAGAGACAGCGTAGTTCAGTTTTGCGGATGGCGCGGGCTGTCTGTAACGGACCTGTACCCTGTAAGAACGGACAGATGGGAGGACAGACAGATTGACAAAACGGTTATATCACGGTAGTATATAATAAAACTACCGTGATATAACCGTTTCTTTTTCTGAAAGGAGAGAAAGACATGAATCTGAACCGTTTAAAGTACTATAAGCAGCAGCATGGGTACACCTTCGCACAGCTGGCAGAACTGTCAGGGGTTCCGCAGGGCACGATCCAGAAGATATTCAGCGGGGAGACGAGATCCCCGCGGCATGAGACAATCCAGGCTCTGGAGCGCGTGCTGTGTCCTCAGGAGCCGGACGCAGACGGAAAATCATTGTCGGGAGCGTCAGGCAGCAGATATGCAGATGTCGTAAAAGAAGCGTCTGCGGCGTATAACGTGCCTCGGGGCGGGTATACGCTGGAGGATTATTACGCGCTTCCGGATGAGCGCAGAGTGGAACTGCTGGACGGAGTGATCTACGATATGGCGGCACCGAGTGTGATCCACCAGCATATTATTATAAAAATGGTGGTAGCGATCGATAATCATATCACAAAAAACAATGGAAGGTGTCTTGTGCTGGCATCCCCGGTCGATGTCCAGATCGACTGTGATGACAGATCCATGCTTGAGCCGGATGTGATCGTTGTCTGTGATCCGTCCAAAAACACGAACCGGTGCATCCTGGGTGCACCTGACCTTGTGATCGAGATACTGTCGCCCTCGTCGGTGAAGATGGACACAAAGCTGAAGATGGCGAAGTATGCGACGGCGGGAGTGCGGGAATACTGGGTGATCGATCCGGACAAAGAGAGAGTCTGTGTCTACTGGACAGATGAGAGCGGGATGCCGGCCATCTACGGATCTCAGGACGATGTGCCGGTGGGGATATTCGGGGACGAACTGAAAGTGCCCATGAAAGAAATATTTGAAAGGGTGCAAAACGTATTCGGAGTGGATGAAGGGCTGCCGGGATTCCGCTTCAGAAGATAGAAAAACTACAAGGTTCCGGCTATGTCCGAGAAGCAGGGACTGCCGGTGGACAACTCGGCTTCGCCTCAGACAATTCCACCGGCAGCCCTAAGGGACATACCCGGAGCCTTAAGTTTTTCTACTCTTCTTCCGAAGTCACCCGGCCAGCTCCTTCACCCGCTCCGAAAGGTTTTTCAAGCATTTAGTTTTCCAGAGTTCTGCAGATATGAAATCCCCGAACTAAACAGCCATAAAGTAACACAGGCGCGGCGGAAGAACTATCCATAGATAAAAGCCTTCAAGCCGCGCCGGTCTTGATCTGCGCCTATTTGATTCAATGACATTTCTGTTTTGTAAAGTGCAGGAAGCGGTCGTTGAACTTGAAGAAGCAGTCAAAGGCGGGGAGACGTGGCTTCTGTGACTTAGAGGAATCGGTTGGAGCGGCTTAGGGGTAAGGGGATGTTGTTAAGCGGCACAATGGGGTTGTCTGAATGGAATGAGTTCCCCATTGTGCCGCTTCGTTCTTAAACAGCCCCGCAGCCCTTTAGCCATCTCCCCGATTCCGGAACGGAACAGA
>NHCFC00100__coassemble_1795_pt1 | contig 15310 bp, 12 predicted proteins | sample NHCFC00100__metabat2_high_PE_030 | metagenome-assembled genome bin NHCFC00100 | reverse complement strand
GTATTGAAATCCTCAAAACTTCGATTCATCCGTCCACACAATGTAGAGTTATCTGGCGTGTCGTTTTGAAACCCTCCGTCAGGAAGCCCCGAATGATGTCCAGCTATACAAAACTGCATCATAAGACTGGCTAAGGTCAACGGAGCAGAAGCTGCATATCTCTCTTTCACAGCCAATGCTCCACATGTAGAATGTTCTACCCTGACATTTTCTCCTCTTATTCTACGCCCAAAAGATTCCTGATACTTCCCAATATCATGACCCAGACCAACCGTATATCCCATCTCTTTCATTTCCGGTATAACATAATTATGACATAACAAGGCTACATTCTCATTGTGTTCTTTAACCGTCTGTACTTTACCAGAAACTTCATTGATATGAGCTATATATATCGAATCCAAAGAATCACCTCCTCTCCACATTTTCGTTAATTAATTGAATCCATGTATCAAAAATAACATATTTTCTGACAAAATTCAACTAATTAATCTTTATTTAATATGAATTTTGAATTTAGAGTATTATCTTAGTAAGAAAAGGTCGCCATGACAGAAAAATCCCGTCACAGCGACCTATTCCTAAAACACCAAAATGCAAAAATCACTAAAATAATTTCTACTCACGCTCTTAAAATTAAGAAACGACAAAATATTTCTCATATCTTATCATAAAAATATGAAATTATCACTATATATAGTTTACATATCCATAAGCCTATTTGCAACCGAAATAGCGACCAAATAATACATTTTCCAAGCAGAACAGTCACCGGACATTAGACCGGTGACCAGATTCTCTTCTTCCATCTAATCATGAGCATATGGAGAAACGTTCAGTCTATCTTCACCAATTTCGCGAACATCGCGAACATCTTCCTCACTCCGGCTCCGTCGAACTCCACGGTCACTTCATGATCCCGTCCGCCTTCTTTGATATCCAGGACAGTACCCTCGCCGAATTTCACATGGCGCACCCGGTCGCCCACTCCGTATGAGAGTTTTCCGCCTTTTCCCGCTGAGAGCTGGCTTCCTTTCTGAAGTCCTGCGAATCCCGGCTTATTTCCTGCCCCACCTCCGGTATTGCCGGAATACATTCCTCCGTAGGCCTGTGCTCTGAACGCTTTCTTTGCATTTGCGTAAGTGCTGTTTCCGTACTTGTCACTTCCGGATGTCTTCCCCCCGAAAGAGACTTCTTCCTCCTCCGGATTCCACACCAGGGAATCGTCATCTCCGCCGAAGTCTGATAAACTGCCGACAGCAGCACCTCCAAATCTACCGCTCTTTCCGTCTCCTGTCTCCAGCAGTTCCATGGGGATCTCCCGGACGAACCGCGACATCTTATTATACTGTGTCTCGCCGCGGACCATCCTTCTGCGGGCGCATGTGAGCGTCAATTTCTGCTCCGCGCGGGTGATCCCCACGTAACAGAGCCTGCGTTCTTCCTCCAGCTCCTCCGGATCATCTCCGGTCACGGTCATATAGCTGGGGAATAGTCCGTCTTCCATTCCGGCAAGATAGACTCTCGGGAATTCCAGACCCTTCGCACTGTGCAGTGTCATCAGCACCACATAATCCTGATCTTCATCCAGACTGTCAATATCCGCCACGAGGGCCACTTCCTCGAGGAATCCGCTCAATGTTGCCGCCTCGTCCCTGTCGGCACAGTCTTCTTCGTACGCTGCTGCCTTGCTGACGAGCTCATCGATATTCTGGATCCTTGTCTCCGCATCTACAGGATCTTCTGTGCCCAGGCTTTCTACATATCCGGTCTTCTCGATGATCTCATTTAACAGATCTGTCAGGCTCTCCTGCTCTGCCTGTCCCTTAAAATACTCGATTAGCGCGGCAAAGGAATCCAGCTTGGACGCACTGCGGCCGGCGCCTGCGATAAGCTCCGGAGCCAGAAGCGCCTCGTAGAAGCTGATCCCGCGCGATGAAGCGGACTCCTGAATCCGGTTGATCGTTGTCAGCCCGATCCCCCGCTTTGGCACATTGATGATCCTGCGCACCGCCAGGTCATCCTGCCCGTTATCGATGGTCTTTAAATACGCCAGGATATCCTTGATCTCCCTGCGGGCATAGAAGTTGATACCTCCCACGATCTTATAGGGGATATTCATGGCAATGAACTTCTCTTCAAAAAGACGGGACTGGGCGTTCGTACGATAGAGGATGGCGCTGTCGTTGTAGGAAGCCCCCTCCCGCACACTCTCCTTAATATCCTCTGCCACGAATTCCGCCTCATCATATCCGGTGTCAAACTGGCGCAGGGATATCTTCTCTCCCTCGCCGTTGTCCGTCCAGAGTGTCTTGTCTTTGCGGCCCTTATTGTTATGGATCACACCGTTCGCCGCATTAAGGATATTTTCCGTGGAACGGTAATTCTGCTCCAGCTTGATCACCCGGGCATCCGTAAACTCTTTCTCAAAGTCAAGGATATTGCGGATGTTCGCGCCGCGGAACTTATAGATCGACTGGTCGTCGTCCCCCACCACGCAGAGGTTGCGGTACTTGCCTGCCAGCAGGCTCACCAGCTTGAACTGCACGGTATTCGTATCCTGATACTCATCCACCATTATGTAACGGAACCGCTCCTGATAGTTCTCAAGAACGTCAGGCTGTGTGTCAAAAAGCTGCACTGTCTTGACAAGAAGATCGTCAAAATCCAGCGCATTATTGGACTTCAGCTGTGCTTCATACTCACGGTACACCTTCGCCATCTGCTGTTGACCGAAGTCGCCGCCCGCGTTCAGCTCGAACTCATTCGGCAGGATCATCTCGTTCTTCGCGGAAGAGATCACAGAAAGAAGCGCCCGCTCTTTATAGCGCTTGGGATCGAGATCCAGCTTGCGGATCACTTCTTTCATCAGGGTCTTCTGGTCATCTGTATCATAGATGGTAAAACGGTTATCATACCCCAATCGGTCGATATGCCTGCGCAGGATCCGCACGCACATGGAATGAAAGGTACTCACCCAGATGCTCTCAGAGCCGAATCCCACCAGACTATCCACCCTCTGGCGCATCTCGCCTGCCGCCTTGTTGGTAAATGTAATGGCAAGGATATTCCACGGGTTCACCCCCTTCTCTTCAATCAGATAAGCGATGCGGTGGGTCAGCACTCTTGTCTTGCCCGAGCCTGCCCCGGCAAGGATCAGAAGAGGTCCGTCCGTGTGGTAGACAGCTTCTCTTTGCGGTTCATTCAATGTATCGTAAATGCTCATTTAATTCTCCTTTTTCGTACCGTTATTCCTGTCTATTATCGAACACATTTTCACATAAGTCAACCTCCGCTTCTTCGCCCGTGAAAAAGAAATTTCCCCTCTTGCTATATAGTTTTTACTACTATATAATAGATGCATCGAGGTGATAATATGAAGATTGACACAAATGATATATTAAACAGCATTTTAGAAAGTCTGGATAAAGTAGATTACATCAAGCCCGGCGAGATCCCGAACATCGACCTGTATATGGATCAGGTCACCACGTTCATGGATGACCATCTCGCCTCTACAAAACGATATGAAGAGGACAAGATCCTGACTAAGACGATGATCAATAATTACTCGAAGAATAACCTTCTTCCGCCGTCGGTCAAGAAGAAGTATTCCAAGGAGCATGTTCTTCTCCTCATTTTGATCTATTATTTTAAGAATATACTTTCCATCAAGGATATCGAGACGATATTGACGCCCCTGCGGGAGAAATACTTCTCAGGCTGCGAGGATGTGAAGCTCTCTGAGATATACAGCGAAGTGTGCGAGATCGAGAAGTCCCGCATCGAACCGCTCAAGTCATCTGTTCAGGAAGCGTATGAGAAGTCCGGACAGGCATTCCCCGATCTTCCGGACGGTGAAGACAAGGATGAGCTGCAGCTCTTCGCTTTTCTGTGCAGCTTAAGCTTTGACGTGTATCTGAAGAAGACCATGATCGAGAAGATCATAGACGAGCTTTCCGGACAGGAAAAGCCCTCGGCGCGGTAAATACCCGACCCCGGACTTTCACCAGTAAGCTTAATGCCATGTCCGGCACACAAAATAAACCGGAGACCGCACATATTCATATCGGTTTCCGGTTTTCATTTGCAGTTCCTGCCCTATTCGCTTTTCTTATCAATCCGCTCGAATACCATGTCATATCCGTCATTTCCGTAATTCAGAGAACGGTTCACACGGCTGATGGTCGCTGTGGAAGCCCCTGTCTTCTCCGCGATCTCCAGATAAGTCTTCTGCTCTCTGAGCATCTTCGCGACCTCGAATCTCTGGGATAATGAGAGAAGCTCATTGATCGTGCAGATATCCTCAAAAAATGTATAGCACTCTTCTTTATTCTCCAGACTGAGAACAGCTTCAAAAAGATAATCCACTGCCTCCGTCCTGATCTTTTTACTCATAAAAAATGTCTCCTTTTCAAGCTGATGGCGTAAATAAATGGGGCGGAACATTGTATCACTGCCCGCACTTGTTCCTTTACTGTTGTATTTTAGCACATTAAACTTTTAAAGTCCACACCTTTTTCTTTTATACTTTACAGTCCTAAAAAGGTCTTCAACCTCTCCCAGTCCGTCGTCACGACAAGTTCCTCCGGGAAGTCGCAATACTCAAGCACTTCGCGTACATTTGTAAAATTTCCCGCGTCCACATCGATATGCGCATCACTTCCCGTCGTCACCGGAACATCATATTGTTTGCACAGATCCAGCATTGTCAGTACGTTCTCTCTTGCACCCTTTCGGAAGCTCTGCGGTCTCAGAGACGAATTGTTGATCTCAAGCAGGGTGCCCGTCTCCTTCGCAGTCTTTACAAGCAGTTCATAATCCAGCGGGAACCTTCCGTCATCCGGATGTCCGATGATATGGATATATGGCTTCTTCATCACCTCGATATATGCCCGTATATTCTCCTCGGGCGTACGCTCTGTTCCGTAACATGGCGGATGGATACTCGCCACCACGATATCCATATTGCGGCATGTCCTCTCCGGCAGATCGATCGTTCCCTCCGGATCCATGATGTTGACTTCCGCTCCCATCAAGAGCCGGACCCCGTCTGCTTCCCTGGGCACTACATCCAGGTTTTCAAAATAAAACAGCCCGCATGTCCCCGGCATCTTAGGCGCGTGCTCTGTCAGGGCAAGCGCTTTAAGCCCCTTTGCTTTCGCCGCGGCCGCCATCTCCTTTATCGTACTGTAAGCATGTCCACTGGCCAGAGTGTGGGCATGTGTATCTGCAACAAATCTTACATCTGATCGCATATCTGATCTCCTCCATTGTTCCGGTTCTTCTTAACATCTTAACTCCTTCACTATTCTACCACATTTTCCAGAGAATACAATTTTTCTTCCCGGAAATACTAACCGTACCGGCAGGATAAGGAGCCATAAGATAACCGTCTGCAACGGAATACTGCCGGAAAACATGCTGTCAACACAAAAAAAGAGGTGAAAAATATTGGAAAAAAAGACAAGCAAAGAGCTCATTGACGACTATGACTACCTGAAAAACGCTGCTTCAGCAATGGACTGTACAGGGCTGATCCCCTCTCTTCCTCAGACAGAAGAAGAACTTAAGGCATACAACGACATTGTTCAATATATGCCGCCTGCCGCCACGGATAAAACCGCTGAAAAATCGTCCGGGAAATAACAGATCAGCTTTTGCGGATACAATTTCGACATAATTCTGTCAGATATTCCACTTTTCGAGCAGATAATACATTTTTTCATTGTTCTTATGCCCTTGAAATGTTATAATACTTACGTTGTAGATTTGTCTAACAAAAGAGAGGAGTATAGATTAATGAAGTGTCCAATATGTGGAAAAGAACTTGAATTAAAGAACAAACAGATTGGCACCAACGAAAACGGTGATCCGATCTTTAATGAATATGCGATCTGCCGCGACTGCCGCAAGCAGTGGAATCTTGACAAGCAGCGTGCCAAAAAAGCTGCTTCTAAAAAGGCCGCCGCGGATAAGCCCTCCGCTCCGAAGGAGAACGTAGCAAAGAAGGCAGACACCCCAAAGGCTGAGGCTGTTAAAAAAGCACCTGTACACAAGGAAACTCCGGAAAAGAGTGAAGCCGTAAAGAAGTCTGATACAGGCAAGAAAGCTCCTGTACGCGAGACGGCTGAAGCGCCGAAGAAAGCTCCGGCGCAGGAACAGTCCGGCGCGCCGAAGAAGGCGCCGGTCCGGAAATCTGCCGCTTCGAAAGAGGCTGCCGCAAAAGCTGACGCTCCGAGACCGAAGGGCCGTCCGGCTGACGGGGAATCTTCAGCCGCTCCGGCTAAGAAACCGGTCAAAAAGCGTCCTGTAAAGAGCGCGGCATCTGACGCGGCTGACGAGAAGAGATACAGCAACATCCCGCCAGAGAGAGTACGCACAAAGCATGAGACCGCGGCCCGCAAGGGATATGAAGACATGCTTGCCACAGGGGCCATCGGAAAACCGGTAAGAAAGAAAAAAGCACAGACAGAGGATGATACACGCACAATAGAGAAGACTTCTGTTTCTAAGTCCGAAGCGAAAAAGAAAAACGCCAATGTAAAACCTGCGACAAAGAAACCGGAACCGGAATTTGACGAGTACGATGATGATTACTATGAGGACGCTCCGAGATTCCGTGTAATGCGTATCCTGCTTGCCGTGATCTCACTGGCAGGATTCGGATTCCTGATGTACAGAGGATTCTCCATCGGCCTTTCCTCTGCAGGAGACGGAGAAGTCTCCGGACTGACATTCGTCATACTGGCGCTGTGTCTGCTCGTATCCGCGCTGCTGTATTTCATCACACTGGGCACGAACTCTGTATTCGCGTTCCTGCTTCCGATGCTGTTCTATCTCGGAGGCGGTGTATTTGCCTTCCTTAAGAGAGGGGATGAATTCCAGCTTCTCATTGCTGCCGGTGCATGCGCCGTACTCGCCGTGATCACACTGATCCTTGCCATCACATCAAGGGGCGGCGATGATTATGATGACTATGACGACGCGTTTGAAGATGATTACGCAGATGATTATGACGAATAAAACAGCGGCATCTGATACTTGTCAATATTAAAAGAATCATGCAATATATACCCGCCAAAGCTGTACGAAAGCCGGCAAGTCTTTATTTCTGTGCCGGATCCGTACCTGCCGGCGGGTATTTTTTACGTCTGCTTTTCCGCCCGGTATTCTGTGGGTGTGCGCCCCTTTTTCTCTTTGAACAGACGGGAAAAATAGAGCGCGTCCTCATACCCCACGGAGCGTGCCACTACAGACACGGGATAATCAGTATGGGCGAGCAGGTCGCTGGCTGTACGGATCCGGTAATCAAGAAGATAATTCTTCAGCGAGACGCCCGTAGCGGTCTTAAACAGACGGAACAAGTAGGAGCGGTCTATGTTCAGGGAATCCGCGATCTCATTTACGTTGATGTGGCGGGTGTGATTGATCTCAATATACTTCAGCGCTTCCTCCACATAGCTTTCCCTCTTTTCCTGTACGGATATGTGCTCCTTGGGGAACTTATCTGCCAGCATAAAAAGATATTCATACAGGATGCTCGTCATAATGAGATCCTTGTTTTGCGGCAGCTGGTTCGCCTCGTACATCTTCTCATGGCAGAGACGGATACGGTCATCCCTTCCATAGAAGAAGACCGGGCACTCCAGAAGAGATGTCCTCTTTAGATACTGCTCCACCCGCACGCCCTGAAAACCGATCCACGTGTAAGTCCAGGGATCTCTTGCATCCGCCTCATAATAGATCAGGGTTCCCGGGCGGATAAGAAAGGCCTCGCCCTCTTTCAGCCGATAGATGCGTCCGTCCGTTTTAAAGACGCCCTTTCCTTTTATCACATAATGGATCAGATAACCGCTGCGTACTGCCGGTCCGTAGCTGTGTCCCGAGACACAGGATTCATAACCGCATGTATAAACTGTAGCGTCGATATTGCGAAAAAACTCATTTGAAAATATATAATCCTTCACGGTACTGCCCTCCTCCTTACACGAAGTCACAAAACGAAATGATAAGTCAACATTTCTCCATATATTATTGATTATAAACCAGTATAATTAATATCACAAGAACAAACCAGAGCACAAAAATCCACATCATCCGTGTGAAAAACAGCATGAAGACAACACAGACACACAAGCAGGGGCTGACAGCAAAGAAGGGAGGCTTGTGCGGGTTAAAAAAAGGAGGAAGACAAATGGAACAACAAAAACGGGAACGCTATGAAAAAATCTCCCGGCAGCTCACAGAACTGGTCGGCGGGAAGAAGAACATCCAGGGTGTCGCCCACTGTGCGACACGACTTCGTATCGTGCTCAAGAACAACGACATGGCGGACTTAAAACAGATGGAGGACGTAGATCTGGTAAAAGGCGTCTTTGTTGCCGGAGACCAGGTACAGATCATCTTCGGCGCAGGTCTTGTCAATGATGTGTACGAGGTATTTGCCGACTACACCGGGATGAAGAACATGAGCTTAAGCGACTTAAAGACCGAGGCAAACCAGAAGATGAATCCGCTCCAGAGGATAATCAAGGCTCTGTCCGATGTATTTATCGACATCATGCCCGGTATCCTGGCAGCGGCTCTTCTCACCGGACTGTCCGGCATGCTTGGAAACCTTGACTTTGTCCACAACAACGCCACACTCTCTGGTATCAACACCCTGATCAACATCTCCTCAGGCGCCATCTTCGGCTTTCTGCCCCTTGCAGTGGCATACAGCGCCTGCAAACGGTTCGGCGGACGTCCGATCCTTGGTATCGTCATGGGCTGTATCATGCTGTCGAACAGTCTTGCCGATGCTTACGCCGCTGCTCAGGGCACTGTAGAAGTGACCACCATACATATCTTCGGTCTCGGCGTGGATCTGGTCGGCTTCCAGGGCGGTATCATTGTAGCTCTCCTGATGGGTGTCGTAACAGCGAAGCTGGATATCTTCTTTGAGAAGAAAGTGCCTGAGGTGATCCGCCTTCTCGTTTCACCACTGCTCACCACACTGGTCGGCGCCATCCTCTTATTCCTCGTAGTAGGACCACTCGGAAGGGCACTTGCATCCGGCATCACAAACGGTCTTGTCTGGATCACGCAGAACTTCGGCGCACTCGGATATGCCCTGTTCTCAGGTGTGCAGCAGCTTATCGTTATCACAGGTCTGCATCATATCTTCGGAGCGATCGAGGCACAGCTTCTCGTGGATACAGGACGCAACTTCTTAAACCCGCTCATGTCCGTGGCAATGACTGCCCAGGGCGGCGCGGTCCTGGGATATCTGATGCTCAACAGACGCGACGCGAAGACAAGAGAGCTCTGTATCCCCAGCTTTATCTCCGTACTTTTCGGCATCACAGAACCAGCTCTCTTCGGTGTTAACTTACGGTTCCGCTTCCCGCTCATCGCAGGATGCATCGGCGGCGCTATCGGCGGACTTGTCGTATACTTTACTGATCTTGCTGCACTCGGCTTCGGCACAACAGTCGTTCCGGGCATCGCGCTGGCCGATCCTTCTAACAACGGGTATGTCTCCTACATCATCGCCCATGTGATCGCGCTGGCAGCAGGCTTTATCATGACACTCATCATCGGGGCAGGGGCAATGAAAAAAGCCCGCACTGCAGCCGGAATGGCGGGCTCATCCGCAAATGCAGGCCCAGCTTCCCCAACAGTCTCAGGCTCAGCAGCAGACGCAGATGCAGTAACAGGCGCAGATACAGCGAAGAAGAGCAGCGAAGCAATCTACTCCGTTGCAAAAGGAACACTGATCCCCATCGAGGAAGTTCCGGACGAGACATTTGCTTCCAAGGTGCTCGGGGACGGCGCGGCCATCATACCGGAAGACGGAAAGGTATACGCTCCGGCAGACGCTGAGGTCGTATCTATCTTTGATACGAAACACGCGGTATGCCTTCACACAGACGGCGGCGCTGATATTCTCATCCACATCGGCATCGACACCGTTAAGCTGGAAGGGAAGTATTTCACCTCTCATGTGGATAACGGCGACCATGTAAAGAAGGGGGATCTTCTCGTGGAGTTTGACAAAGACGCTGTAGAAAAAGCAGGATATAACACAGCGATCCCGATCATTGTAACCGAGACTGACGGCTCTTCTCTTGAAAAAGAAGCCGGCCGCCCGGTTGACATATCTGACCGGATCTTCCGTATCCTGTACTGACAGATACAGCAACGGGTATTATATGACATCATAAAGGAGAATGAAGATATGCCAGCAGAAAAGAAACTCATGACAAAAAAAATGTATCTTGAACAGCTCAGGCAGTTTGGCTCCGTTATCGACCAGGCGCAGAATGATATTCTGCGCCTTGGATACCATCTGCAGCCGCCGGTTGGCTGGCTCAACGATCCCAACGGGCTGTGCCGGATCGGGGATGACTATCATATTTATTTTCAGTATTCACCCTTTAACGCTGAGGGGGGAAATGGTCTGTGGGGGCACATGACTTCAAAGGACCTTCTGCATTTTCAGGAGCACGAGCCTGCCGTCTACCCGGACTGCGCCTGGGACCAGCACGGCGCGTACAGCGGCTCGGCCTATGAAGAAGACGGTACCTATTATGTGTTTTACACGGGCAATGTAAAGTATACCGACAAGAAATACGACTACACCACAGCAGGCAGAGAACAGAATGTGATCCTCATCACCAGCCGGGACGGGTATGATTTTACAGAGAAGGAACTGCTCATGACAAATGACGACTTTCCCGAAGACATGAGCAAACATGTCAGGGATCCTCAGGTGATCCGGAAAAACGGGCAATATTATATGCTTCTCGGCGCGCGCACGCTGACCGACAAGGGCTGCGTCCTTCTCTATGAAAGCAGCGATCTGCGCCACTGGGAATACAAGCTGCGCTTTACGACTGCGGATACATTTGGCTACATGTGGGAGTGCCCCAACTATGCCGAAGTTAACGGTCAGGGCTTTCTCATCGCCTGCCCCCAGGGACTTCCTTCACAGGGGCTTGACTACGCCAACACCTACCAGTGCGGCGCGTTTAAACTGGACTATCGCTTTGGCGAAACGGATTACCGGATCGGAGGATTCCGCGAACTGGACCGCGGCTTCGACTTCTACGCTCCGCAGATATTACAGGATAAGCAGGAACGCACGCTTCTCATCGGCTGGATGGGCATGCCGGACAGTGACTATGACAATGCCCCCACTTTGAAAAATGGCTGGCAGCACTGCCTCACCATTCCCCGGGAGCTCTATCTTACAAAAGAAGGACAGCTCGCCCAGCGCCCCATCCGCGAACTGAAAACGATCCGGGGAGAGAGGCATGAAGAGCACTTTTCGGGCACCTTCCGCCAGAATGTACCCCTGCTTTTCGATATGGAACTGGACTTCGAAAAATGTGAGAGCTTTACCATACGCATCCGCGAAAACGCGGTACTTACCTACGACAAAGACGCGCTCCTCCTGGATATAAGCCGGTGCGGACGCGGCAGGAAGACACGGGGCGTCCATTTACAGAATATCCGCAACATCCGCATCCTCTCAGATTCGTCCACTTTAGAAGTATTCGTAAATGACGGCGAAGAGGTGTTTACCACCCGCATCTATGATTCCATGACGGATCTCTCCTGTGAAATGACAGAGGGGAATGCTCAGGGATCTGTTGTATGGTATGAACTCCAACCGTAGGCATAGCCTTTCGACCGGTGTTTTATACACATTTTTCATAGTTTTACGCAGCCTTGGAGGTTCCGAAGTCCGGAACCTCCTTTTCATTTCTCCATATAGTAATAAAGAATAACTGAACAAAGCTATATGGAGGAATTATGAAAAAGCGAATTTTAGCCTGGCTTAGCGCTGCTGTCCTCTCCTTTTCCCTGCTGGCGGGATGCTCGCAGGATGTGGAAGTCACAGAGCCGGAAAATACTTCTGAAGAACAGACAGAAGAGAACGAACCTGTCAAAGTGACATTAAACGAAGTGGCTCATTCCATCTTCTACGCGCCGATGTATGTCGCCATTGAAGAAGGGTATTTTGCGGATGAAGGGATCAACCTGGAACTTGTGTGCGGATTCGGCGCGGATAAGACGATGACCGCCGTCATCTCCGGAGAGGCGCAGATCGGATTCATGGGATCCGAGGCGTCTATCTACACCTATGCGGAAGGCGCCACGGACTATGTGGTCAACTTCGCCCAGCTTACACAGCGTGCCGGGAACTTCCTCGTTGCACGGGAAGAAATGCCTGATTTTACATGGGAGGACTTAAAAGGCCACCTCGTGCTCGGCGGACGAAAAGGCGGCATGCCGGAGATGGTATTTGAATATATTCTGAAAGAAAACGGCATTGATCCGGAGACAGATCTTGAGATCAACCAGAGTATCGACTTCGGCTCCACTGCCGCTGCTTTCGCGGAAGATCAGGGAGACTTCACGGTTGAATTTGAACCGGGCGCGACAACGCTGGAATCCGAAGGCAAGGGTTACGTTGTCGCTTCTCTCGGTGAGGACAGCGGATATGTCCCCTACACCGCCTTCAGCGCGAAACAGAGCTATATCGACGAGAATCCGGATGTGATCCAGGGATTCACCAACGCACTCCAGAAGGGAATGGACTATGTGCAGTCTCATACCCCGGAGGAGATCGCCTCTGTTATTGAACCACAGTTCCCGGAAACAGATCTGGAGACGATCACGACCATTGTAACCCGCTACTACGATCAGGACACATGGAAGAGCGACCTGATCTTTGAAGAAAGCAGCTTTGACCTGCTCCAGGATATCCTGGAGAGTGCGGATGAACTGGAGGAGCGTGTCCCGTATGAAGATCTGGTGACAACGGAATTTGCAGAGAAAGCCGTACAGTGATATAATGAGCGCACAGCGACGAGCGTACTTCGGCATAGCTGCCGACTACGGATGCCTGCATCCGAGAGTCGGTAGTTATGTTGAAGTATGTGAGTGCAACGGACAGCGAGAAGGCGCAAAGCGGCTTTGAGCTGGCTCGTCGCGGCATACTGGATACAAAAGTACAGAAAAACGAAAGGATAACAATGTACCATGATCGATAAGAAACTTATCCCTGTAAGCGGATTAAAAAAAGAGCCGTTCTCCGGGAGCCACAACGGAATGCGCTATCTCTTCCGGGGCGACGACGGGAAGGCAAGCACAACTTTCACTGTTTTTATCTATCCGGAGCCCTGGTGTTTTGAACAGACCCCGGAGGATCAAAGGGAGAGCGCCGGATTCCCCCTCACGGAAGAAGGTATGGATCAGGCGATTGCCTGGCTCTGGGAGCGATTTGAGACTGAAAGAGGACACTGGTCAAATGCCGAAAAGGAAATGATGCACACTGTAAAAAAAGCGGATCAGATAAAAAAATGACCGGATAAAAACCCGATCGATAATCTCCGCACGGCTGTCTGTATGCCGTGCGGTATTTTTATACATATGCGTCAGCGCATGGGAAACCTCTTTTGAAGGAAATACAGCGCTTATTTACATCTTTTACGAAGCCCGGAAACGAAGGGTTTATTTTCTTTTTATAATCTTTAAACTTTCTTCCATATATTGACACAACCACTTCACATTTCCCTGTTATCATAAGACCATGATAATAAGAGGACGGCGGCTGTGCATACAGTTGGTATACATGACCGCCGGGCTTCGCCTAAAAGACTAAGTAATTACAAAGTTTATATAGACCAATACTTATTTTAAATAGTTTTTTTCATTTCCTCCCCCTCTTAATCTTCCGCGCCGGTGCCGCGGAAGATTTTTTTGAGGTCAATTTTCACTACATAGTAATACATACCGATCAGCAGAAGAGAGGCCAATATCCATGCAGAAGGGCTTGCCAGGCAGACGCCGAGATAGCTCCTGCGTCCTGCCGCGATGACGGCTGCCGTTCCTCTTCCGACCAACTCCGCCACGCCTGCCATCATAGGCAGGATCCCGTATCCGAGTCCCTGTATCCCGTTTCTGTAAATATTCACAATGGCGAGCGGTATGAAGAAGATTCCCACGCATTTCAGATAGATATCCACAGATTCCATGATCGGTCCCACGTCCCCGGACACGAACAGATAGGTCATATATTTTCCCACTGTTATGGCAAAAGCCGCCGCAAGGAAGGAATAAATGATCCCCAGGACCGTACAGGACTTAAAGCCCTGGCGGATACGAGTCACATCACCCGCGCCCATGTTCTGAGCGCCATAGGTCGCCATCGTAGTTCCCATGGCAACGTACGCCTGGGTGACCACCTGCTCGATCTTGCTCGCCGCGGTGAACGCCGCCACCAGCGTAGACCCGAGAATATTGAGGGAGGACTGGACCATCATCGTACCCACCGCTGTGATGGAATACTGGAGCGCCATGGGGATGCCGATCCGAAGCTGTGTTCCCAGCAGGTGCCCTGACGGGCGCCAGTCATCCCGCTCCATCCGGAGCACCGGCACCTTTTTCACAATGTATACAAGGCACAGAAGTCCTGATACCCCCTGAGAGATGATGGTGGCGACCGCTGCCCCTGCCGCTCCCATGCCGAAAGCGATGATGAAAACAAGATCCAGCACGATATTTAACAGGGCGGACAGGATCAGGAAATACAGCGGCACCTTGCTGTTGCCGAGAGCGCGCAGGATGCTCGCCAGCAGGTTATAGAGCATCTGTGCCAGGATCCCGCCGCTGATGATCATGATGTACGCATAAGCGTCAGCATAAATATCAGAAGGCGTGTTCATCGCTGTAAGCCATGGCTTCATAAACGCCATAAAAACCACGGTCAGGATAATACCTACGATCAGCGACAGAATCGAGGCGCCTGCCACGGTGCTGCGCATTGCCCGCATGTCCCCTGCCCCGAACTTCTGCGCGGTCAGCACGGTAAATCCCGCGGTCATACCGACCACGAACCCATAGATCAGGAACATGATCGTCCCCGTGCTCCCCACTGCCGCAAGAGCCTTGGTCCCCACGAACTTCCCCACGATCACCGCGTCTGCCATGTTATAAAACTGCTGAAATACATTCCCCAGGAAGATGGGAAACGTAAAACTTAAGATGATCTTCATCGGGCTTCCTTTTGTCATGTCATTTTGTACGCTTTTCATTGCACGGATACTCCTCTCTGTATATTTCCGCCCGGGACGGCGGTGTGTGCCGGGTGTCGGCCTATTCAAAAAGGATATGCCTGTTTCTTATGACATACCCTTTTTTCTCACTACACAAGTGCACATTATATAACAGAGAATTTCATCTGTAAATATTTTTTTCTGATTATTTTTTTCCTACCGCAGGAACAGAAGCTTCTCTTCTTTGAGCGCCAGATAAT
>NHCFC00100__coassemble_1793_pt1 | contig 15378 bp, 8 predicted proteins | sample NHCFC00100__metabat2_high_PE_030 | metagenome-assembled genome bin NHCFC00100 | reverse complement strand
GAGAGAGATAAAACAGCATTGTGAAAATATTATACGGATCCTCCGTTCGGATTATCACACACAGTTAGAATATCCGGGAATCATCAAAAAGATATATCATATTGTGTCAGAGATTTTGTCATGCAGTGATATAAATGAGATCCCGGATGTTCGATGGAACAGCTTGATAAGATGTTTTGCTGATGACACAACAGATTATTCAAGTCCTGTGATCGCCGAGTTAGAGAAGTTATCGAAGCTTTTAAAACAGATGTAAAAAGCTCCCGCAGAGGTCTGCTTTATACGCAGTCTCTGCGGGAGCTTTGAGTATTAGGCTTTCGCCTGTCTCATAAACATGATTTAAAACCGGAAATAATCCTTCGCGTTATCGTGCGCGATACCACGCACAAGTTTTTCAAGATAATCGAAATCTGCCGGATACTCTCCGCTCTCGACCCATGTGCCGATCTTGTTGCAGAGGATACGGCGGAAGTACTCGTGGCGAGGGAAGGAGAGGAAGCTTCTGGAGTCTGTGAGCATTCCGATAAACGTGGAGATCAGGCCCACATCCGCCAGGGAATCCATCTGGTATTCCATGCCGTTCTTGTGGTCGCACAGCCACCATGCGGTTCCCAGCTGTACCTTGCCGCGGATGCCCTCATTGTTGCTCTGGTAGTTGCCTGCCATGGTGGCGAGCATTGCCGCGTCCTTCGGGTTTAAGTAGTACAGGATCGTGCGGGGGAGCTTATCCTCCAGATCCATGGCGTCCATAAGTGCGGAAAGCTGAGGCGCGTAGTTAAAGTCATGGGAGCTGTCGCATCCGATATCAGCGCCGAGCTTTTTAAACAGGCGGGTGGAGTTGTTGCGGATGGCTCCGATGTGGAGCTGCATCACAAGTCCTCTGTCCGCGTATTCTTTTCCGAGGGCGGTCATGAGCGCGCCGCGGTACATTGCTGCTTCCTGTTCGGACGGCGCTTTCCCTGCGAGTGCGTCGCGGTAGATACAGTCGATCTCCTCTGCGGTCGCGGGCAGGAAGAAAGCGGATTCCAGACTGTGGTCGGTCACCTTGCATCCGTTTTCCATAAAGTAGTCGAGGCGTTTCGCAAGAGCCGCTTTCAGCCCTTCGAAGTTGGAAGTATCGGTCTCGGATACTTCTGCTAACTTCGCGATATACTCCGCGAAATCAGCCTTCTCGATATCGAGAGCTTTTCCCGGACGGAAGGTCGGCAGTACGGAAAAGCCGATGTCCTCTCCGGCGAGCTTCTTATGCCACTTCAGATCATCGATGGGATCGTCTGTCGTGCAGAGGATCTCCACATTCTGCATACGCAGAAGATTGCGCACGGAGTACTCCGGGGACTTCAGCTTCTCGTTGCAGAGATTCCAGATGCGGTCCGCGGTGGCAGGAGAAAGTGTCTCCTCGATCCCGAAGTAGCGCTTCAGTTCCAGATGCGTCCAGTGATAGAGCGGGTTCCCGATACAGTTCTGTACGGTGTCCGCCCAGGCGAGGAACTTCTCGTAGGGATCGCCGTCTCCTGTGACGAGCTCCTCCGGTACGCCGTTGGCGCGCATGGCGCGCCATTTATAGTGGTCTCCGCCGAGCCATACCTCGGCGATGTTATCATAACAGCCGTCCTCCCAGATCTTCTGCGGATCCAGGTGATTGTGGAAATCAATGACCGGCATCTGCTCCGCGGCGTTGTGGAACAGACGGCGGGCCGTCTCATTTGTCAAGATAAAGTCATCATTGATGAATGCTTTCATGAAGACGCCTCCTTATTACAGCACATATTTTTCAAGGGTCGCGCGGACAGCGCCCGCTCCCTGTGTCAGCTCCGTAAAGTAGGAGCATACGAGCGGAGCAAGACCGACTTCGTACAGATCGACGCCGAAGATCTTCTCGTCTGTCAGAATGGAGTGGAGTGTCTCTTCCGCGTTGACGCTGCCGTCCAGTTTTACGGATTCGAGCTTCGGGCAGAGTACGCTAAGCATCGGGTCCGCGCTCAGTTCAAACTGTTCGCCCTTATCATCGATACCCATAAGATAGCGGAGCCATCCTGCGAATACGAGCGGGATCAGCTTCAAGTCCGCTGTGTCAAGAGACGGGTCTTTGTCGTACGCTTTGATGGTCTCACCGAAACGGATCGGGAGCTTCTGCGAAGTATCTGTGGCGATACGCTGCGGAGCATCCGGCATGAACGGGTTCGGGAGACGTAAGTTGATGACAGTGTCGATGAACGCCTTCGGGTCAAGGATGCCCGGATTTGTCACGACCGGAAGTCCTTCCTTGTAGCCGATCGTTTCAACAAGTTTTTTCAGGCACGGATCCTTCATCTCCTCGGAGATGAGTTCATAGCCGAGCAGACATCCGTATACTGCCAGAGCGGTGTGCAGCGGGTTTAAGCAGGTGCATACTTTCATGCGCTCTACCTTGTCCACTGTAGCGCGGTCTGTGAAGATGAAACCGCCCTTCTCCAGCGCGGGGCGTCCGTTCGGGAAGGAATCCTCGATGACGAGATATTCGCACTCCTCCGCATTTACGAAAGGAGCGACATATGTATTCTTGCTTGTGATGACCGGGGCAAGTTCTTCGATGCCGTCGCCAATGAGCATCTGCTCTACAGAGGTGTTCGGTCTCGGTGTGATCTTGTCGATCATTGTCCACGGGAACGCTACATTATCAGACTGTACATAGCTTAAGAAGCCTTCCTTTGCAAGCCCTTTTTCTTCCCATTTCTCCGCAAACGCGGTGATCGCTGCCGCCAGCTTGTCCCCGTTGTGCGAGCAGTTGTCCATACTTACCATGGAGAGCGGCTTCGCGCCCTGAGCATAGCGTGTATAGAGGAGGGACGCCACCTTACCCATGTAGCTTACCGGCTTCTCGGGACCTGCCTCGAAGTCTTTCGCCACATCCGGGATCACGTTGCCGTGGCTGTCCGTCAGAGAGTAGCCCTTCTCTGTGATGGTAAATGACGCCATCTGCAGAGAGTCGTTGGAGAAGATCTCCCGCAGGCGGGCAAACTCTGTCTCATTATCCGTATCCAGCGTAAGAGATTCTACGATACTTCCGATGACGGTCTTTTCAACCGTTCCGTCAGCCTTCAGTGTGGCGAGGAGCGTATAATCGTCATGGGGGCGGTTCATCTTCGTGATGATCTCATAGTCGTACCCTTCGGCTGCCACAAGGCCGCGGTCAAGGACGCCGTCGTTGAGAAGATTCTGCATGACGTTCGCCTGGAAGGCGCGGAAGATATTTCCTGCGCCGAAGTGGATCCAGAACGGAGCCTTGTGTGTATTGGCGGTCACTGCCTCACGGTCAAACTGCGGGAGACGATATCCTTTTTCTTCCCATGCGGCACGGTCCTTTAATCCTGCTTCACTTAATTTCATGCTCTTTTAGCTCCTTTCTCGATGGCCTCCCAAAGTCCGTTCAGGTACACGGCTCCAAGAGCGCGGTCATAGAGTCCGTATCCCGGCATCGCGACTTCGCCCCAGATCATCCTTCCGTGGTCCGGACGGATCGGTCCGTCAAAGCCGATGTCATACAGCGCCTTCATGATCTCGTACATATCGAATGTACCGTCAGAGGAGAGATGAGCTGCCTCTTCAAAATCAGTCGGTGAGTTGAACTTCAGGTTACGCACATGCGCGAAGTGGATCCTGCCTTTCAGGGAACGGATCATGTCCGGCAGATCATTCTTAAGGTTCGTTCCGTAGGAACCGGAGCAGAATGTCACGCCGTTGTGCGGGTTGTCTACCATCTTCATCATGCGGAGGATGTTCTCCTTGCAGGTGATGATACGCGGAAGTCCGAATACGCTCCATGCAGGATCGTCCGGATGGATCGCCATGTTGATGTCGTATTTGTCACATACCGGCATGATGCGCTCAAGGAAGTATTTCAGGTTCTCGAAGAGCTTCTCGTCATCGATGTCTTTATACATCTCGAATAACTCTTTGATGCGCGCCATACGCTCCGGCTCCCAGCCCGGCATAACTGTGCCGTTCATGTCGGAGGAGATAGAGCCGAACATATCCTCGGGGTTCAGGGAGTCGACTGCCTCCTGTGTGTAGGCGAGGACCGTTGAGCCGTCCGGACGCTTTCTCGCGAGCTCTGTTCTTGTCCAGTCGAATACAGGCATGAAGTTGTAGCAGACCAGATGGATATCCTCTTCGCCCAGGTTCTCGAGCGTCTTGATGTAGTTGTCGATATACATATCGCGGTCTGCGCTTCCCGTCTTGATCGCGTCGTGGACATTGACACTTTCGATACCTGCTACATGGAGTCCGGACGCTGCGACCTCGTCCTTCATCGCGCGGATGCGCTCTCTGCTCCATACCTCTCCCGGCGCTGTGTCATAAAGAGTTGTGATGACTCCGGTTACTCCCGGAATCTGGCGGATTTGCTCCAAAGTTACGGTGTCGGATGCGGATCCGTACCATCTCAGTGTCATTTCCATAAATAGTACCTTCCTTTCTTTTGGAAAAATGTTTATCTTGCTTTTAATTATAAGAAAATCATAAGAAAAATCCAATAGGGAAAATTGGTGTATGCATTGCAAATATTGCGGTGTATTGATATTATATTAACGTAGCGCCGGTGTACAAGGGGCGTGTTGTCCCTTGTACATTGACGCTAAAAGAAAAGGAGAGAAAAGATGCGTAAGAACCTGTATACAAAATTCAGTACAAGACAGTATATGCTCTCAAGAGATTTTGAGATCTATTATTACGGCGACCCGTATGATAAAAAGGTTGAGAGTCATTCACACCGATACTATGAGTTCTATTTCTTTTTGGAGGGAGATGTCTCCATGGAAATATATGAGAACAGGTATCCGCTGAAGTATGGAGATCTGGTAGTCATCCCCCCGGATGTCCCCCATCATGCGCTGATGGGAGAGGAAGAAGGACCGTACAGGAGATTTGTCTTTTGGATTACCGAGGATTACCTGGAGAAGATGGCGGAGACATCTGAGGCGTACGGCTATGTGACAAGGATCGCGAGGGAGGAAGGGGAGTACATTTTCCATAATGACAGGATCACATTCAATGCCATACAGACCAAAGTGTTCCGTCTGATAGAGGAGATCCACTCCAACCGTTTCGGGCATGAGGCAAAGGTGGCGCTGTGTGTCAGCGATCTCCTTCTTCATCTGAACCGGGTTGTGTACGATCAGAAGCATGAGCGCAGCCCGCATGAGGAAAGAGAGTTGTACGAGAATCTGATCGACTATATCGAAGATCATCTGGACGAGGAACTGTCCCTGGAGCGTCTTGCGAAAGAGTTCTATGTGAGCAAGTATCATATCGCCCACGTCTTCAAGGCAAGTATCGGGATGTCTGTACATCAGTATATCCAGAAGAAGCGTCTGGAAGCGTGCAGGGACGCCATCCGCAACCGAGCCAGGATCAGCGAGGCGTATCTTATGTTCGGGTTCAAGGAGTATTCCGGATTTTACCGGAGCTTTAAGAAGGAGTATGGCATGTCCCCCAAGGAGTGGCAGGAGGCAGGCTGTCCGGAATTCGCGAAATAAAAGATTCCCCTCCGGTCAGGAGGGGAGTCTGCGGTAGTCCTTCGGTGACATACCGGTGATCTTTTTGAATACTTTACTGAAGTAAAATGAACTTTCAAATCCAAGCTGGTCAGAGATCTCATAGACTTTGAGATTGGTTTCCCGGAGCAGCTTCTTGGATTCGTCGATCTTCTGTGTGGTGATATATTCACTGATCCCCACATCCATATATTTCTTAAAGAGCTGGCTTAAGTAATTCGGGCTGATGCCGAATGTATCCGCGATATCCTGGAGGTAGATCCGCTCATGGATATGCTCGCGGATATACTGGCAGCAGAGTACTGCAAGGGAATGCTGATGCCCCTTCTTCTTGTCCTTAAAAGCAAGGCACAGCCCTTCTTCGAGACGGACCAGCCAGGAGATCACACCGGAGACGCTTTTTAGCCGATAGAGTGACTGATAGCTGTCCGGTTCATCCTTAAAGATCTCCGCCACAAGCTCAGGACCGTCAGACAGAAGCGTCATGGAAAAATGCAGGATGCTGCCGGCAGCGTCAAGTGCCTGCGAAAAACGGACATGGTCCTGGCCGAGCAGAGTGATGATCGGGTCCAGGGTATTTTGCAGCGCCTGCTCATCCAGCTCCTGGAATGCCTGACTGATGTCGTCGCGGAAGAGGGACATACTGAAGATGTTGTGCAGTGTGTTCGCGTCCGGCGCGTCATCGTAGAATAAAAGCGGCTGTTCCTCTGAAAGGTAGGAGGTGAGCTGACGGGCATCGCTGTATGAGGAGGAAAGATCGAGACAATCCTGCACAAGGCTGCCAACGCTTGTCTGAAAGTCCGCGTTATAATAGTTGCGGAGCATGTCAAATGTGTTTCCCAGAGCATCTGTAACAGCTTTTTTCCAGTCCGGCATATGCCTGTCCTCTAAGAAAAAGATCACTGCCAGAAAGTGTGTGTCCAATGCCACGATATGGCACGGAATATATCGGGAGAGCAGTTCCTGGAACATCTGGAGTGTCTGATTGTAGGTCTGTAATGACAGCTCAGTATCCCCGCTCTTAGCCGTACCGGGTGCATTCGGGATAAAACGGATCATAGCAGCCGCGTATCCTGCCGCGTCAAGTGAGATCGAGAATTGCTCTTTCTGGAGAAAGAACTGTTCTCTTGTCTCAAACAGATTGTTGAGGAGCCGGATATAGAAGCGCTCCTGGAACAGGAGCAGGCTCTGTCTGGAATCCTGGAATTCCGGGTACTGCTGTTTGATAAGATCTACCTGCTCGATCGCTCTTTTTACGGCCTCAGTCAGTGTCTCGGGTGAAAGGTCGATCTTCACCAGATAGTCCACCGCGCTGAAGCTCATGGCCTCCCGGGCATATTGAAAGTCTTCGAAGCTTGTAAGGATGATGAAGACCGGTAAACGGCCCAATTCATCCATACATCGTTTCCCAAGCTCCAGTCCGGAGGAGCATGGCATCTGGATATCTGTGATCACGATATCCGGCTGCTGCTCCCTGATCAGTTCCCAGGCCGCGTCGCCGTTGGCTGCCGTACCGCAGATCTCCGCTCCGAGACTGCTCCAGTCGATCATTGAGCGAAGTCCGATCTGGACAAGGGGTTCATCATCTGCAATTAAGATCTTTATCATTGGTTATTACTCCTTTTTGTCTGAACTGCTCTGGGCAGTATTTTTTCTTGGAAGAACAATGGACATACAGGTGAATTCTCCAGGTGTGCTGGTAATGCCAAGCCCATATTCTTTTCCGAAAGTATAGAGGATACGCTTGTTTACATTTTCGATGCCGATCTGCTTAAAGAAGCTGGATCTTCCGGAAGTCTCCCCGGAAAGGACAGAACGGATGGTGGTCTCGTCCATACCGATCCCATCGTCTGTGACATCAATGCGGACTGCGCCCTCGTCTGTTAGGAAAAGATGGATGTGTATATGTCCGCTGGAGCCTTTGGGCTCGATACCGTGGAAGATCGCGTTTTCTACAATGGGCTGAAGAGTGAAACGCAATATCTGGTTCTGGAGCAAAGCAGGATCGTCGATCTGATACTCCATGGTGACAGCGCCGCCGTACCGGTATTTCTGGATCGTGAAGTAGTCGTCCAGGAGCTGGAATTCGGTCTCTATGGACACGATCGATGTCGTGCCTTTTGCGATGCTTTTAAGCAGATGGGCGAGCGCTGTCGTCATTTCGGCGATACCTGTGGCGCGCTGCGCGGTTGCCATCCATTTGATAGAGTTCAGCGTATTATAAAGAAAATGCGGATTGATCTGACTTTGCAGGATCCGGTATTCCTGATCTTTTTTCTCTTTTTCATTGGCAATCTTTTCATCCATCAGATTGCTGATATCTTCCGCGAGAAGGTTGATCTCATGGCCGATATCACCAAGTTCATTATTCCATTCGATATCCGGATTCGGCGCGAAATCACCGGCGGCAACGACGGCGAGCTGCTTTTTCAGAAGGGTGACCGGCTTCGTGACGCTATTGTTCAGCAGGCGTATGAGCAGCAGGCCGATCACGATGATGAACATCAGGATAAGGGCCAGGATCGCGAGAAAGCCGTAAAACGATGTGCCCCAATTACTTAAATCAACAGGAATAGAGATATAACAGCCGTCTGCGTCAAGGGGCAGGGAGACATAAAGTCCGGCATCAAAAAGATCATTATATACAATGGCGTCATTGCTGGCGGTATCGGGATGCTCGATCGTTCGCGCGTTTTCATTTTGTTCTGCTTTCGTCAGGCTTTTGCCTTCGATACAATAATTCTCATCGCAGATGGTCAGATATACGGGCAGATCCTCGTGAACGGAAAATCTGGAGAGAGGATCCGTAAATAATGACAATGAAATCTGGACAAACAGAATCCCGATCTGGTCATTGCTGTATGCAGATTCAATCGGGCGCAGGATGGGGATTACTTTTTCAGGAGTGCGCGAAAAAGGATTGTTTTGCACACCGACATGGAACGTATAGTCTTTTGCGCTCATAAGTTCTTCATAATAAGGAAGATCTTTGATGATCGATATCACGCCCCGATCAGTAGAGTAGGAGGCGGAAGAGTATTTCTGCAGATACTTCGTACCGCCGGCGTTCGCGATGATGATCTGCGGTATATACCGGTAAGCGGCAGTACTCAGATATTCTTCTGTCAGACGGTCGGAAGCGTTTTTCGTCAAAGCGTTATACGAGTTGGAGTCCGGGCTGGTGGAGATATAACTTGAGATCGCTGCGTTTGTCCGGCTCCAAAAGGCAAGATCGTAGACACTGTTGAGGTTCGTATCGATTTCATTGCACATAAACTGTAAGTTCGTCTCTGATGAATGGATTGAGTTCGCGCGTAAATTGTCGGAGAACATGGCGTAACTCATCACCGAGGCTCCCATACCGAAAACAAGCATCAGTGAGATTGTAATGAGCAGGAAATTTCCTCTGAGCGTGCGTGGCATCTTGTCCTTTATAAAAGTAGCAAGCCTTTTTTTCATAAATAATTTTCCCTTTAAAAATTTTAATATAGTATAGCATAATCAATTTTTTTAAAACAGCGAAAAAAAGCTCAAAATGACAACATCATAAAAAAGTGCATAATTTCGTAGAAAAGTATATACTGAAAAAAGCGCGAAACTTAAAAACTGAAAAAGCAGAGAAAAAAAGCAGAAAATCATAGACGAGTCCATGGTAAAGAAAAGGGGATTTTTTATAATTATTGCATAAACAATCACTCAAGGAGGAATAAGAGATGAAGAAAAAGTTAGTCAGCGCTTTACTTGTTGCGGCTATGTGCATGACCGCTCTTGCCGGATGCGGAAACAAAGCCGATGACGCGAAGACAGATGACAAAGAAAAGGATACGCAGGAAGAAGAGGTAGCTGCAGGCAGCAATACCGTAGTCGGAGCTGATGATGCGTCCACAGTGCTTAAATGGGCACTTTGGGATGCGAAGACAGCTACATACTGGGAAGCAGTCGCACAGGCATATGTAGACGAGAATCCGGATGTACGTATCGAGATGACAGACCTTGGTTCCGCGGATTACCAGACAGTACTTTCCACAGAGCTGTCCGGATCAGGATCAGACTTTGACGTTGTTACGATCAAAGATGTTCCGGGATACGCGACACTTGTATCCAAGGGAGTACTTGAGCCGCTCAACGACAGAATTGAGGCGGACGGCATCGACCTGTCAGTATACAACGGTATGACAGAGCAGGTTACAGTGGATGGCGAGCTGTATGAGCTTCCGTTCAGAAATGACTTCTGGGTACTGTACTACAACAAGGATCTGTTTGACGCTGCCGGAGTTGATTATCCGACAAACGATATGACACTGGAACAGTATGACGAGCTTGCGAGAGCAGTTGCGAAGACAGGCTTCGGTGATGATCAGATCTATGGATCACACTATCATACATGGAGAAGTGCGGTACAGCTCTTCGGTGTACTTGACGGACAGCACACGATCCTTGACGGAAACTATGACTTCACAAAACCGTACTATGAGATGGTGAAGAAACAGGAAGAAGACGGAATCTGCCGTTCTTATGTTGACACAAACGCTTCACAGCTTCACTACTCCGCTGCATTCTCAGAAGGAAATACAGCGACAATGAACATGGGTACATGGTACATCTCTACACTGATCCCGAGCCTTGCAAGCGGCGAGTATGATTCAGAGCTCTGCGGTAACTGGGGTATTGTAAAATATCCGCATCCGGAAGGCGTTGAGGCAGGCACGACACTCGGACAGCTTACAAGCCTGGCAATCCCGACAGTTTCTGACCAGAAGGATGAGGCATGGGATTTCATTAAGTTCGCAGGCGGAGAGAAGGGCGCGGCAGCAGTTGCGGCAACAGGCGCATTCCCGGCGATCATGACAGATGAAGTTATCGATCAGCTCGCGAACATGGAAGGATTCCCGACAGATGAGGCAAGCAAGGAAGCTCTTCAGACAACAAATGTATACCTGGAAGCTCCGTATGCGTCAAACGTAGCAGAGATCAACACAATCCTTGATACATATCACAAGGATATCATGAACGGAGACATCTCCATTGATGAAGGAATCCAGAAGATGAATGATGAGGTCAGCGCGCTGAAATAAATATCAGTGAAGGAACTGGAGTAATTTATAACTGGAATAATTTATAACGAAAACTGAGCCGGCAATACTGTGTAAAAGCAATATTCCGGCTCTTTTTTAAGACGGAGGAAGGAATGAATACGAGGATACGATCAATTCTTACTGCCGCTTTGGCGGGAACAATGCTCTTTTCCCAGGGGATTGATGTAAGGGCAGAGGGGACGAAGCAGGAAGCGGTTTATGTTGCTTCTTATTATAATAGTGTCCCTGCGCTCCCGGAAGAGGTCGGCGGAGAAGCAGTGACATGGCCCGAGGTGAATGCAGACGAGTTTACGGAACTGTATTCTGTGGCGGAAGTGACAGGCGCATATGCCGATGGTACTGAGATCACAGCGTATGTGGAAATCGTCCCTAATGATATCGTTTATTTTATCGACAGCGGGACAGGTGAAGACTGGAAGAGGACCATGAAAGGCACAGACGACGAGGGTAAGGCAAGGACGCTGACCTCCTTAAGCTATCAGGCGGTAAAAGAACTTGCCGGGGATGATCTTCTGAATAATGTGTCGGACCAGGCTTATGACGCGGGTGAGGATACATGGGGCTACGGCTTCGAGACCGGGGGAAACCGCGCGGATCCGATCCAGTCCTACAGCAATAACAACACGGCAGTTGAAGACAACAGTGATGTGACAGACAAGTATGCGGTCGGGCTTCGGGCAAGCAATAATACGAACTTCGAGTACTATCTGACACTGGATGCCGGCACGTATACGCTGACAACAGGTTTTCATGAATTTTTCAACGGGAATCATAAGCGCAATATGAAGCCGACGATCACAGATGCAGAGGATGGTACGGCGATCGCGGAATTTGACGAGATAAAAATGTCAAATAATGCTAATTCTACGGCAGCTCCGGATATGATATCCACAGGGACATTTACGCTGGATGAGGCTGCAATGATCAAGGTCCATTACGCGAAGACCGGAGAAGAGAATGGTTCCATGAACTGGCTGGCAGTAGCCAAAGGAGAAGCGCCGGATCCGGTGATGAACCGCTCTGAGCTGAGAAAGGCGATCAGTAATGCAGAGCCGTTTGCAGACACACTTGAAGAGTATGCTTCCATCAGCCAGAACACATTTACCAGGGCGATGGAGACTGCGCAGGCGATGATGACGGATGACACCTGCACACAGGAGCAGATCGATACAGCAACGCAGCTTCTGAACGCGGCGGTGGATGCCATGGTGGTTAAGTCCGAAGATGCAGACCGTTATACGGCTGTCCCTGTGGGGGAGACCTGGCTTGATACAGAAGGCGCTCCGATCCAGGCGCACGGCGGCGGTTTCCTTCAGCAGACGGATAAAGACGGAAGCCCGGTCTATTACTGGGTAGGAGAGGATAAGAGCCATAATACATCGAATTTTAACGGGATCAGCATGTATTCTTCCAAGGATCTTGTGAACTGGACCTACTTGAATACAGTCCTCACTCCGGATCCGGAAAACGCCGGACTCTCCAATAATAAGATCGAGAGACCGAAGCTTCTTTATAATGAAAAGACACAGAAGTACGTTCTGTGGGGACACTGGGAGGACAAGAGCGGTTATTCTTCCAGCCAGATCTGTGTGGCAGTATCAGACACAGTTGACGGGGATTATGAGTTCTTGGGACACTGGAGACCGGGAGCTGACAGCGAACACCGCAACTGGCGCGTAGTGTCAGACGAAGGGGCCAGATACGACAGCGGAGAAGCAATCGCTGATTACAGTGATTCTTCCGTATGGGGTACAGGATCGCGTGACTTTACCCTGTATATGGAAGAAAACGGAAAAGACGCATATCTTGTGTCCGCAGAGGATCATGAGACAATGCGTATCTACAAGCTGAATGATGATTTCACAGATGTTGTGACGGAAGGTACGACACAGCTCTTTATTGGAGCAAAACGTGAAGCGCCTGCCCTTACTAAAGTTGGTGACTACTATATCATGATCACTTCGGCTCAGTCGGGATGGTATCCGAACCAGTCCAGATTTGCCTATACAAAGGACTTGATGGATGCAGATGCGTGGAGTGTGGATGAGAACGGAAGACCGTCCGGATTCATCGGGAATAACACGACATTCTACAGCCAGCCGACCAATATCATGCAGGTGACCGGAGATGAAGGAACTACATTCGTGTATATGGGAGACCGCTGGAATTCTAAAAAGCTGGGAAGCTCTACCTATGTATGGCTGCCGCTCAATGTGGAACTGACAGAAGAAGGAATACCGGACGTAACCATGGACTATGTCCCGGGCTGGTCGTTAGACAGCAAGAGCGGTTCCGTGATCCTTCCGGAGTCTGAGCTTATCTCAGAGGGCAAACCGGCATATACGGACGCGAAAGAATCAGCAGATGACAATTACAAGCTTGCCCAGGCAAATGACGGAAATTACTTTAACCATAATATTACAGGAGGCAATGACACTTACTTCAAGCCTGTTACGACAGAGGGCGGTAATGACGCGCAGGTGCCGTTTACTTATACGATAGATCTGGAGAATGTGTATGATCTTAGTAATATCGACATCAGCTTTAACTGCCACAACGGATCAGAGACGTATTATCAGTATACGGTAGATACCAGCGTGAATAACGAGAACTGGGTGACATCAGTCGATGCGTCTGATAATACGACCGTCGGATTTAAGAGCCACGATCTGAGCGGTGTGCAGGCAAGATATGTAAGGATTGCCGTAAGCAAGGTTGTCAATGACCACAACGGCTCCTCAGCAGGATGGGCGGCAGGTCTCGTGGAAGTACAGGTGTACGGCAACCAGGGCGAGGTCGACGCGGTGGAAGGCTTAGGTCTGACTGCTCAGACATACAAGATCGCAGGAGACGACGCTGTGGATCATGTATTACTGAAATGGCAGAACACACCGGCAGCTACAGAGTATAAGCTGTATCGCGCGGACGCGGAAGACAAGCTCGCGGATGTAAGCCAGGCAGAGCTGGTCTGGACGACAGCGGACGGAACGGCTTACGAAGATAAAGGACTGGACGGAGACAAGACGTACTATTACCAGGTTGTCGGATACCTTGAAGGAAAAGAGATCTCCCGTACAGCGATCGCACAGGCACGGACTTATTCTTCCTTACCGGAGGGAATGGAGTCATACGATGCTTTCGAGGGCGGCGGTCCGGATCTGAATACGGGAATCTGTGTGGACGGCACATGGTACCGCTATACATATAAAAAAGATGACAACGGATTCTCCGAGTATGTGGAGGAGACTTCAACAGACAAGAAGAACTGGAAAGAATCAGGAGTTGTTCTTGAGAGGGGAGACCATGAGAGTCTGGCTTCCTGTAAGTTCGAGTCTCTTAGCGCTCTGTACAATGAAGAAACCGGTGAAGTCGTGATCTGGGGACATTATGAACTGAAAGACGGATATTCAACCGGCGCGTTATTCTGCCTGCACGGGACACCGGGCAAGCCGGACAGCTTCGAATACTCAGGGCTTGTGTTCCCTAATGGAAAAGAAGCAAGAGACAAAGCCTTCTTTATCGACGACGACGGAACAGGATATCTTATCACTGCAAGCAATGACAAGGGCGGAAGCGCCAACGAGACGATGTACATCCACAAGCTGTCAGAAGACTGGACAACTGTTGACGAGACAGACGGCTATGTGGCGAAGATATTTGAGGGAGAGCACAGAGAAGCTCCCGCAATGCTTAAATCCAACGGAGTATATTATCTGTTTACCTCTCAGGCGGCCGGATGGCTTCCAAGCAAAGGCGCTTATGCGTCAGCTACGGATCTTGCAGGACCGTGGACAGAGCTGAAAGCGCCGGGGAATACATCCTCCTTCGGCGGACAGCAGAACGGTGTATCTAAGATCGAGGGAAGTGAAGCAGAGAACTTCTTTGTCTATGCGAGCAGATGGTGGAGAAGTGATAATATGGCAAACCGTGTAGTCACTCCTATGGTGATGAATGCAGGATTCGCGACAACAGATTACTTTGATACTGTGTATTATGATACGGAGACCGGAGTCGTTATCCCGGAGCGTACAGGCGACGTGCTCTCACAGAATAAAGAAGCCGTATTCAATGGCGTGGAAGCGCCGGAGACAGTGGACGGAGATTATAATACATCCACAACGACTGAGAAAGTATGGCCATCTGAATGGCAGGTTGATCTGGGAGAGGCGTGTGATCTTACAAGTATCGAGATCTCATGGTATATGGTGAAAGGCTCTGAAGCGCATTATCCGTATACGGTATATGGAAGTAATGACGCAAAGGAGTGGACACAGATCCTTGACCGCAGCGAAGAGGGCGGAAAGGAAGATGTTGATTATGGATTCACGGCGGCAGATCTGGATGGGAACTACAGATATGTAAAGGTGGAGATCATCAAGTCCAGACCGCAGAACAACCAGAACAGCAGCTGGTATACACCGCAGCTGTGGGAAGTAAAAGTACTTGGAAACGGACCTGAGAATGAGACGGAAGAACCGGACGACGAGCAGAAGCCGGGCGGCGATGACGAGCAGAAACCGGGCGGAGACGACGAGCAGAAGCCGGGCGGCGATGACGGGCAGAAACCGGGCGGTGACAACAACGGAAAGCCGGACGACAGTCAGGGCGGCCAGGGATCAGATCAGGATGCGGTTAAGACCGGGGATACTTCCGGAATGATGCCGGTGGCGGCAGCGGGAATCGCGATGATGGTTTCCGCGGCAGCGATCATATGCGTGCTGAGACGGCGGATCGGAAGATAAGCAGAA
>NHCFC00100__coassemble_1789_pt1 | contig 15563 bp, 14 predicted proteins | sample NHCFC00100__metabat2_high_PE_030 | metagenome-assembled genome bin NHCFC00100 | reverse complement strand
GAGATATTTATCGTCGATTCGTTTCAGCTCTGTCCTGGGCAGCATCCTCAGCAGTTTCCAGCCGATGTCCAGTGTCTCCTCGATGCCTCGGTCCGCATTGTATCCCTGGGATACATACTCCTGCTCAAAGGCGTCCGCGAACTTCGCGTACATGAGGTCAATATCGGTCAGCGCCGCCTCTCCCAGGATGACCATCAGTTCCTTGGCGTCTTTGCCTCGCGCATACGCGGCAAAAAGCTGGTTCATGGTGTTGGAGTGATCCGCGCGGGTCTTGCCCTCGCCGATCCCCTTATCCTTCAGACGGGACAGGGACGGCAGTACATCGATAGGCGGGGTCACACCTTTTCTGTAGAGTTCACGGCTTAAGATGATCTGTCCCTCTGTGATGTAACCGGTCAGGTCAGGGATCGGGTGGGTCTTGTCATCCTCCGGCATGGTCAGGATGGGGATCATGGTGATACTTCCCTTCTTGCCGTTCTGTCTGCCGGCTCTCTCGTAGATCGTCGCCAGGTCTGTATACATATATCCCGGATATCCGCGGCGTCCCGGCACTTCCTTGCGGGCTGCGGATACCTCGCGGAGCGCGTCCGCGTAGTTGGTGATGTCTGTCAGGATGACGAGCACGTGCATCTCTTTTTCAAACGCAAGATACTCTGCCGCTGTCAGCGCCATCTTCGGCGTCGCGATACGCTCGATCGCCGGGTCGTTCGCCAGGTTGATAAAAAGCACCGTACGGTCAAGGGCTCCTGTCTGTCGGAAACTTTCGATGAAGAAGTTGGATTCCTCGAAGGTGATACCCATTGCCGCGAATACAACGGCAAAGTTCTCATCTGTGCCCAGCACCTTTGCCTGTCTCGCGATCTGCGCTGCAAGCTGCGCGTGGGGAAGTCCTGACGCGGAGAAGATGGGAAGCTTCTGTCCGCGGACCAGCGTGTTCAGTCCGTCGATGGCAGACACACCGGTCTGGATGAACTCCTCCGGGTAGCTTCTTGCCGCCGGGTTCATGGGCAGGCCGTTGATATCCATCCTGGCGTCCGGCAGGATCTCCGGTCCGTCGTCAATGGGACGTCCCAGTCCGTCGAATACACGTCCCAGCATATCTTCGGATACGCCCAGTTCCATGCTGCGTCCGAGGAAACGGACCTTGCTGTTGGACAGGTTGATTCCCGTGGAACTCTCGAAAAGCTGTACCAGGACATCGCTTCCGTTTACCTCCAGCACCTTGCAGCGTCTTGTCTCGCCGCTTGCCAGCTCGATCTCGCCCAGCTCGTCATATGTCACGCCTTCCACGCCGCGCACAAGCATCAGCGGTCCGGCGACTTCCTGTATGGTTCTGTACTCTTTCGGCATTTACCGTTCCTCCTTTACAAATGCATTGGCGATCTGCGCGCTTAATTCTTCGTCTACCTTCTGATATTCTTCGTCCAGCGCATCTTCATGCACATATTTGAAACGTCCGATCTGCTCTCTTACCGGCATGGAGATCAGCTTCTGCAGGGAAGCCCCCTGAGAAAGCGCCTCTGTCGCGCGGTCATAGAACGCGTTTACAAGGAGCATCATCATGTGCTGCTTCTTAAGAGAGGTGTAGGTGTCGATCTCGTGGAAGGAGTTCTGGTGCAGGAAGTCCTCACGGATGGAGCGCGCTGCTTCCATCTTCAGGCGGTCGCCCGGTGAGAGCGCGTCCATACCGACCATCTTCACGATCTCTTCTAACTCTGCCTCTTCCTGTAAGAGGGTCATCATCTTCTGGCGTCCGCTCATCCAGTCCTCCGCCACTTCGCTGTTGAACCATTTCTCCATGTCATCCAGATACAGGGAGTAGCTGTTCAGCCAGTTGATCGCCGGGAAATGTCTCTTGTACGCCAGCGCGGAATCCAGTCCCCAGAATACCTTCACGATACGAAGTGTCGCCTGGGATACCGGCTCGGATGTGTCACCGCCCGGAGGAGATACGGCTCCGATCACGGAGAGCGCGCCCTCACGTCCTTCTTTTCCAAGGGATGTCACACGGCCCGCGCGCTCGTAGAACTGCGCCAGACGGCTTCCCAGATACGCCGGGTAGCCTTCCTCGCCGGGCATCTCTTCCAGACGTCCGGACATCTCACGCAGCGCCTCTGCCCAGCGGGATGTGGAATCAGCCATCAGTGCCACGGAATATCCCATATCACGGAAATACTCCGCAATGGTGATTCCTGTGTAAATGGATGCCTCGCGGGCAGCCACAGGCATATCGGATGTGTTCGCGATGAGGACGGTCCTCTGCATCAGAGGCTGTCCGGTCTTCGGGTCTTTCAGTTCCGGGAACTCATTCAGAACGTCTGTCATCTCATTTCCGCGCTCACCGCAGCCAATGTAGACGACGATGTCTGCTTCCGCCCATTTCGCCAGCTGGTGCTGGATGACGGTCTTGCCGCTTCCGAAGGGTCCCGGCACGGCTGCCACACCGCCCTTTGCGATGGGGAAGAAGGTATCTACCACACGCTGTCCCGTGACAAGGGGCATCTCCGGCGGCAGTTTCTTCTTGTATGGGCGTCCGCGGCGCACCGGCCACTTCTGCATGAGGGTCAGTTCGCGGTCGCCCTTTTCTGTCTCAACGACTGCCACAACTTCCTCTACTGTGAATTCTCCTGCTTTGATCTCTTTGATCGTTCCTTTGACTCCGTAGGGCACCATGATCTTCTGCTGTACGAGCACCGTCTCCTGCACGGTACCGATCACATCTCCTGCCTCTACCTCGTCTCCCACTTTCGCCGTGGGAACGAACTCCCATTTCAGGTCTCTCTTTAAGGACGGCACTTCCACACCGCGCTTCAAGTTGTTGCCTGATACTTTCATGATATCGTCCAGCGGTCTCTGGATCCCGTCGTAAATGCTGGTGATCAGTCCCGGTCCCAGCTCAACGGACATGGGAACTTCCATGGACTCCACCGGCTCGCCCGGTCCCAGTCCGGAAGTCTCCTCATAGACCTGGATGGACGCTTCGTCTCCGTGCATCTCGATGATCTCACCGATGAGACGCTGCTTAGACACACGGACCACGTCAAACATATTTGCGTCACGCATACCCTCCGCGATAACGAGAGGTCCTGCGACTTTCTTGATTACTCCTGTGCTCATTCGCTTACTCCTCCAAACAGAATATCTGACCCGACCGCCTGCTCCACGGTCTTCTTCACACCTTCCACTCCGGCTCCGGTATTGCCCGATACGCCCGGGATCTGGATGATCGCCGGGAGCACCCTCTCACGATACTCGTCAAGCGCGCTGCCAAGCTCTGCCGCCGCTTTCTCGGTGATGTAGATGATGCCGTACTCACCTTCCGCAAGCTGCTTAAGCTTGTCGCGCGTCTCTTCCCGGGTCTTCACAGGGCAGATGCTAAGGCCCAATGTGGCGAACCCGTAGATACTGTCATAGTCGCCGATCACTGCAATCTTATACATACATCTCCCTTATCCTTTCCCGGATCGCGTCGTCCGGGAACCCGTTCTGTTTCCCGGTGAGGATGATCCGAACTGTCTTGATCTCATTTTCCCTCGCGATCAGATACCCGAGCAGGGGACCTACGGAAAATGTCTCATATTTCTGTGGTTTCAATGTCTCTATCATACGGTTGTCGCACCAGCGCTCGAACGCGGACGGCGACTCTCTCAGTGCCTCCGCTCCGCCAGCATAGGAAGTGCCCTCCAGATACTGGGCGATCTCGTCCGCTCCCGCAAGCGCCGCGCGGATCAGCTGCTCCACGTTCACGCCCTCGCATTCTGCCATGGCGCTCCGCATGAAATCCGCGCTCTTCCCTGTCTTCTGGGAACGCACCGCGATCTTGATATCCGCGATCGCCACCGTGGTATCCGCGTAGTCCTCGATGATCGGCTCGCCGGACCGTTTTCCCGCCTCGTAAATGGCTTCCAGCGCCGCCTTGTCGATCATGATGTCGCAGAGCTGACCGTCCCTCGTGTGAAGGAGTGCCTCAAAGGCTTCCTCCGCCACCCGGCTCATGCTGCCCGGCAGTCTTGAGAACTCCCTGCTTTCAACGATCTGGAGCATCTCTTTGCCGGGGATCGCACAGTCGTCGTAGAAGATACCCGGATTCTGTGTCTCCGTGCACACCTCCTTGATGGCTGCCTTTAAGTTGTGATACAGCTTCGGGTAGGACAGCACGTCGAACACGCTCATATCCGGAGCCACGTCACGGATCACTTCCCATGTCTTCTCTTCCTCACGCTTTAAGACCGCGTCCATGTCCCCGCCTGCCGACAGATCTCCCCAGCCCTTTTCCGTCACAAGCTGGAGCGCCTGTTCCGCCGTCTTACACGCTAAGAGCTGTTCGATCACAGCATCGGAAAACAGGGATACTTCCAGCGCGCGGATCCGCGCAACCGCATACGTATATTTTGTATTACTCAAGTCAAACCCTCCTTACGGCTGCGTTTATCCGAACAAAAGCCTGTTCACCTGATCTGACAGTTCCTCGCGCTTCGCGTCGAACACTGCCTTTATCGTACAGTTTTCTTCGATGCCGCCGTACACAAGGAGGAATCCACCGTCGATGTCCCGCGCCTCATTGCTTAATGTCAGGCTACCGCCCTTGTTCGCGGCGATCGTCTTGATCTTACCGGAGAATCCTTCCGGCATGCGCTTAAGATCCTGATCAGAGAAGCAGATCACTCCCTCTTCGGGAAGGACATATTTCTCTAAAAGTTTCTCAAGCATGTCAAAATATTCTTTTACATCCAGATTCATGACCGTGTCGTACGCACTCTGAAGTACATGCGAGATCACTTCCTGCTTCGCGGCAAGATGCGCCTGCTTCCTGCGCATGTCCACTGAGGACTCCACGCGTTTCGCGTAGTCGTCAGCATCACGCTTTGCCTTCTCCGAGATCTTTACCGCCTCAGCTTTCGCTTCCTCTTCTGCCGCCTTTACAAGCGCTTCGGCCTGCGCGTTCGCCTTGTCGATGATCTCCTTCGCAGAGTGGTCCGCCTCCTCGAGAATCCGGGATTTCATTTTATCCAGTCCACTCATGTCTTGTTCTCCTTATACCTGAATCCCGTTTACTGCAAGGAAAGAGATCAGGAGCGCAAGGATGGCGTACGTCTCAACCATCGCCGGGAAGAGCATCGCCTTACCGAACTGATCCGGTTTCTTCGCCACGATACCGATCGCGGAAGCCGCCGTCTTGCCCTGCGCGATACCGGAGAGAAGTCCCACGATACCGATCGGCAGGCATGCCGCCAGGATCATAAGTCCTGTTGAGACAGACATATCAACGACACCGCCGCCTAAGATACCGATCTTTGACAGCGTGATGAATCCTACCAGCAGTCCGTACAGACCCTGTGTACCCGGAAGCAGCTGGATGATGAGCACCTTCGCGAACTTGCTCGGATCCTCTGTCACGACTCCTGCCGCCGCCTGTCCGGCGATACCGACTCCGATCGCGGAACCCGCTCCCGCAAACAGCACTGCCACTGCCGCTCCTAACAATGCATAAACGATTCCTAATTCACCTGCAATACTCATGATAAAGTTTCCTCCTTAACATCTGCATATTTTGTATTTTCTTTAAAAGGAGCGAACGGGCGTCCGCCGCCTTCGTAAAACTTTCCGAAAAACTCTACAAACTGTAGACGGTTCGTGTGCACATACGCGCCCAGCAGGTTGATCGCCAGGTTCAGCGCATGGCCGACGATGAAGATCACGATGAAGAAGATAACTCCCACTACATTGTTCGGGAGCATGCTTCCCATCTGATTGATCACGGATGCGATCACGCCCGTCGCAAGTCCCAGCGCCAGCAGACGCGAGTAGGAAAGGACGTCGCTTAACCATCCGGTGATATTGTACAGGTCGTACGCTCCAAGCGCCACTCTCAGCGCCGGGTTCTTATTTTCCCTGCCCGACATGAGCACGATGCCCACGGCTCCGATGATGGCCAGCACTTTCGCCGTCGTGTTCAGCCATCCCGGGAACACGATATTCGTCTGCGCGATGGAAGCGAAGATATCGCTTGGCAGGAGCATCAGGATCAGCCCCACAAGGAGCAGATACCAGAGCACCACGTCACAGAAGAAATCCAGGACCTTCCCGTCCCGTAAGCACAGGTAACCTTTGATGCCAAGACCGACGAACAGGTGGATCACACCAAAGAGGAGTGAGTACACCAACAGCTTCATCGGGTCGTTTAAGGGCACAAACCACAGCGCCGGGACAGTGACCGTTGTTCCGAAGAACTTCTCTGATACGATGTCCACGATATTTCCGAAATATCCTCCAAACAGGATGCCCCATACCAATGTAGAGAGTCCGCAGTAGAAGAATAATTTCAATGACTTCTTCATGCCGTCCGACATCCGCGGGAACTTCCATACGAGCACCCCGCAGGCGATCGCCACGATGGCGCCGTACGCCGCGTCCGAGAGCATCATACCGAAGAAAAAGATATAGAAGAACGACATGATAGTCGTCGGATCAAGTTCCCCCTTGTGTGGAAGTCCGTAGGATTCCACGATGCCCTCCATGTTCTGAGAGAATGGATTATTCTTTAAGATGACCGGTGCCTCTTCATCCTCTTTTAATTCTTCCACATCGACCATGCAGTCATACTTTCCTGTCAGGTAGTCCGCCACATGGGATGCTTCGCACCGGGGGATGTATCCGCTGATGATAAACGTGCGCCCCGACTGCGGAAGACTTCCCAGCACCGCGTATTTGTCCGCGCGGACACGATAGTAATCTGCCACGATCTTTAACTTTTCTCTCTGCTCTGAAAGACGCTCGATCTCTTGTTCAATCTCTCTGATCTTATCCTGACAGTCTGCGATCTGCTGCTCCAGTTCTTCTTTCTGGGCTGCCGGCACATCCTCCCATGTCTGGGACGGTCTCGCGAAGCCTGCGCTCCGGAGAGCTTCTTCCACAGCCTGGGCATCTTCCTTTAAGCAGATGACCGCGAGATAGACCATGCTCTGCTCGGAAGAGATGATATGGATATCCGCGCTCTCTGCTCCGGGAGCCTTCTCCGCAAGCACCTGGTATACTGTCTCCACAGTGGTACCGCCCGGCATTGTCCCAAGGAACAGGCTTGCGCGCCTCGTGTCTGCCGCTTTCAGGGGTACATCCAGCGCGAGCCAGGGTTTCAGGCTCTCAATGCTGTTCTGAAGCTTTGTGATATTCGCCAGCTGTTCCGCATGCTCCCGGTCCAGATCATAGATGGTCTTCGCTGTCTTAAGGAGTTCACGCCGTTCTTCCTGAACACCGCGTTCCTCCTCCGGCCCGATCAGCCGTTTTCCCTCGAGGGAAGCGAACATGGACTTGTTCTCCGGAACATACTTCTCAAGGATATCAAGTGCCTGATCCGCGGATGCCGCAGCTTTTTCGAATCCCATCCGTGCTCCCGCGGTATCCATCCTCTTAAAGTCCTCATCCTCGTCTATGATATGGCTGACTTCCAATACCCCAAGGCTCTGCAGTTTTTCAAGGATCGCTTTTCGGTCTTTCTTTAAGGCGCAGATGCTGATTCTCTGCATCTTAAGTACCGCCATTTCCTTATCCCTCCTATCTGCATTGTTACATGCTTATTTTATGTTTTCATTCCGCTCAGGCGAGCAGTGAGATAACCAGGTCTACTGCCTCTTTCTCGCGTCCGAGCGCGGAAGCTTTCAGATTCTCCGCCTCTTTTTCCGTCTCAGCCAGAGCAGCCGCCTCGGCCTGTTTTCCCGCTTCCTTTGCCCGTTCAGACACTTCCGCCGCCTTGTCGCGGGCGTCTTTGATGATCGCTTCCGCGGTGCTTGAGGCCTGCGCTTTCGCGGCATCCAGCATCTCTCTGCTCTTTTCCTCCGCGGATTTTACCATCTCATCCGCCTTCTTCTCCGTCTCACGGATCGACCGGATCGTCTCTTCTACCATCTGATATCCACCACCTTTCCAGATATACTATGTCTCCTTAGTTTTTCCAATACTTCCTTCTTCATGCAGAAATACCCGCCATACTCTGCATCTCTTGTGAAGCATTTTTTAACACAATCTTAACACTGCATCTGGCGTTATTATATAACATTACAAGCGATTATTCAAAGTATTTATTAGCAGTTTTTACAAACATTCATTATTTTTACTAATAACTGTTCCCATATCTGCTTGTAACACAACCTGCTCTCTCACCATTGAAGCCGGTGAAGATTACCTTCTGTCTCCATCCCGGCAAAGCCGTTCTGACGCAGCGCCTCATACAGTATGACTGCCGCGGAGTTGCCCAGATTCAGCGAGCGGATATCTCCCATCATGGGGATGCGCACACAATTCTCTTTATTTTCCACAAGGATCTCTTCCGGGATCCCCGCGCTCTCCTTGCCGAACATAATATAACAGTCCGGTTCATAAGATACTTCTGTATACATCTTCTGCGCTTTTGTCGTTGCCATGTAGATCTTCGCTCCGGGATTTTTCTCAAGGAAATCCTGATAATCAATATAAGTCGTTACGTCAAGATCCTTCCAGTAATCCATCCCGGCGCGACGCAGCGCCTTCTCCGAAAGGCTGAACCCCAGTGGCTCGATCAGGTGCAGTCTTGCTCCGGCCGCCACACAGGTCCTTCCGATATTCCCCGTATTCGCCGGAATCTCCGGTTCGAGAAGTACAATATTTATCATCGCTTACACTCTCTCATTTCTCAGTCTCTGAATAAAGCTTCCCAGGCGTCCCAGAGCTTCTTTTAAGTCTTCCAGAGAATACGCATAAGAAATACGAAGAAAACCTTCCCCGCACTCTCCGAACGCAGTGCCCGGGACAACTGCCACTTTCTCCTCGTTGAGCAGGCGTGTGGCGAACTCCTCCGATGTCATGTTAAACTCCTGGATACTGGGAAATACATAAAACGCGCCGAACGGCTCAAAACACTCCAGTCCCATACGGGCGAATTCATGCATGAGGAAGCGCCTTCTCTGATCGTAGGATTTCCTCATTTCCTCCACTTCATCCCCACAGTTCTTAAGTCCCTCCACAGCCGCGTACTGACTGTTCGTAGGAGCGCACATGATGGCGAACTGATGGAGCTTTGTCATCTGCTCGATCAGAGCCTCCGGTCCGCAACAGTAACCTAAGCGCCAGCCTGTCATGGCAAATCCCTTGGAGAAACCGTTGATGACAAGTGTCCTCTCCCTCATCCCCGGAAGGGAAGCGATAGACACATGTTCTGTCTTATATGTAAGCTCTGAGTAGATCTCATCTGACATCACATACAGATCATGCTCCTTTACAAACTCAGCGACAGGTTCTAAGTCTTCTTTTGTCATGATGGATCCCGTCGGGTTGTTGGGGAAGGGCATGATCAGGATCTTTGTCTTCGGAGTCGTATATTTTTCCAGATCCTCCACAGTCAGCTTGAACTCGTTCTCATATTGAAGCGGCACGACCACCGGAACACCGTCCGCCATGATGGTACACGGAAGGTATGAGACATAACTGGGCTGTGGGATCAGCACCTCATCGCCCGGGTCCAGCATACAGCGCAGCCCCACGTCGATCGCTTCGCTGCCGCCCACAGTGATCAGTGTCTCTTTGACCGGGTCGTATTTCACATGGATCTTACGCTCCAGATAATTACAGATCTCCTGCCGCAGTTCTTTCAGTCCCGCGTTGGAAGTGTAGAATGTCTTTCCTCTCTCAAGTGAAAATATGCCCTCCTCACGGATGCGCCACGGCGTATCAAAATCCGGCTCACCCACTCCCAGAGAGATCGCGTCTTCCATCTCATTTGCCACATCGAAGAACTTGCGGATCCCCGAGGGCTGTATATCAATGATCTTTTTTGCTAACAGATTTCTCATTACAGTGTCACCGGTATCCTTTCTGACTCTTTTTTCGGAACCATGATCGTTCCGTGGTCTTTATATTTCTTAAGAATAAAATGCGTTGCAGTACTTAAAACACCATCAATGGGGGACAGTTTCTCCGATACAAAGCGGGACACTTCTTTGAGCGTCTTTCCTTCCAGAGTCACAAGCAGGTCATAGCTGCCCGAGATCAGATATACCGCAGACACTTCCGGATAGTTGTAAAGTCTCTCCGCGATGCGGTCAAAACCGCGGTCCCTCTGCGGTGTCACGCGCACCTCGATAAGTGCTGTCACTGTCTCCACACCAGTCTTATCCCAGTCGATCAGTGTGTGGTATCCGCAGATGATCTTCTCTTTCTCCATCTCCGCGATCTCATTCGCCACTTCCGCCTCTTCTGCTCCCATGAGAACCGCGAGTTCTCCCAGGTCAACTCTGCTGTGCTTTTCGATATATTTCAATATCTCGATCCTTAAAGCTTCTCTTTTCTCTTTCATAATATATGCCTCCTCTATTCCTGATTTATTAATAGTATTAAACATCTCTTGCGTCATCTGTGCTTGTCCTGCCCGGCGGCACTGCCGGAAGTCTTTATCCTCCCGGCCAGCCAGCTTTCCAGTTCATCCGGAGCAGGCCGGTCCAGATATCTTACCTCTTCTCCGCTTGTGATCACCCGCGCGTTCTGCGGCTTTGTGACCCCAAGCCTAATGGCTCGCGCCCCCACCTGTTCAAGAATACGGATCACCTCCAGAGCGTCCGGTGTCACGATAAGAAAGCTTCCCGCAGAAGTCAACTGATAGGGGTTCAGCCGATAGAACTCGCAGATCTCCACCGTCTCCTGCTTCAAGGAAATGGCGGACATATCTATCTCGAAACCGATCCCCATTGTCTCTGCCAGCTCCCAGAGTGCTGCCAGGATACCTCCGCCGGTGATCTGCCGTACGGCGGTTATGTCAGGCGCCTTCTCAATGTGATGCCCTGCGCCGATGCAAGATGCCGTATCACCAGGTTGTGCCGCGCTCCCATGCGCCGCCTTGCTGTACGTACCGGCAGTTCCCCGCAGGGCAAGAAGCTGTGCCGGCGTCACAAGGTCTTTTGAAAGTCCTTTCGCCTGCGCGAGAAACGCAGAAACAAATCTCGTCCCCAGTTCCTCTTCCGCCTCATCGATAATGCGCAGCGTGCCTTCCAGTCCCGCGTATCCGCAGAGCAGAAGTTCCTGCCCGCCTCCGTTCTTCTGATCATCATTATCCTCTGTCTCGGATACCCCCGGGCTTAAGGCGACGGCAGTCACGAATACCGTGATACCGGCTGCCGCGCAGGTCGTCTCTCCCTGAAAAGAATTCACAGTAAGCCCCAGTCTGTCACATGCCGCCACGATACCATTTGTAACAGCCTTTAACTCCTTTTCCTCCGACATCGGCGGAAACAGGATGCGTACTGATACCCCTTCTGGCGCCGTGCCCTTTGCCGCAAGCTCTCCCGCTGCTTTAAGTACCGCATAGTAACCGGTCTGTACGGATGTGCCTGACGCATGGGCGTCTGCCCACACAAAGCCTTTCCTACCGCACAAAAGCCCTGAGCATGCTTCAAAAGGAGTTGGGGGAAATACCCTTTCCTTCTCTTCTATATGCAGTTGTCGCCTGACAGACCTCATCCACGCAGTCTGTGTAAGCTTTCCGTATTTCATGTTTATTCCCCGTCCGCGCTGTTTGCTTCACCGCTGTTTGCTTCACCGCTGTTTGCTTCACTGTTGTTTTCTTCACTACTGTTGTTCTTCGCGTTTTGGATCTCTGCGATCACTGCTTTGATCGTCTCTTCGTTCTGAGATTCTATCGCCGCATTGATCTTCGCGGAATCCTCCGCGTTATCTGAAAATGTTCCCACAGCCACTGTCTTGCCCGAAGCCATATAATGGCTGAAATTTACCTTGTCACGGCTCACCTCTTCGCCATTCTCATAGACCACCTTCCAAAGCTGAGCCTCCAGTCCGGTCTTGCCGTTATTCTGGGTGTACATCGTTCCGATAGCTTCTTCTGTCGCCACAAACAGGGTCTCGTCAGATTCTATCGTGCCGAGCTCTTCGCTGATATATTCTATCGTACGGTTTTCCGGACGGATCTCCTTGCCATATATATTGAAGGTGACATTTCCGTCCGCACACACAGCTTCTATATAAACTGCTGTCTCCATGTTATTTTTAAATTTCAGATCCTTCACATCATCCGCGATAGCCGCGTCCATGGAAGGGTCTACATAAGACACAAGCATGGAGTGCGCATACCGCTCCGTGATCTCGATCTCCGCCAGCAGAAGCGCGTTATAAAGAGTCGTGGACACCTGGCAGATCCCTCCGCCCATTGACTCCACAACCTGGCGGTTTTCATAGGAAGCAGCCATCGCGTAACCATTCTCCTCGGTATACGGCGCCATAAGCGCATCCGCCGACACCTCTTCGCCCGGCTCCATAAAAGTTCCGTTAATATGAGCGGCTCCTGACTCTACATTCATTGTCCTGCCGCTGTCGCCCCCTCCGTAATATGTCGTATAAGTTCCAAGCAGATCCGTAATACCCTTAAGATCGTCCGCTGTTATATCCGCTATATACTCTTCCGTCTCTACAGCCACGGCCGTCCCGTCCGCCGCTTTACCGTCCCCGATCTCTTTGTTGATATTTTCCACGGTCTTTTTTATATCTACTTTCCGGCCTGACACATCCTCCGTGACAACACCTGCTCCGTCACTCTGTGTCAGCTTCGCGTTCTCCGGCTGGGGCAGGAGAACACCGAGTCTTTCATTCAATACATTGCCGGCCGTCTCCTCATCAACCTCGAATGTGATGGGAAATACTTTATTATTTTCCCCCTTTTCCGCGCTTTTCAATATCTTATAGCGTGTTGCCCTGCTGCCCTCTTTCCCGTAAGCAACTGCCTTTTTCACCGCGGATTCCAGATCAGCCGCCGATATCCCCAGCTCCTCTAAAGTGGCCTCCGCCTGCTGATCCTCTGTAAGCTTAAGAATCAGCTTCTGCCCTGAATACGTCTGTACCGCCTTTGTCACCGCTTCTGTCGCCTGAGCCGAATTCATCCCTGATACATCGGTCTGCCCGATCTTTACGCCTGAAATGATAATATCCGGGTCATGCCTGTCGATCGTCTTGCGCAACATCACATTGATCCCTATGATCACTGCGCAGGCACACAGAACAAGCCCTGCGATCAACAGGACTGACTTTTTATTTATTGGTGGTTTTTTTCGTCTTTTTCTTGTTTCAGGTTTTGTCACCGTCACACTCTCCTGTTACATATTTTTCTTGGAAATACAGCACTTATATGAGTAAAACGGTGGCATCAGCCATTGATATACGGCAATACCATCGTCAGCACCATAGCTATGATGATAAGCATGACAATAACTGATATGATCCGTCTGACCCTTTTATCAAAAAAATTCATCTGGTTCTTTCCTTTCCCGATCTCCGAATATTTTCAGATCTTAAATCTCTTCAACAACAAAGACTCCCGCATTTCCCGTCAGGGCATCTCTCTTCCGGTAATCAAACAGCAGAATCTCCCTATTGATCCGCTCCAGGTGTGTCATTTTACGCATCTGCCTGCTGTCATACCCTTCATATCCTTCCAGATAACGCGGTCTCTGCGCTTCTGCCTTGTAAAACGCTGCCGCCTCTTCCTTCGACACGCCGGACTCTCCTAAGAAAGATGGACGGTTTTTCACATTATCCCTCAAATACAGGTCCAATGTCAACCACTCAGTATATTCTCGCAATCCTGCTCCGGCTCTCTCTCTATCCGTGCACGTTATCTCTTGTGTCTCTCTGTCAGACGCGGTCATATACTCTGTGATGAAACGGCTCAGTATCTCATATCTGGCAAGCCTCGAATGCTGTACTTTGAAAAGCTCTCTTTCCTCATAGTATGCCGCCAATGCCTCATACATGGCAAAAGGAGAAGAAAAATCCTGTTCAAGATGCTCCATGGTGTTTCGAAACTGCCCGCTGTTATAATAGACCTCCACCATATCTTCGACCCGCTTAAGACGGATAATGTCCGCGTAAGTCAGCCACTTCGTGGAGAGCACTTCATAGGGCGGCCGGTCCTGGTACACAAGAGCGTATTCCTCTTGTTTCTCATACATCAGAGAGCCTTTCAGTACTTTCAGAAACCCAAGCTGGAGCTGCTCCGGCTTCATGGCATATACGATGTCAAAGGAACGTGCGAAGCTGTGATAATCCTCATAAGGAAGTCCCGCGATCAGATCCAGATGCTGATGCACATTTTTCTTCTCCCCGATCCTTGCCACCTTATCTTTGACCTGCTCTAATCGCATCGTTCTGCGTATCTCTTTGATCGTCCGCTCATTTGCCGACTGGACGCCGATCTCAAGCTGGACCAGTCCCGGGCGCATGGATCGGATCATCGCGATCTCCTCATCATTTAAAAGATCCGCCGCCACTTCGAAGTGGAAATTCGTGATCCCCCTGTCGTGCTCTTTGATAAAGCTCCATACAGCCATAGCATGATCATGACGGCAGTTGAAGGTCCGGTCAACAAACTTGACCTGCGGCACTTCATGGTCAATGAAAAACTGCAGCTCCTTCTCCACAAGACTCAGATCTCTGAACCGCAGACATTTATCAATGGACGACAGACAATAACTGCAAGAAAACGGACACCCCCGACTTGATTCATAATAGATGATACGGTTGCGGAAATCCTCGATATGCTCGTATACGAAAGGAATTGTACTCATATCCATCACCGGACGGTCTTCTGTTTCCGTTACAGCACCGTTCCTGTCACGCCAGGCAATCCCCCTTATCCGGTGAAATCCTTCTTCCGCGCCGCAGCGTCCCGCGCCTGCCCGCGCCAAGTCACTGTCCGCCTGTCCGATGTCTTTCTGAATGATGTCAGCCTGCATGATCCCTGTCTCTTTGATCTCTGCCTGTTTGGTCCCTATATGGTGCCCATATGAATTCCTGTGATAAGCATCCATCAGTTCGGCAAAAGTCTCCTCCCCTTCCCTGCGGATAACACCTGTCACTGCATCATACTTTTCCAGAATCTCCCGCGCGTTATAGGACACCTCCGGTCCGCCCAGCCAGATCTTTATCCCCGGCAGGATCTTCGGTATCTCTTTTATCAGACATTCCACACAAGAAATATTCCACAGGTAACAGGAAAAACAAAGGATATCCGGCTCTCGCTCATAAATATCCATCAAGATCTCATCCACAGGCTGGTTGATCGTATATTCCACGATCCCGATCTCTTCAGGCAGGATCCGCGGGCTGTGCCAAAGAGCATAGGCCCGCAGACTGTATACCGCAAGGTTCGAGTGGATGTATTTGGCGTTCACCGCCACTAAAAGCACCTTCATCGTCAACGCTCCGTTTCGTTCGTCATACAAAAGATTCTACCATCATTCGGAATATGGGGCAAGTAGCTCTCCGCATCTTGACATTTCCGCAAAAATCATGTAAAATTAAGGCTCGTGCAGCCGGGGTGTTAGCGGTACCTTGTACCTGCAATCCGCTATAGCAGGGGTGATATTGCGCAGAGGGCGGCAGTCTGCAGGGCTGCCCCCGGTAAGTGATGTTGATGTCTGGGTCTCACGCGACGGGAACCTGTGAACCGTGTCAGGTCGGGAACGGAGCAGCACTAAGCAGGAGCTCTCGGGTGCCGTGAGGGTGCCTGGGCTGAGTTAACTGCCGGGGTAACG
>NHCFC00100__coassemble_1770_pt1 | contig 16097 bp, 7 predicted proteins | sample NHCFC00100__metabat2_high_PE_030 | metagenome-assembled genome bin NHCFC00100 | reverse complement strand
GTCCACGAATCATCGGATTCTCGTAAGACACAGGGGCATATCTGCACCATCAGGTTCAGGACAGCGGGAAGTTCCCCATCATAGATGTCTTGGATGAGGATCTTTCTGCCTTTTATAAGTGACGCTGATCTGCGATAGGAGCGGATCCGGTCCGCTCCTTCTTTCGGTTTCAGCCTTCCGTCAGGCGTGAGGCTTAGTCCTGCGGATGTCCCGTCAAGGCGGTATGCTCCGGAAAGCTCCATAGTAAGACAGGTGCGGTCATCCTCAATCCGGCAGGATACCTCTGAAGCGGCGTACATCTCTCCGCTTTGCTGGAGAAAGTCATCGAACGACGGGAGATTATGGTACTGGCTCTGCATTGTCCAGATCTCATAGCGCCTGTCGGAGAATGTCTTCCGGCAATACGTCTCCACACCAAGATCGATGAAAAGAGGCGTCTGATCCTTGCAGATGATGAAGGAACCGACATCGTTATGGTTGTGGGAGTCTCCGTTATTCCCCGCTTTGACCGCGAGAAGGCGATGTTCGTCCCGGCTGACCATTAGGCCTTTGCTTTCAAACCATGCATCCTCCGGCGCCATCTGGCGGTTCTCTGCGGATCTCTCATGGTCTTCGCCCTTTTGTAAGGACTCCATACCTGCGACGGTCATCTCTTCCCAGTGCATGATCTGGACTAGTCGGCGATAGAGGCTTAGCTCGTCTGTTAAGAGACGCCCCTCATCGCATAGAAAGTCAGCTGCCGCAAAGGAAGAGAGTGCAGGGAGACCGGCGCGCTTCCCAAAGAGGTATTCTCCGGCGCCCCTTCTCCCTGCGCGTAACGAGCAGTCCGCAAAATTAATATAACAGTCATCTGTGATGTGTACCTTGCGGATATAGTCCGCGATATTCCGGATCTTAGGACTGAAAAAGATATCATCAAGAGCGTCTCCGGTGACCCGCTCAAGGATGTCCAGGCAGTGAAAAAGTGAGATCCCCGCCCGGTCATAATACTGAGCGCCTTCGTCACAGCAGCCGTCCTCCCCGTATTCATCAAGAAAATAGTCCACGGAACGGGATGACTTGTTAAGGATCTGCTCCTTGATGTTCCTGGGCAGGATACAGTCCGGTCTTGTAAAAGCCGCAAGAAGGACATTCTGAGTGATCCATACCGTCCAGTTATTCACCTGTTGTTTCCCGTCGCCCATCCACCAGTAACGCTGCACAAGATATGGGGTAAAGATCCGTTCCCGGAGCCGGAAGTCGATATTCCTGCTGATAAGCGGGCTTATCCCGGCCAGTACCGGGCGGAGCAGATATTCCGTCATTGCCAGGATAGCGCCGGTCTCCCCCGCGAAAAGGTCAAGGACAGGGCGGGAGTAATCGGGAAGCGGAAGCTGTGGAGTGTCCCGGACATAGGAATTATGTGCGGGAATACACCAGGTACTCTCTTCCAGAAGAAAATAAATACCATCGACGATTTTTTTCAGAAAGCGTCCGCGGTTTTCCACACATTCTGCCAGAACAAGCGCGTTGAGGGCACAGCGTCTGGCAGACATTTTCCGCTCGTAGTCTGTCCGTCTGCCGCTTTCTGAAAAGTCCATGTAATCGGAAGCTGTAAGAGGCGGGAAGACATATTCAGAGTAGTTCATACCTTCTTTGATAAGCTGCGCCTTAAGAGCTGCAGGAAGAGCTTCCCATGCCGGTCGGTCTGTGATGTCCGGTGATGGGATAAAGTCCTGAGTGTAGTGTGATCGTTCTGTAAATTCGCTTAGCATAATAAATCCTCCTGGAAAGCGGCACTGATTTCTCGTGTATTATTTTACTTATCAGGCGTGAAATGACAAGGACTGCGTGCAAAAAGACAAAAAATCTGTAGATAATACATGAAAACTGCCCGCGTAGAAAGAACAGTGAGGAAAAGTGAATGAAATCATAGAGCAGTACATAGTAAAGAGATTTTCTTGTTTCTATAATATACTCAGTATCAGTCTGCGTTCTGTTCTGTGCACGGAGCGCGGACTGAAAATTAAAAAAGGAGGATGAGAAAAAGATGGACAGACCAGGAACAATGAAGCATAGAGCGCTGGCGCTCATGCTCTGTGCCGGTATGGTGGTCACTATGGCTCCTGTGACAGCAAAGGCAGCAGATCCTGTACCGACGCACATTGCCACATATGTGGGAGAACTTCCTGATGTGGATGGGGTAACTTGGGCTGACAGCGTGACAGCGGAGCTGTTTGACACAGCTTACGAGACAGTGAGCGCGGAAAGTACAGACGGCACCGGGTATACGGTAGAGGTTGTGCCAAAGGATCTGGTGTACTTTATCGACAGCTACAGTGCCACGCCTTCAGCGGAAAATGACACACCGCCCTATCTGGCAGTAAAAGCTCTGGCGAAAGACACATTGAAGAACCAGAGTGCCGATCAGCTGTACAAAGAAGGGGAGACAACGTGGGGGCTGAATGCAAGTCCTGTATCGACAAAGGCAGATACAAACGCAGCGGACAAGCAGAATACAGGGATCTACCATGGGAATAACGGTTCAGGCAAGACGTTGTCATATGAACTGGAACTGGAAGCGGGGACATATACATTTACTTCCGGGCATCAGGAGTGGTGGAACATGACCCGCCCGATGAACATCAGTATTACACATGACGGCGAGAAAGAGTCTCTTGCTGATATATCGGTTGACAAGAATAATCTGAACCAGATTGTGAGCAGCACAGTGACAATCGATGAGGATCAGACCGTTACATACAGCGTGACATCCACAGGCAGCCAGGCTCCGGTCATCAGCTGGCTGGGAGTTGCCGGATCCGGTGATACAGATCCGGATGAACCCGATGAACCGGACGTTCCGGATGAACCGGCGGCAACCGGTGAGGCACTTGAGGATAACGGGAAGATGTCTGTGAGAAACGGCGCTTCCTTTACAAGTGATTATGGAACCGGCAAGATGGTGTCTGTGACAAGCGGATGGATCAGCGGAGGCAACAGCGCGAAAGACGGCGGTGCGGTAATTGATTCTGCAGACAGCTATTTTAAGACGTCAGAATTCGCTCTGTACACGGATCTGATGCTGACAGGCGATCCCCAGGAGAAAGCCGGGATCGTCATGATCGGGACAGAACAGGCGAACTTCAAGCTGATCCAGAAGACAGCGGAAGATAACGCGATCCTTGCTGTAGGATCAAAAGAATATTCACTGACAGAGAAGTTTGAGAAACGCATATGGTATGGTCTCGGACTTGCGTATTCAGAGGATGATTCTCAGGGGTATGTCACTGTATACAGAGATGGTAACAAGATCAGTGAAACTGTGGCTCTGGGATTTAAGTTAAGTGAACAGAGCAATATCGTAGCGGGTGTGGGTATCAGCTACGGGACAGGATTCATGCATACGGGTTATTATGACAACATTTCCGTAGCAGATACAGCAGATGAGGCAGCGGTTCTGGCTGAGACAGAAAAAAGAGCGGAAGCGATCAAGGACCGCGATCCTGACGCAGTGAACGTCACCATCAGCGGCGCTGACGTAGAGGCCGCGGCGGACAATGTGAACGGTCTTACATGGAAGGGCTGGGGACTGCTAAACGGAAACGGTACAAGCAACCTTCTCACAGACTATAAAGCAGAGGATCCGGACGCTTACTGGGAGATGATGGAATACCTCTTCGGCGGAGAGCATCCGATCTTCACTCATGTGAAGATGGAGATGGGGAACGACGGTAATAACTCTACGGCAGCATCTGCCTGCACGATGAGAACCGAGGACGACGAAGCGGACGCATCAAGAGATCCGGGATTCCAGGTGGCGGCTGACGCCAAGAAGATCAATCCGGATGTCAAGATCAGCTTCCTGCGCTGGGAGATGCCCAACTGGGTGAGAGATTACTGGAACAGCGACAAGACCGGAGCGGGCTACGAGGCAGTGTATACATGGTATAGAGAGACTATATTCGACGCCTATGAGAAATACGGTTATGTTGTTGACTTTATCGATCCGGATAAAAACGAAACAAGTGATCCGGATGAAGATTTCATCAAGTGGATCGCCAACAGGATAGAAAACGAGAAGGATTTCCCGAGCTATTTTGACAAAGAGGCGAAGGAGGCCTACAACAATATCCGTATCATCGCTTCTGATGAAAATAAGTCATTGAATATTGTTCCGTCTATGCGGGCTGACAAGGATCTGTATGATGCCGTAGATATCATCGGATTCCACTACCGTACTGACGCGACAGATGACTATGTGAAGATGGCAGATGTGGATGACAAGGAAGTATGGTACAGCGAGGGCTGCGCGACCTTCGGATACTCAGAGTATCACGAGAACAAGACTACAGGATATGGCCAGCAGAGCATCGGCGGATATCAGAGCCCGCTTGCCATGGCGGAAGGATTCATGGTATCCTTCGTATCCTCACGCAGGACACACTACATCTTCCAGCCGGCGATCGGCAGCTTCTATGAGGGCATCCAGTACGGACATAAAGAACTGTTAAGTGCCCGCGATCCGTGGTCAGGCTACATCCATTATGACCCGGCGCTGCAGATCATCGCGCAGTTCTCAAGATTCGCTGAGACAGGATGGGAGAACGAGGACAACACAGCCGGGATCTGGCGCATGATCCCGCAGGCAAGCGCGGGCGCGTTCGCCGGAAGCCAGAGCGAGCATAATACGTCGGGAATCGACGGCAACGCAAGCTATATCACGATCGCATCTCCGGACAAGAAGGACTTCTCCGTGGTACTGCTCAACAACACGCAGAATGAGAAGAAGTATATCATCAAAGCAAGTGATATGGACATCAGTGCCAAGAGCCTGAACCTCTGGGAGACAGCGACAGACAGCTATATGAAATACAAGGGCGCGGCAGAGCTTAAGAACGGCGCGTGGGAGATCACACTTGCTCCGTACAGCATCCTCACAGCGACTACACTGGATGATTATACAGAGGGAGTAGCAGAGGGAACCACACCGGATGAGATCGCGATGCCGGAAGAAGGAATCAACACAGAGGAACGCTCGGTTCTTGATACAGACGAGACCGGAAAGAAAGCGGACACTACAGATGAATATCTGTACGCGGATGACTTCGAGTATGAAGAGGAAGCAGATGTAGAGATCTATAATTCCGCAACCGGAAAGACGGAAAAGCAGGATTATCTTACATCGCGGGGGAATGAACCGAGATATATGATCGATACCCACGGCGCATGGGTCGTGGAGGACGGACAGTTGGCGCAGATCTCTGACGCGCAGCTGAATCAGTGGAACGGCGGAGAGCCGATGACGATCGTGGGCGACTTCCGTTGGATGAATTATATTGCCGCTGTAGACATTACAATGCCGGCGGATAATAACAACGCGTGGGCAGGCCTTGGTATCCGCAGCCAGACAGGCATGAACTGGAATCAGGACGGCTATACCCTGCGTATCTACGGCAGCGGCAAATGGGAGCTGTACCGCGCGGGAAGCGTTGTGGACAGTGGAAACACGGCAAAGACAGAAGACGGTAAATATACCGTGAAGCTGGCGGCGCAGGAGAGCCAGGTGACAGCGTTTATCAACGGTGAGAATGTATGCTCTTATTCTGACAGCGCGGCTATGGACGCAGGAAGGGTGAAGCTCAGCACATCCTGGACAAAGACTTATTTTGACAATCTGGAAGTAAAGACGATTCCGGGAACAATACCGTATGCGACCAGTATGGTGGACGGTTCAGACGACAGCATCACATATGATGGAAGCTGGATGGTAAGCAGCGCCAGTGAGACAGGCAATTCATTGGCAGGAAGCGCGGACCGCTGGTATCGCACGAACTCCGTCAATACTGCGGATAACGCGGCGTTTACCTTCGAATTCCCGGTAGAGGGAACAGGTCTCTCCATTATCGGAACGAACAGCTCTACAGCAGTGCTTGATGTATATGTAGATGATATGGACACACCATATGAAGGAGATGTAAGCACAGTTACATCTGCTAACCGCTATGCATCTTATACACTCAAAGGGCTTGAAAATGCGAAGCATACCGTAAAGGTTGTCGTTAAATCCGGCACACTGAATATCGACGCGCTTTATACACTTGGCACGAAGCTTGACGCAGATGACTCGCTGCTTGTCTCCGTGCAGGATGATACCCTGCCGCAGCTTGTGCTGGTAAAAGCAGGAGAGAAGGCAGAAGGACTTCCTGACCAGGTGAAGGTCCTGACAGCATCCGGAGAGATCAAAGAGATGGATGTCACATGGGATGCGAAGCCAACACAGCCGGACGCAAGGTTCGTACAGACTACGATAAAGGGTACGATCGAAGGCGGAAAGACTGTATTCGGTACAGAGCTTACCGTGTCGGTTCCGATCGTCGTGATCCCGAAGAATCTTCAGTATTTTGCCAATATGTCAAAGGATCCGGTAAGCAGTGACTATACAGCGATCATGGAGATGTCCGCGGATACGCTGTTACATACTGCTGACAACCATGACCAGGCGTACAGCGAAGAGACCGGATTCGGATACCTGGGTACAGGAGGAACGCTGCGTGATACAACGGCAGATATGTTCGAGAGTATGAGATATGCCGGAAAGGGTGAGACGATCACGTATCAGTTCGACGTGGAACCCGGCGAATATAATGTATATGTAGGTATGTTCGATCCGTCCGGATGGTATGGCTCTCATAATGGAGGGCGGTACGCTGATATTACGATCAATGAGGACGTCGTTCAGGAAGGATATCAGTATCTGAATAATGTGGATGACACACTCACTTATGAGAAGATCACAGTCGGCGACGACGGTAAGCTTACAGTGGCCGTATCCCCGACAGAGGGAGCAAAAGAGGCGATCCAGGTAAGCTTTATCGCGGTAGCGCAGTATGTCGAAGAGACTACAGAGCCGGCGGGCAAACCAGATAAGTCCCAGCTTGAGGATCTGATCAGCCAGATGGAAAACCTTGACCTGAGCGGATATACAGAAGAAAGCGTAAGCGTATTTAACGAGGCACTCGCAGCGGCGAAGGCGATCCTTGAGGATGAGACGCTCACAGAGGCTGACCAGTCGAAGGTAGATGAAGCTGCGGCAGCTCTTCAGGAAGCATACGACGGCCTTGAGAAGATCCAGGGCGGCGGTGACGAGCAGAAGCCGGGCGGCGATGATGAGCAGAAGCCGGGCGGTGATGACGGGCAGAAACCGGGTACCGGCAATGACCAGAAGCCGGGCAGCGGAAGCGACAGCGCAGATGCAGGCAAAGATTCTGTCAAGACAGGTGATAATTCTATGCCGATGCTGGCAGCTATGGTCATCTTACTTGCGATCTCATCAGGATGTGTGGTTGTCCTGCTGAGAAGAAGATTCAGATAAAAGTCTCGCAGATCAAGATCGTGAAGTGAGACCGTGAAGCGAAAACCGACAGAGCATTTGCCCTGCCGGTTTTCGTCACACAGGAAAAGAGGAGCAGGAAATATGAAAAACAGAGGAAGATTAAGACACCGGGCGCTGGCGCTGGCACTTTGCGCCGGTATGACAGCGGTCATGATGCCGTCGCCTGTGAACGCTCAGGAACCGTCAACGGTACATATCGCGACATATGTCGGTCAGGTACCGTCAGTGGATGGAGTGACCTGGGCGGACGGTGTGAGCGCGGAGCTTTTTGATACAGCTTATGACGCGGTTACTGTAAACAGCGCGGACGGAACAGCATATACAGTAGAAGTAATCCCGGAAGATCTGGTGTATTTTGTAAGCGCGGGAACCGGGACCGGATATTTCAATAAGAATACCCAGGCCGCGGTTTCAGAGCCGTTTCAGGCGATCGCCGCACTGGAGGAAGGTCTTAAGAATGATGCTTCTGACGCGGCTTATACAGAGACGTCCGGCTGGGGCCATGTATATGACAGCAGCACGTATAAGGTTAGCGCGACCGTTGACAACGGAGACCGGCCGAACAGTTACACAAGCACAGACAAATATACAGTAGGACTCAGGGATAAAACCGGCGGGGAAGCACCGATGACATACCGCTTTACACTGGAAGCGGGTGTCTATGAACTGACGACGGGCTATCATGAATTCTACGGAGCGAACCGTACAAGGGATATGCAGCCCAAGGTGACGTGGACAGACTTCACCGGGAAACAGCAGAGTGTGGAAGGTGATCTGATCCAGCTTCGAAGCGCGGATCAGGCGGGCACGATCTCATTCCAGATCGACAGCCCGGGCGTTGTCAGCTATGAATTGTCAAAGGTCAGCGGCGAAGCTCCGATGTTCAGCTGGATCGCTGTGCGAAAGACGGGGGATGTGGATACAGAGGCCGGCTATAATACGGATTATCTCGCACAGGTGCTAAGAGACCAGCAGGAAGAGATGCAGAATAAGCAGAATGCGGGATATATCTATGTCGCATCCGGTCTGGCAGAGTATGAAGCGGCGAAGACAGTGGCGCAAGAGCTGATCGCGGAGCAGAGTCAGGATGAAACAGCGATTAAAGATGCGCTGGAGCGGCTGACGGAAGCATTTGCAGAATTAAAGACAACGAAGCATTATGACAGCTTTACCGGTTCGAAAGGCACAGGCACGCAGGAGTGGCTGGACGACAATGGAGAACATATACAGGCACACGGCGGGCAGGTGCAGTGGCTGGACACTCTGGATCTTAACGGAGACGGAGAGGCAGAAGGCGGCTGGATCTGGTACGGCGAGGATAAGACCCGTGATGGCAAACCGATCGACGGCGTACGGTGTTATACGTCCCCGGATCTCTATAACTGGACGAGTCACGGGACCGTGCTCTGGACACATGACATGATTCCGTCGAAGCTGACAGCGGATGGAAACGGGATCGAGGATGACCTGGAAGCGCTCGATACATTAAAAGCGTGGGCAGAGATGACGGCACCTTCTGAGGAGGTAAGCCAGGCGGATATTGATATGGCCAAGGCATTTACCGAAGCATACAAAAAAGCGGACGGTAGCTACGATGAAGAGAACCTTCAGCTTGCGTTCCGTAATCTGTACAGTGGTTACTGTATCGTGGAACGTCCCAAGATGCTGTACAATGAAAGCACAGGGAAATACGTACTGGTCTACCATGCGGACGGACCGTCTGATGCCAATATCGCGGCATGGCTGAAGGATAACTCCAAGTCTCCGTCCAGGTATACGCGCGCCAGCATGGGATTCGCGGTATCAGATACCCCTTACGGACCGTTCGAGCTGGTGAACGTGCAGAGGATGAACTATGTGGAAGGCTACTATGACTCCAGCAAGGGCATGGCAAGGGATATGAATGTGTTCATCGACGACACGGATATTGATAAGAACGGTGTAAAAGACGCCTATGCAATCTATTCCAGTGAAGAGAACAGGAAAATGTACATTTCCCTGTTGAACGAAGACTATACAGGACCTGCCACGGAAGGGACGCAGGACAGCATGACGCTGGATGACGACACGCAGGTCCAGACATTTGCCGCAAGAGTACTTCCGGCAGATTCACGTGAAGCGCCGGCCCTTTTCAAGTATGACGGGTATTATTATATGATAACGTCAGGGACAAGCGGATGGGCGCCGAACCAGGCGCTTTACTACCGCTCGGAGAATATCTACGGACCTTATGAGGCAATGGGAGATCCCTGCGTGGGAGATACGGACAAGAAGACATTCTATTCCCAGAGCACCTGTGTATTCCCCGTGGACGCAAAAAGCGGAAAGTTCATATACATGGGCGACCGCTGGCTGACGGGAAGCACCGGATCAGCGGCGTGGTATTCCAGCTATGTATGGCTTCCGATCCAGATTAATGAAGGGCATACATTGTCCATAAATCCGTATGAAGACTGGAACCTGGAAGAGACGGCAGTAGTTCCTTCTCTGGATGTGACTGTGATCGAAGGACAGGAGGTATCCCTTCCAGAGACAGTGACGCTGGAATATTTTGACGGAAGGACAGAAGAACGGGCGGTAACATGGAATCTGGAGGGAATCAGTTTTGAGAACAGCCTGTTTAAAGAGATAACAGTGTCAGGAAGCGTAGAAGGTTCTGAACTGACTGCCTCAGCAGATGTATTTGTGATCCCCGACAATCCGGAATATATGATCGACTGCGCGAATCCGGATTCGGAGACATTCGCGCTGGTGAAAGACCTGGCGGGCGGCAGACTGGTGCAGGATACAGCGGATCAGGAAAAAACCGACAGCAGCACATGGGGATATGTCAGCGTGCCGGGAACAGATGTTGAAAGTAAGTCAGATGTCGGAACCGGAACCTATGAGACAGGATGGTATGCCCTTGGAGGAAAAGAGATCGCTTATCAGATCACTCTCCCTGAAGGAAGCCATAAGATCACGCTGGGCTTCAACGACTGGTGGGGGCAGTATGATAACCGGCCGATGACCGTGTATGCAAAGGTGAATGACGGCGAAGAAATCAAGCTGTGTGATGTGCCTGCTCCGAAGCAGGAGCTTGTACAGGTGTCAGGAACGGTTGAACTTGATGCGGAAAGCCTGGTAACGGTTACCGTAACAAGCGCTGGCAGCAAGGACCCGATCTTAAGCTGGATGACAGCAGAGGACCTGTCGCCTCAGGATCCGGACGATGGCGATGATGACGAACAGAAGCCGGGCGACGGCGACGATGACGAGCAGAAACCGGGCGACGGCGACGATGATGAGCAGAAGCCGGGTGACGGTGACGAGCAGAAACCGGGCGGTGATGACGGACAGAAGCCGGGTACCGGCAATGACCAGAAGCCGGGCAGCGGAAGCGACAATGCGGATGCAGGCAAAGATCCGGTCAAGACAGGTGATAATTCTATGCCGATGCTGGCAGCTATGATCATCTTACTTGCCATCTCATCAGGATGTGTGGTTGTCCTGCTGAGAAGAAGATTCAGATAAAAAGATCAGGATAATAAGGATAAAACAGAGTCGGCGGGCGTAAGCTTTGCCGGCTCTTGTCGTAGAAAAGTGCATGTTTTCGTAGAAAAGTACATGAATATCTCCCCGCTCGCGGGCACAGCTTAGAAAAAAGCAGGAAATCATAGACGTGTCCATGGTAAAGAAATTATGAAATTTTTATAATGTCTTAAAGAACAGGGGGAAAGTATGGGGCGTAAAGTGTCTGGGGCATATTGCGCCGTATAGCAGTCCTTCTAGAAAAAAGGAAAGGAGAGCGCGTATATAGCGCAAAAGGGTATGGAAAATTCAGCAGAATTAAAAAAGGGCAGAAAAGCGCGTGACAGAAAAAGGGCGCTGGTGGCGTATTCATTTATCGCGCCGAACTTTATCGGTTTTGCGGTATTCACACTTGTGCCGATTGTCTGTGCGTTTGCGTTGGGCTTCTTTAAGTGGGACGGAAACAATCCGATCCAGTTCGCGGGGCTTGAGAACTTCAAGAAACTGACGGGGGATACGATGTTCTGGGCATCTCTTAAGAATACGATCTTTTATTGTATCGGTACAGTACCGCTTACAATGATCGCTTCTCTCGGACTTGCCATTATCCTCAACCAGAAGATCAAGGCAAGAGGAGTATTCCGTACGGTATCATTCTTCCCGTATGTTGCTTCACTTGTAGCGATCACAGCGGTGTGGGCGATGATCTTCCACCCGAGCAAGGGACCGATCAACGCGGTTCTGTATTATGTATTCCATATGGAGGAGCTTCCGAACTGGTTCGGAAAAGATCTCATCCTTCTGACACTGATCTTATTCAGTATGTGGAAATATATGGGATATTACATGGTCATCTATCTTGCCGGACTGCAGGGAATCTCAGGAGAGCTCTATGAGGCGGCTTCCCTGGACGGCGCCGGAACATGGCAGAAATTCCGCTATGTGACATGGCCACAGTTAAGACCGACCACATTCTTCGTTGTTGTCATGCTGACCATCAACTGCTTCAAGGTATATGATATCGCGATCATGCTGGCAGGCGGCGCGGACGGAAGGCTTGGAACTTCTTCGACGGTACTTGTCTACTACATCTACCAGAAAGCATTCGTGGAATGGGATCTCGGATATTCCAGCGCGATCGCGATGGTGCTGTTCCTTCTTGTACTGATCATTACACTGATCCAGTTCAGAGGAAATGCCAAGTATGAGAATTCATAAGTAAAAGGAAAGGAAGAGAAGAGATGACGAAGAAATCATCAATACATCGAAACAGAGTGATCGGGAAAGTTCTGATCTACGCGCTGCTCATCCTTATTACAGCGATCATGATCATTCCGTTCCTTTGGATGCTGTCCGCTTCGATCAAGACAAACACAGAAGTGTTCAAGATCACACCGTTCCAGTTTATACCGGATGTGCCTCAGTGGAGTAACTATCAGGAGATCTGGACAAAGATCCCGCTGGCAAAATTCATCGGCAATACCGTATTCTTAACGATCGTTGTGACATTGCTCCAGATGCTGACCAGCAGTTTCGCCGCGTACGCGTTCGCGAAGCTAGAGTTTAAAAACAGAAACGCGCTGTTCCTCGCTTACATAGCGACGATCGCGATGCCGTGGCAGGTATACATGGTGCCGCAGTTTATCATGATGCGCGGTATGGGCTTGAATGATAAGCTTCTGGCAATGATCTGCCTCCAGGCGTTCTCCGCGTTCGGAGTATTCCTTATGAAGCAGTTCTATGAAGGAATCCCGGATTCTCTTTGTGAGGCCGCGCGTATTGACGGTATGAGTGAGTATAAGATCTATTCGACGATCATGCTGCCATTGTCAAAACCGGCGCTGTCAACGCTTGTTATCTTTACATTTGTAAATACATGGAATGACTACCTCGGACCACTTATTTACTTAAAGTCAGAGGCGAAAAAGACGATCCAGCTCGGACTGAAAATGTTCATCGGACAGTACGCTGCCGAGTATGGACTGATCATGGCAGGATCGATCATTACATTGATCCCGGTACTTATTGTATTCCTTGCTCTTCAGAAGTATTTCGTAGAGGGTGTGGCTTCGACAGGTATCAAGGGATAATATAAAGGAGCAGTGGATATGGCTGACCGGATGAAAGAAAAGCTTGAGAATATTTTGTATTATCACAAAGCAAAGATTCTTGCCGGTGTGGCTGCCGCTGCTCTTTTGCTTTACGCGGCTGCTGTGCTCGGCGGAGGAAGCGCTGATACAGCTCTTTATGGAGAGTCGGTCAATGTAAGGCTGTCTTCCGAAGAGATAGAGCAGGTCTGCGAAGCAGGGAGCCATGCTCTGGGGCTGGATGCCGGGAAGGAGCAGATCCTCTTAGAGACGGGGATGGAGATTGATGTGAAAAATCCGGACAATAACGCAATGAGCGGCAATCTGGAGAAGATGACCACAGCGATCTTTGCCCATGAGATTGATTTCATGGTCTGTACGCCGGAAGTGATGGATTATTATGCGGGGAAGGATTCCCTTGAGAAGATCGATACGCTTGCGGGCGCAGGATCAGATGAGCTGGAGGAGCGGTTTGAAGAGAGTGCGGACAGCTCGGGACAAAGAGCGGTCTACGGGGTGAATCTGAGCGGGACAGCCTTAGAAGGCGCGGCAAAAGACGCTGTCTTCTGTATTTTCCGAAACAGTGAGAGAAAGTCAGATACAGTAGATTTTCTGGAAAGTATCGTTCAGAAGAAGTAAGTTTTCAGGAGGAGTAAGTGATGAAGAACTTATTTAATATTGAGAATCCGGTATGGGTATTTATGGGAAAGCTGGTAGATATCCTGATCCTTTCCGGTCTGTGGCTGCTGTGCAGCCTGCCGGTGGTGACGATCGGACCGTCTACGGCAGCGCTTTACTATGTGACGCTCAAGCTGGCGAACAATGAAGAAGGATATACGGTGCGCTCTTTCTTCCGGGCATTTAAAGAGAATCTGATGCCGGGCATCCCTTTGGGGATCGGCGCGGTGCTTGTGGGGGTATTCCTTGGCTGCGATCTGTATCTGTATTCACAGCTTGACGGGAAGGCCGGAATTGTACTTCTCTGGGGGACGATCATCTTAACCGTAGTTTATCTGATGACGCTTGTCTATCTGTTCCCGCTTGTCGCGCGATGCGATACGGACTGGAAACATATCATTGTGATGGCATTCGTGATGTCCATCAAAAACTTCGGATGGACGCTGCTCATGATCGTGACCGCGGTCTGCCTGTTCGCGATCGGTCTCTTCGTGATGGCGCCGGTCCTTGTGATCGCCATCGGCGGGACAGCGTATATCCATGCGAAGATACTCAATATGCTGCTTCGGGAATATAAGCTGGAGCTTTCCAAAGAGCAATAAAATAATGACAAAAAGAAAAGGAGAGAAATAATGCTTTATCCAAAAATAAACGACGCGAGGACAGTGATGGATCTGTCCGGAATCTGGGACTTTAAACTGGACAACGGGAAAGGATTCGATGAAGGGTGGACTCAGAAGCCGCTCTCTGATCCGCACAGGATCGCGGTGCCTGCTTCCTACAACGACCAGATCGAAGGCGTGGACTTCAGAGATCATTATGGCTGGGCATTCTACCAGAAGGAGATCGAGATCCCGAAGATGCTCCTGTCCCAGCGCGTGGTGCTCCGCTTCGGCGCGGTGACCCACAAGGCAAAAGTGTATTTGAACGGGGAAATGCTCTGTGAACATGAAGGAGGATTCCTCCCATTTGAGGCGGAGATCAATGATCTTGTGCATCCGGGGAAGAACCTGCTCTGCGTGGCAGTGGACAACCGGGTGGATTATTCCACACTTCCCATTGGAAATGAGGTGGGAGCAGCTTTCTTTGGCTCAGAGCTTCCGGATATTCCCAGTGTCAATGTGACAGTTCCCAAGCCGCATAATGCCCCGAACTTTGACTTCTTCAACTACGCGGGCATCAACCGTCCGGTCAAGATCTATACGACTCCGAAGTCTTATATCCGTGATATCGTGCTTGTGCCGCAGATCGAGGGAGAGGACGCAAAGGTCCGCTACAGTGTGGACTGCTGCAAAGAGACAGAAGCAGAGGTGATCGTACACTTCCTGGACGAAGAAGGGAATGAGGTGGCATGCGCGCAGGGAAGAGAAGGGACGGTCGTTATTCAGAATGCCCGCCTCTGGCAGCCGGGAGACGCGTATCTCTATACCGCGAAGGTGGAGTTCGGAGAGGATCTGTATGAAGAGCAGTTCGGCGTGCGTTCGATCGAGATCAGGGGAACACAGTTCCTCATCAACGGAAGACCCTTCTACTTCAAGGGATTCGGCAAGCACGAAGACAGTGAGGTACACGGAAGAGGGATCAACGAGCCGATGAACGTAAAAGATCTCTCCCTGATGAAGTGGATGGGCGCCAACTCCTTCCGTACTTCTCATTATCCGTATGCGGAAGAGATGCTCAATCTGTGCGACCGTCTGGGGATCGTCGTGATCGACGAGACATCCGCGGTCGGACTGAACTTCGGCTGGAATGATGAAGGATACGCGAAGTTCAGGACAAAGGAGCATCACGAGCAGGTGATCCGTGATCTGATCGCAAGGGACAAGAACCATCCCTGTGTCGCGGTATGGTCTATCGCCAATGAGCCGGATACAGAGAAACAGCCCCAGGCGGCGCATGATTACTTCATGCCGCTGTATCATCTGGCGCATGAGTGCGATCCCCAGGACCGTCCGGTAACGCTTGTGATCTGCCAGAATGATTACACAAGAGATATCACGGCTCCGGAGATGGACATCATCTGCGCCAACCGGTATTACGGATGGTATGTGTTCAGCGGAGATCTGGACGCGGCGGAACGCGCCATGAGAGAAGAGATGAAATACTGGGCGAAGCTGGGCAAACCGTGGATGATCACAGAGTACGGCGCGGATACCGTGGCAGGCATCCACATGGCGACCGGCAATATGTTCAGTGAAGAGTATCAGGTAGACTATTATAAAGCGATCAATAAAGTGCTTGATGAGTGCGACTTTGTTGTCGGTGAGCACGGCTGGAATTTCGCGGACTTTGCCACCATCCAGGGGACGCTGCGTGTAGACGGCAATAAGAAAGGCGTCTTTACACGGGCAAGGAGACCGAAGCTGGCGGCGCATTATTTCAGACAGCGCTGGCATGAAGTGCCGGATTTTGATTATAAAAAATAAAAGCAAAAAAACAAAAGGCGC
>NHCFC00100__coassemble_1763_pt1 | contig 16252 bp, 11 predicted proteins | sample NHCFC00100__metabat2_high_PE_030 | metagenome-assembled genome bin NHCFC00100 | reverse complement strand
TGACATTCTTTTCCTGCCATAGCCGGTCTTTCTTTTTATCAAATATCTTGATCTCATAGGTTCCCAGATCAAGACCATAAACATTCCCCAACATTTTAAACTACCCCTTTTATTATGAACCCGCTGTTCCGTCCTGAACATTCAGTGAAAGAGCCCTCTCTCTTTCAGACTGACAAAGCGGTTATCCCCTATGATAATATGATCCAGAAGTTCGATCCCGATCAGAGCTCCTGCCTCGTAAATACGTCCGGTTATGCGGATATCCTCCTCGCTTGGCTCGGGATCCCCGCTCGGATGATTGTGCAGCAGGATGATAGAAACAGCATTTCTTCTCAGCGCTTCAAGGAAAAGCTCCCGCGGAGAGATCAATGCCATATTGACAGTGCCTACCGATACCTCGCTCTCTCCGATCAGTCTGGCTCTTGTGTTTAAAAGAAGAAGCTTAAGCACTTCTTTCTCTCTGTGACGCATATCCTCCATATAATACTGCGCAATAGTACGTGGTGAAGAAAAATCAAGTTCCTGCAGCGCCGATGCCCTTGCCATGCGCTTTGCAAGCTCAGACAGGCACAAAATCTGGATTGCTTTCACCTTTCCGATCCCACGGACACGCATCAGACTGTCCATGTCCCATCGGTGGATATTCAGAAGACCTCTCTCAGGCGTTTCCGAACAAAGGAGCTTGTGCGCCAGATCAAGAGAATTCTCCCCTCTTGTACCTGTGCGCAAAAGGACAGCGAACAGTTCGGCGTCTGTCAGATTCTTTGCTCCGAACCGCTCACACTTCTCATAGGGCCGGTCTCCGTGATACATCTCTTTGATCGTATTGTTTTTTTCCATATCTTGATCCTGCGATCAGTGCGATGATACAATACAGTGATTTATTTTATCACAATTTATTTTTTGTGTATAGGGATTAAGGATTAAAATTCTGTGAATAACAGCTCAGCCATCCATCGAACGTGAAAGTAGACCATGCTTGCATGGGCTACGAGCGTGAAGATGGATGTACTGAGCGCCTGTACATGAGTAAAACAGCGGCGCCAGCCGCAGTAAGCACGCAAGTGCGGTTTTACGAATGGCGCGGCTGAACTGTTACACTGCTGTGCGCATGCGGAAGCGCTATGCAAGCTTGCTTGCGTACAGCGATATCGCATGACCCGGGCATATGGCGGAGCCATACAGCGAGAAGGAGCTGCAACGCGGCGGATTCGAGCTGACGCATGTGCATACTTCCAAACGTGAAAGTAGACCATGCTTGCATGGGGCTACGAGCGTGAAGATGGATGTACTGAGCGCCCATACATGAGTAAAACAGCGGCGCCAGCCGCAGTAAGCACGCAAGTGCGGTTTTACGAATGGCACGGCGCGTACTTCCGAATAATCGCCTCCGCCACTTTCATCCCGTCCATAGCCGCGGATGTGATGCCTCCCGCATATCCTGCTCCCTCACCGCAGGGATAGACCCACGGCACATTTGACGTGAAGTCTTCACTTCTTGTAATCCTGACAGGAGAGGAAGTCCTGCTTTCCACACCGGACAGAAGCGTATCGTCATCCGCGAAGCCGTGTATCTTCCCATCCATTCTCCGTATTCCCTGTTCCAGGGACACTGCAAGTTCATCAGGGAATATATTCCGTACGTTCCCGAACTGATGGGCGCCCTTGATATTCGGTCTGATATCTCCCAGGCTTTCTGTTATTTTCCCTTCGCAGAAATCAGCGAATCTCTGGACAGGAACGTTTCCTTTTCCTTCTTCCCATGCCCGCCGCTCCAGCCTGCGCTGGAACTCCACACCGGCGAGCGGATGCCCGGAACCGTAATCTTCTTTTGTGACCGTGACAATAACCGCGCTGTTGGCATTCTCACCTGCCCGGTCATGATAACTCATACCATTGACTGCCAGATGCCCTTCCTCAGAAGAAGCATTGACCACATAGCCGCCCGGGCACATACAGAATGTATACACGCCCCTTCCGTTATCCAGCTTCTCCGTCAGCTTATAAGCTGCCGCAGGCAGGGCTCCCCGCTCTTCTCTTCCGTAGGCTGACCAGTCGATCAGGCGCTGCGGATGCTCAATACGTACTCCCACGGCAAAGGACTTCGCCTCCATAAAGATGCCTCTGCCATAGAGCATGGAGAAAGTGTCTCTGGCACTGTGCCCGATCGCAAGGACAGCAGCTTCTGCCTTTATTTTCTTCTCATCGTTTATCACAATGCTGTTTTCCTGGGGAAGAATATCTGTCACCTGACTGTGAAAACAAAACTCGCCGCCCAGACGAATGATCTCCTCGCGCATCGCTTCCACCACATCAATCAGAATATCTGTCCCGATATGTGGTTTCTGTTCCCAGAGGATATCCTCGGGGGCGCCGAATTTCACAAAGGTTTCCAGCACATAATGATTCCTCCCTGCCGGATCTTTTACCAGTGTATTCAGTTTCCCGTCAGAAAAGGTTCCTGCACCTCCCTCGCCGAACTGGACATTTGATTTCGTATCAAGCACACCGGTCTCCCAGAAGTGTTCGACATCTGCTCTGCGTTCCCGCACTGGGGCGCCCCGTTCTACAACTAGCGGAGCATAGCCTTCCAGCGCCAGAAGATAGGCGCAGAATAATCCCGCCGGGCCGCTTCCGATGATAACCGGGCGGTGTTTCAGTTCTTCCGCACCATGCTTTGGAATGCGGTAAGGCTTTTCTGTGACTTTCTGCACCTTCCCGTTTGACTGCTTTATAATGCGGTTTTCATTTTCCGCACTGAAATCTATGGTGTAAACATAGAAGAGCTCCGGCTTTTTTCTTGCGTCCAGCGAACGCTTCCGTATTATATAGCTTCTTAGTTCCTGCTCTTTTATCCGCGCCGTTTTCAACAGTTTTTTCTCTAGCTGTTCCGGCGTATGCTCTATTGGGAGCTTAAGCTGGGTAATCCTCAGCATGATATTCCTCCTTATGTGAATCAGACTATCTTCTCAGGCAGAGATATAATGGACGTGTTTTTGCAGGTCAACATAGATTCGATGTTGCTTTGTTGATTTGATTGTTTTAGAAACTGCCCCTTAACAGCATGAGTTCCTCCCTGCCACATATCCGCTCGCCCACGCCCACTGGAGATTGTACCCTCCGCACATCCCGTCCACATCCAATATCTCTCCGGCGAAATACAGGCCCGGCACATAGCGGGATTCCAGCGTATTCTCATCGACTTCCGACGTATCTATCCCGCCGCGGCACACCTGCGCCTGTTCAAAGGAGTTTGTCGCTGTGACGCGGACCTGGAAGTCCTTGATAAGCTGTACCAGCTTCCTGATCTCCTCCCCCGTCATCTCTCCCGCTTTTTTCTCTCTCGGGATACGCGACATTTTGATCCACAGATCTGACAGTTTCTTGTGGAACAGTCCGATCAGGAACATTTCCGCAGGTTTCTCCGGACGCGTCTTCGCCCGTGCGCTTAAGAAGCTTTCCGTCTGCTCCTTCGTAAAATCCGGCATAAAGTCTAATACTGCCATCACTTCCTTTTTCTCATAGAGAAGCTGTGAGGCATAACGGCTCACCTGGAAAACAGGGATGCCGGAGATCCCGTAATCAGTAAGCTGTATCTCACCTGTGTCTTTGGCAATACATTCTCCGTCTGACCAGATTGAGACCCTGCCGTTCACACGTACTCCTGATATTGCTTTAAAGAACTTGCCCTCGCACCTTAACTGTACCAGCGCAGGAAGAACAGGGATCATCCGGTGGCCGAGCCTCTTTGCCAGATCATATCCTGATCCGTCAGATCCCGTAGCAGGCGCTGCCTTTGACCCGGTACACAGGATCACACGGTCTGCGCGGATCTCCCCGTTTCCTGTGTATATGCTAAACCCTTTCCTCCCCAGTCTGATATCCCGGACTTCCACTCCTGTCCTTATATCCACATTCAGACGGGCAAGCTCCATTCTCAGAGCGTCAAGCACCGCAGACGCCTGATCGGAATTCGGATAAAGATATCCGCCGCGGTTTTTCGAGTAAACCCCAAGCTGCAGAAAAAAAGAAATGGCGGACTGCGCATCAAACTGTCTTATGATCCCCCAAGGAAAAAGGGGATTTTCCGAATGGTAACAGAGCGGTTCCTGATGGGTATTCGTAAAATTACATCTCCCGTTCCCTGTAGATAAGATCTTCTTTCCGATCCGGTCTTTGTGTTCCAGCAGGATCACATGAGCCCCCTGTGACGCAGCGGTAATGGCAGCCATCATACCTGATGCTCCTCCGCCGATTACTGCGATTGTTCTCATATGCCGCTCCTTTCTCATAACTTCTTATCACGATGGCTTCTGACTATAGAAGTCCACGTATCTGATCAGCGGAGATCACGCCCGCATCGATCATACTCTGTAAGGATTTCAGGATTCCCAGCTTCGCGTGATTCCATGTCAGTCCGCCCTGGAAATACACCGCGTACGGCGGCTTGATCGGGCCGTCCGCGGAAAGCTCGATGGAGGAACCCTGGATAAAGGCGCCCGCCGCCATGATCACGTCGCTGTCGTATCCCGGCATCGCCCAGGGCTCAGGGCTTACATAGCTGTCCACCGGAGCCGCCGCCTGGATTCCCTTGCAGAACGCGATCACGCCTTCCGGACTGCCCAGAGTAACCGCCTGGATGATGTCATGCCTTGATTCGCTCTTGTCCGGCACGACCGGATATCCCAGCCCTTCATAAATGTTGGCAGCGAACACCGCTCCTTTCAACGCCCCGCACACGACCGTCGGAGCCATGAAGAATCCCTGGTAAAAAGACTGCATCACGCCCAGAGAAGCGCCCACTTCCTTTCCAAGCCCGGGGGAAGTCAGCCTGCATGCACAGTTCTCGATCAGCTCCTCTTTCCCAGCGATGTATCCGCCGATAGGCGCCAGCCCGCCGCCCGGGTTCTTGATCAGTGATCCGACGATCATATCCGCGCCTACATCACTTGGCTCAATCCGTTCTACAAATTCTCCGTAGCAGTTGTCCACCATACAGATCACATCGGGACGTCTCTCCTTGATAAACGAGATCAACTCTCCGATCTTTTCAACAGAATAGCTGGGACGTGTCTGATAGCCTTTAGACCGCTGGATCGTGACAAGCTTTGTCCGTTCATTCAGTGCTCTTTCAATTGCAGGATAATCAAAATATCCGTCTTCTAAGAGTTCCACCTGACGGTAGGTCACGCCATACTCCGCCAGAGACCCTCTGGATGGACGGATACCGATCACTTCTTCCAATGTATCATAGGGCTTTCCAACCGGAGACAACAGCTCGTCACCCGGACGCAGGTTCGCTGAGAGTGCGAGCGCTAACGCATGTGTCCCGCAGGTGATCTGAGGACGTACAAGCGCTGCTTCTGTATGAAACGCTGAGGCATACACCTTTTCCAGCGTATCCCTACCGTCATCATTATATCCATATCCGCTTGCATAATTAAAGCATCCTTCGTTCACACGGTTCGCCTGCATAGCATGAATAACTTTAAGCTGATTATACTCTGCCGTCTCGTCAAATTCCCGGAAGCGCTCTCTTAAGCGTTCTTCTGTTTTCTGTCCGTACTCCCAGACTTCCCGCGAGATACCAAGCTCCTGATACATATATTTTGATTCTGTTTGGTTCATTTCCATTATCATTTCCTTTTTATCTTTATATGTTTTGTCTTTTTTCTACTGTCAGACATCTGTCTGCTCTTTCAGACGGGATATTTTCAGATGATTGTTTTGTCCTTTAATGCTCCCATCATAAAATCCATGATAGCGTCGTCCCCGCCAAGCAAAGACCGGTCCGCCCATATGACATCTTTCTCCCGCTTGAACCAGGTAAGCTGCCGCTTCGCGAAATGCCTGGTATCACGCTTGATGACGCGAACTGCTTCTTCAAGGGTACACTCCCCTTCCAGATAAGCATAGATCTCTTTATAACCCAGCCCCTGCATAGCCGTGGCTCCCCGCTTTACGCCCTGCTCTCTCAGGAAACGCACTTCATCTTCCAGTCCTTCTCCCAGCATCAGATCCACACGCTTGTCAATCCTCTCATAGAGACGTCCTCGCTCATCCGTGAGCACGAAATAAGCATAGTTATAAGGCGATTCCTTTGCCCGTTCTTTCTCATTATGCTCAGATATCTTTCCTCCGGTCTGCCGGTGGAACTCCAGCGCACGGATCATACGCTTGATATTATTGGGATGGATCGTAGTGGACGCCTGCGGATCTACAGCTTCAAGGAGAGTATGCAGATATTCTCCGCCTTTTTCTCTTGCGATCTTCTCCAGTTCCTGACGATAGACGATATCACCGTCATTTTCTGTGAAATCAATGTCATAGAGGAGCGCCTGTATATAGAATCCGGTCCCGCCTACGACCAAAGGAATCCTGCCTTTTGCCCAGATCTCCCGGGCGGCGTCTTTCGCCATCTGCTGGAAGCGCACCACGTTAAAGTCTTCCTTTGGGTCCAGCACATCCACCAGATGATGAGGCACCCCGTCCATCTCCTCAGGACGGATCTTGGCTGAACCGATATCCATATACCGGTACACCTGCATAGAATCCGCTGAGATGATCTCCGCATTTATTCTTTTAGCCAGCCGGACAGACAGTGCCGTCTTTCCCACCGCAGTCGGTCCGGCCAATATGATCAATGGTCTCTTCATATGCTTTCTCTGACCTCTTATACAATCCTCTTGAATTTCTTTTCCAGCTCCCGCTTCGTCATAGCGATGATCGTCGGTCTGCCATGCGGGCAGTGGTACGGATTGTCAAGCGTCAAAAGCTCCCCGATCAATGTATCCACTTCCTGCGCGGAAAGACGGTTATTTCCCTTTACAGCAGCCTTGCACGACATGGACGCCACCTTCTCATCGATCAGTTCCGGCGTCATGGACGTATTCAGTCCGTCAGAAAGATCGTCGAGCATCTCCATGAGAAGTTCCCTTTTCGCGATCCCGAACAGATTGTCCGGTACGGCGCGTACCGCATATTCTTCCGGACCGAAGGGCTCGATCTCGAATCCGATGCGGGTAAAACGGTCCATATTCTCCTCAAGCAGTCCTGCCTCCTGCATGGTCAGCGTCAGAATGATCGGCGGGCTTAAGTACTGCGAGGTGAATTCACGTGTTTTCATCCCTTTTAACGTCCGCTCATACAGCACCCGCTCATGGGCAGCATGCTGATCTATAATGTAAAGGCTGTCCTGGAACTGAACGAGCCAGTATGTGTCGAACACCTGGCCAATCAGCTTGTACTCTGCCCGCACATCCCTTTTCAGGAAATTCTCCCCGAACAGATCGAGCTGCTGCGGTTTCTGTTGAGATTCCTTCTGTTGAGCCTCCTCCTGTTCTGGCCGCTTCTGTACATGCTGCTTCTGTGCCTGCTCTGCCGGATCCTTATCCGTCTCTATTGGGGTTTTCGCCGGTTGGGCAGGTACATCCGCCGCGTACCTTACTGTCTCACGGATCTTATCCATCTGCTTTTCGGGGCGATACACTTTCTGTCTGTCAGACACCTCCGCGCAGGACATCCTTTCATGATAGGCAGTAACCCGCTCCTTCATCTTTCGGATAAAATAATCCTCATCCCGTTCTTCCGGTGCCGCCTCATACAAGCGGGTTTCCGATGCAGCCTTTTGGACACGCATTTCCGGCGCCGCCTCAGAGGGACGCATTTCCCGCGGTGCCTCAGAAGGACGTTCTGTCTGCCCGCTGCTTTTAGGTCTTAACAAAAAGGGACTCTCCCTTTTTCCTGCAGCAGCTTTCTCTGCTTGTCCGTTCTGTCTCTGCTTTTCTGCCACAGGTTCCGGCACTTCTGCCTCCTGGATCAGCTCCGGCTCCAGAAGGCGTCTGTGAACACCTTCATAAACGGTACCGTATACTTCCTGCTGTCTCTGGAAGCGCAGTTCCATCTTCGTCGGATGGACATTGACATCGATCGTCTCTCCATCCACGTGGAAGTGAAGCACCGCAAATGGAAACTTATGCTGCATCGTAAAATCCTTATAAGCATCCTCCAGCGACTTGGATATCATGGCACTCTTTACATATCTGCCGTTCACGAAAAAGTTTTCAAAATTACGGTTTCCTCTTGTAATGACCGGTTTTCCCAGATATCCTGTGATGTGCAGTCCGCCTTTTTCATAATCCATCTCAAGAAGGTTTGCCGCGATATCCCGGCCGTAAACATTATAGATCACGTCTTTGAGTTTCCCGTTCCCTGACGTACGCAGCTTTTCCTGGTTATTGCTCTTAAAGAGGAATGCCACTTCCGGATGGGACAGGGCGAGATGTATGAGCAGATCCTGCACGTGTCCCGCCTCAGTGATGGGAGTCTTCAAAAATTTCCGTCTGGCAGGCACATTGTAAAAAAGCTGATGCACAAGGAAGGTTGTACCGTTGGGCGCGCCCGTCTCCTCAAGAGAAATTTCCCTGCCTCCCTCGATGACATACTTTGTCCCGAACTCATTATCTGCTTCTTTGGTAATGAGTTCTGTCCTCGTCACAGCAGCAATACTGGAGAGTGCCTCTCCGCGGAATCCCAGGGAACTGATGTGCAGAAGATCTTCTACATTTCGTATTTTGCTCGTAGAGTGACGCAGGAACGCGCTTTGCACTTCATCATGGGCAATACCGCATCCGTTGTCTGTAACACGGATAAAATCAATCCCGCCGTCCTTGATCTCTACAGTCACAGAAGTCGAGCCTGCGTCGATCGCGTTCTCCACCAGTTCTTTAACGATAGACGCCGGGCGTTCGATCACTTCTCCTGCAGCGATCTTATCGATTGTCACTTGATCCAATACCTGAATATGAGGCATGTCTGTCTCCTTTTCCTAAATAATAGCTCTTTCTTTCGTAAATATCGCTCCGCTCCTGCCCGATCACCAGCGGTTTTTCAGCTTATTCTGCAGCCTGTATATCGTATTGAGCGCATCAATGGGCGTCATATTTCCCACATCAAGATTCTTTAGTTCCTCTAATACATCATCATCTTTAACCGTGTCAAAAAGTGACATCTGGGCAATATCGACCTCATCGTACTTCTTAACCTTCGGACTTTTTTTCACTGCTTTTTCCTTTACGGCAATCTCGCTTACTCTGGCCGTAATGTCCTCGTCGCTCAACTCCTCGACAATCTCTTTTGCGCGTTCAATGACAAGATCCGGAACTCCCGCCAGCTTTGCCACCTGGATACCATAGCTTTTGTCTGCTCCGCCTTTTACGATCTTGCGCAGGAATACGATATCGTCCCCTTTTTCCTTTACCGCGATACAGTAATTGTTCACATTGTTGATCTTGCCTTCCAGCTCGGTCAGTTCGTGGTAATGAGTGGCAAATAATGTCTTGGCCCCGAGAAGCCGTGTGTCGCTGATATACTCCACGACCGCCCAGGCAATGGAAAGGCCGTCAAAGGTACTTGTTCCTCTTCCGATCTCATCTAAGATAAGGAGGCTCTTTGACGTAGCGTTTCTCAGGATATTCGCCACCTCTGTCATCTCCACCATAAATGTACTCTGCCCCGAAGCAAGATCATCCGACGCCCCGACTCTTGTAAAGATACGGTCAGACAACCCGATATTCGCACTTTTTGCCGGCACAAAGGAGCCGACCTGGGCCATCAGGGCAATCAGGGCAGTCTGTCTCATATAAGTAGATTTTCCTGCCATATTCGGACCTGTGATGATAGAAATCCTGTGCTTTTTATCATCCAGATAGGTATCGTTGGAGATAAACATATCATTGGGGATCATCCGCTCTACGACCGGATGTCGTCCCTCCTTGATATCAATGACTCCTTTTTCATTAATCTTCGGGCGCACATAATTATTGCGCTCAGCCACAAGAGCCAGAGATGCGAAAGCGTCCACAGCAGCCACAGCTTTTGCCGTCTTCTGGATACGTTCTACTTCAGCGGCAATGGTATCGCGCACATGACAGTATATCTCATATTCCAGGGCATAGAGCTTATCCTCCGCCCCCAGAATCATATCTTCCAGCTCTTTTAATTCCGGTGTGATATAACGTTCGGCATTGGCAAGCGTCTGTTTGCGTGTATAATACTCCGGTACAAGATCTTTGTAAGAATTTGTCACTTCAAGATAATATCCAAACACTTTGTTATACTTGATACGAAGGTTTTTGATACCTGTCTTTTCCCTCTCATCGCTTTCCAGCTTCGCCAGCCAGTCCTTGCCATCCGACTTTGCTCTTCGGAGCTTATCCACTTCCTCATTGTAGCCGTCGCGGATGATATTCCCCTCTTTCATGGCGATCGGCGGTTCTTCTTTTATGGCATCCTGAACAAGACTACAGAGATCCTCAAGGGCGTCCATATCATTATAAATATTTTTCAGAAGTTCGCACTGCATCTCTTCAAGAATATAACGGATGGGCGGAAGCATCTCGAGGGATCCGCGAAACGCCGTGAGATCTCTCGGATTGGCGGAACCGTATGCGATCTTTGTGATCAGTCGTTCCAGATCATACACCGGTGAGAGATACTCACGGATCTCTTCCCTTGATATGGCCTGTTCTTTTAATTCTTCCACCGCATCCAGCCGCTTCATGATCTCTGCTTTATCAATCAGAGGCTGTTCCACATACTTTCTGAGCGTCCTCGCCCCCATCGCTGTCTTCGTCTTATCCAGCACCCAGAGAAGGGATCCCCTCTTCTGCTTTTCACGGAGCGTTTCACACAGTTCCAGATTGCGTCTCGTAGAGCTGTCCAGCATCATGTATTTTCCCGCCGCGTAAGGCGTGATATGAGTAAGGTTGGAAAGAGAATTCTTCTGTGTCTCCAGAAGATACTGCAACAACGCTCCCGCGCTGATCACACCGCAGTCATAATCCGCAAGTCCCAGGCCGGCAAAGGAAGAAACCTTGAAATGGTCCAACAGCTTCTGACGGCAGACATTGTCATCAAAATACCATGAATCCAGAGAATAGATCGTGATACCCAGGCGTTCCTTCATGCTGTCCAGATCCATGCCGCTCATATAGAACGCTTCGTTACAGATGATCTCTGACGGTGAGAAGCGATAGATCTCATCCATCAGCTTCGCGCTGTCCGGTATTTCAGTCACGAAATAATCTCCTGTGGAGATATCCGCCACAGATACTCCGTAGCGGTCAGCAATATACACAATACACATGATATAATTATTCCGTGTCTCATCAAGCGCCTGGGTATCCAGATTGGTCCCCGGTGTCACGATACGCACTACATCACGCTTCACGATCCCTTTCGCTGTCTTCGGATCTTCCACCTGCTCACAGATCGCTACCTTATATCCCTTGGACACCAGTCTGTTGAGATAACCTTCCACAGCATGATAAGGGACACCGCACATGGGTGCCCGCTCTTCCTGTCCGCAGTTCTTCCCGGTCAGCGTGATCTCCAGCTCTCTCGACGCTGTCAGGGCGTCATCAAAAAACATCTCATAGAAATCACCCAATCTATAAAAGAGAATACAGTCCTGATACTGAGACTTTGTCTCCATGTACTGTTTCATCATTGGTGTTAATTCTGCCACAATATTACTCCTTTGCTGTATATAAATGGTAACAGTGCCGTCTGAGGATATGCCATGCACTGATAAAAATTTTCTGCGGATGTATTATAGCATTTTTGAAAAATCTGTTCAAGCAAGGAAGATGAGAATGGAATTTTCAGACAATACATGATACACTGTCCGTATCACACATTCAGGAGGACTAAAAATGTTGAAATTACCCACACTGCCGCCCCATATGCAACAAGCTTCACAGCGTCAGAGAGGACAGAACTGGTTCATCGAGCTTCTGATATTTTTTCTCGTGTATCTGGTCTCCGGCACCGTTTCCGGTTTCCTTATGATACCGGGTGTCGTTATCACAATCCTCTCCGACAGCTCGATCATGGACCTGATCCTGGACACTTCCGCCTCCGCGGAACAGTACGCGCAGATCGCGGCTCTTATAGAGACATCGGTTCCTGTCGTGCTGAGTATGCTTTTTTCCAATGCGGGCATGATCCTGATCGCGGTCCTTTTCTGCGTCATCCTTCAGAGACGAAAGGTTGCCTCAATGGGGATCATAAAAGAAAAAGCCGGCATACAGTATCTTGCCGGGATCGGGATCGGATTTGTCATGTTCACAGCTGTGGTCTTCCTTAATGTTCTGACCGGTTCCATGAAGCTGACAGGGATATCGCCCGGTTTCTCCTTCGGTCTTTTCCTCCTTTTTGCTCTGGGATTCATCATACAGGGCATGGCGGAGGAAGTGCTCTGCCGGGGATACCTGCTGGTCTCTGTCGCAAGGCGGTATCCGGTCAGCATCGCGATCCTTTTGAACTCGCTTGTGTTCTCCCTGCTCCACCTGGCGAATCCAGGCGTCTCCCTGCTGGCGGTCATCAATATCCTGCTGATCGGCGTGTTCTTCTCTCTGTATTTCCTCCGCACCGGAAATATATGGGGAGTGGGCGCCATCCACACGATGTGGAATTTCGCGCAGGGCAACATATTCGGCATGGAAGTCAGCGGCTTGGATCTGTCATGCACACTATTTGAATCCTCTGTCACACCGGGCAGCACATTCTGGAATGGCGGAGCTTTCGGCGCGGAAGGCGGATTCTCCTGTACCATCGTATGCGCCGTTGCCATACTGCTCCTGCTTCTCCGGAAAAACAAAAAGGAGGATGTCACAGTACATGAAAATGAGGGGATTCCTCTCCGTACAGAAAATGAAGCAGATATGCGCTTAGGATAATTCCCATCGCGCATAAGCCAGAAAATATAACAGCAAAGGGCAGGCAGATCTGCCCCATGAGATTAAATGGCTGGTCTGTGTAATCCCACACATTCCAGCCCATTATTTTATTGACAATGATACCCGTGATGAACTCTCCCGCAGTCACAAAGACCGCGCACCATGCTACTTGCTGCCACAGCGGTGCATCCCATCCGGTCCACATGCCCTGCTGCGCGAAGAACACGAAGCAGATCCCGCCTAAAAGGAACATAGACCAGTGGGAAAACCCGCGGAATATCAGCTCAAACGTATAGTACAGTGTTCCACCGAAAGCACCTAAAAATAAATATTCACTCAGTCGCTTCATGATAAGTATCTTCTCCGTTCTAATCTGTTTAACAATTGTGTGTACGCTTGTAAAGAGTGGGTAAATTCTCTTACCATAGATATTCTGAACGGTTTCTTATCATTTTATAAGTGAAAATGTCTTTGCTCTTTTTCCTGATGATTCCTGCAAGTGTAAAAAACTCCGAAATCAGAGAGCAATATCACATAAATCTCCCAAATACATTGTAAATCATAAGGAGAAGGATTATAACAAAAATAATCTGAAAGACAACGCCGCTTCCAAAATGCATCTCTTCATATTCTTTCGGAGTCAGGAAAATATCCGGATCACTTTTATGTTCCTTCCACTGGAACCCCTCTATGTAATGCTTCCAGCCGCTCTGGTCGGTATATACCTTTACGCAGTCTGAAGACAGGTACCGGTGGAGCGGCTTTCTGTACCCCTGGCTCTCCAGCTGATGGGAAACTCCCGTGACAGGATCCGTTACTTCCACCTGCAGGAAATAATATCTCTGATACCGGATCCTGTTATGCTCTCCCACTGTATAAGGGACATCCTGACGGGTAACCCCCGTGATCCTCCCGGAAGATACATTTCCGTATGCGATGGCGTCCGCCCGCTGCTTCCGGTAGAAAAGCGCTCTGCGCACAGAGTTTACCATAGTAAATAAAGGCAGCATCCCTCCCACAAGAAACACTAGCATAAACATACTGAATCCCGTTTCCGCTATGCTGCCCAGGACAATCCCATACCATAAAATACTGAAAAGAATAAGTGGAATAAAATTACCGATCTCCTCATCCGCAGGTCTGATATTTTTCCTCATAGGGACCTCCTTAACTGACTATTTCCTATATCATATCATATTTTCACAGATAGCAAAACACATAGCAGTCTGTATGATAACACGGACTGCTATGTGCTGGTCTTCTGTCACGTATTCGTTAGCGCCGAAATTCCTGCGGTTTAGGGCCTGTTGCCTCTTATCCACCGACGCTGTCTTTTACTCAGCCACGTCTCTGATACTGAAGCTGAATCTTCCCATTTTATCTTTGCCAAGGCATACAGCCTTCACCACATCGCCCATCTGGAGCACATCTTCAACCTTGTCCACTCTCTTCTTCGAGATCTTGGAGATGTGTACCAGACCTTCCTTGCCCGGTGCGAACTCAAGGAACGCGCCGAACTCTTTGATACTTACAACTTTACCTTCAAATACCTGTCCGGCCTCGAAGTCTGTCACGATGGTATGGATCAGCTTGGCTGCCTTGTCCATGCCTTCTTTCTCTGTACCGCAGATGGATACAAATCCGTCGTCCTCAATGTCGATCTGAACGCCTGTCTGCTCGATGATGGCGTTGATGGTCTTGCCTCTCTGTCCGACCACATCGCCGATCTTCTGCGGGTCGATCTGCATCTGGATGATCTTCGGCGCGTACGGTCCAACTTCCGGTCTCGGCTCTGCGATCGCCTTGTTCATAACCTCATCGATGATATAGGTTCTTGCTTTCTTTGTCGCAGCGATCGCCTCTTCGATGATCGGTCTTGTCAGACCGTGGATCTTGATATCCATCTGGATGGCTGTGATACCCTTGTGTGTACCTGCCACCTTGAAATCCATGTCGCCGAAGAAGTCTTCCAGTCCCTGGATATCTGTCAGCACAAGGTAATCATCGTCTGTCTCTCCTGTCACAAGACCTGCGGAGATACCTGCAACAGCAGCTTTGATCGGCACGCCGGCTGTCATAAGGGACATGCTGGACGCGCACACACTCGCCTGGGATGTAGAACCGTTCGACTCAAATGTCTCAGATACCGTACGGATCGCGTACGGGAACTCAGCCTCAGTCGGAAGCACCGGCAGCAGGGCTCTCTCTGCAAGAGCACCATGTCCGATCTCACGGCGTCCCGGTCCTCTTGACGGTCTTGTCTCTCCTACAGAGTAAGACGGGAAATTGTAGTGGTGCATGTATCTCTTGGATGTCTCCGCCTCATCGAGACCGTCCAGTCTCTGTGCCTCAGACAGCGGAGCCAGTGTGGTCACTGTACAGATCTGGGTCTGTCCTCTTGTGAACATGGCAGAGCCGTGCACTCTCGGGATCAGATCAATCTCTGCCGCCAGCGGTCTGATCTGATCGATGGCACGTCCATCCGGACGCTTGTGGTCCTTTAAGATCATCTTTCTCACAGTCTTCTTCTGATACTGATATACAGCCTCACCTAATACTGCCATCCACTCCTCATTCTCAGCAAATGCTTCCTCTAACTTCGCTGTGATCTGGCGGATATTCTCTTCTCTTGTCTGCTTGTCATCTGTAAATACAGCCTCTTCCATCGCCTCCGGCGGAACAATCTCCCTGATCGCCGCGAAGAGCTCTTCCGGAACCGCGCAGCTCTCATACTCATGCTTCGGCTTGCCGCACTCAGCAACGATCGTATCAAAGAAAGCAATCACCTTCTGGTTCAGCTCATGAGCCGCGAAGATTGCCTCGATCATCTTATCTTCCGGAACTTCATTCGCTCCGGCCTCGATCATAATAACCTTTTCCTTTGTAGAAGCGACTGTCAGTGCCATATCAGATACTTCTCTCTGAGCCGCTGTCGGGTTAAATACGAATTCTCCGTCAATCAGTCCTACCTGTGTCGTGGAGATGGGGCCGTCAAACGGAATATCGGAAATACTTGTGGCGATGGACGCGCCGAGCATAGCCGTAAGCTCCGGGCTGCAGTCCTGATCCACAGACATAACCAGATTCTCCAGTGTTACGTCATTTCTGTAATCCTTCGGGAAGAGCGGGCGCATCGGTCTGTCAATGACACGGTCTGTCAGGATCGCGTTCTCAGACGCTTTCCCCTCTCTCTTATTGAATCCTCCCGGGATCTTGCCAACCGCATAAAGCCTCTCATTGTACTCTACACTAAGCGGGAAGAAATCAATCCCGTCCCTTGGTTTCTCAGATGCTGTTGCCGTACAGAGCACAGTTGTATCGCCATAGTGCATCAGTACGCCGCCGTTTGCCTGCTTTGCCACTCTGTCTACATCTACACGCAGAGTTCTGCCGGCAAGTTCCATTTCATACTTCTTGTACATATTTTTCTCCTTTATATTCTATACTTTTCTTTCGCGGACAACTGTCTCCGAAACTACTGAAAAACATACCATTTTACAGACTGATAGGCT
>NHCFC00100__coassemble_1749_pt1 | contig 16595 bp, 12 predicted proteins | sample NHCFC00100__metabat2_high_PE_030 | metagenome-assembled genome bin NHCFC00100 | reverse complement strand
GCACTTGACTTTTAATCAAGTTGTCCGGGGTTCGAATCCCCGCACGCTCACTGATAAAAAAGGGAAACTCTGAAACAGGAGTTTCTGTTTTTTTATCTAAAATAAAACCGTCATGACCGCGACGCGGCTCGGACGGCAGGAAATGTGCGGATATGGCGGAATTGGCAGACGCGCCAGATTTAGGTTCTGGTGTCAATGACGTGCAGGTTCAAGTCCTGTTATCCGCAGAGAAAAAAGAGCGGCACACTGGGTATGGATCATATCCGGTGTGCCGCTCTTTTTTCTCTGTCTATGAACATCATGAGGAATGCCGCGAAAAGCAGTGTGGAGCATACAAGTATAGCTTTTGTCCCGAGAAGCTTGATCACAAAGTTGCCGATAACCGCGCCGATGACAAAACACAGGATCACCCCGTAGTAGAGAACCGCGTTTCTGAGTGCGGAGGATTCCTTAGTGTGAAGATAATGGTGCAGGTTTTCCGTGCCGCTCCTCAAGTTTCCGATGCACATGGTGGTGGCGATGCCGTGGCCGTGTATCTTGCGGAAACATTCGACCTGAATACCGCAGGCAAAGGATGTAAGCGCATTGGCGGGAAGATTCAGACTCAGGGGAAAGAAGCTGACTCCGATGAGGATAAGAGCTTCTAAAAGGACTGCGGTCTGCCGCCAGTGGAGAAGGCTTAACCGGCGCACATGCACCATCTCGGCCAGGAAGATGCCAAGGGCAAAGGCGAGCACGGGGAAAAGATAATCCAGCATAGTCTGGAAATTGCCTTCCGCCAGATTGACGCCCATAAGGAGCATGTTCCCTGTCTGCGCATTGGCGAATACTTGTCCTCTCTCCAGATAAGAGTAAGCATCCATGAATCCGCCGGATAGTGCCAGCAGGATTCCGAGCCGTATGGATTCTGATATTTGAAATGAATGTTTCATAGCAGTGTTCCTTTACAATATTCCAAGATGCTCAAGTAAAATCTTAAGACCCAGCAGGATAAGGATGATACCGCCTGCAAGCTCAGCTTTTGATTTGTATCGTGTGCCGAAGACATTTCCGATCTGCACTCCTATGGCAGAGATGGTAAAGGTGGTAACTCCGATAAAAGAGACAGCAGCCACGATATGTACCTTAAGGAAAGCAAAAGTGATACCTACCGCGAGCGCGTCGATGCTGGTCGCGACGGCGAGAAGGAACATTGTCCTGACATCAAGGGCGTCAGTCTCCTGTTCGCATCCGTCTTCACATTCTGAGGAACGGGATTCGCGTATCATGTTGATCCCGATGACGGCCAGCAGGACAAAGGCGATCCAGTGATCTATGGATGTGATCTTATCCTGGAACTGGACGCCCAGAAGATAACCGAGCGCAGGCATCAGCGCCTGAAAGCCCCCGAACCATATGCCGACGATGCACGCTTTCTTAAGAGAGATCTTCGGCATGGCAAGCCCCTTACAGACCGAGACGGCAAATGCGTCCATGGACAGGCCCACCGCTAAGACAAAAAGTTCTATAAGACCCATTTTCTTCCTCCTTTGTAATGTTTACATGCAAAAAAATCAGGCGCGTCAAGGCACCTTGGGATGAAAGACATGTACTGCGAACATATTATCACCGGAGGCTCGTATTTGCAAGGGGAAAAGGGAGTGGATGTTCACAGGATAGACAAATTTCTCTGTTAGACTTACAATGTGAACAGCCCCTTGTACACCGACGCTAAAGACAGCGGAAATACAAGGATTTCCGGGGGAGGACGGCGCCCTGAAGACCTTCCGGAATACAACTTTTACCGGAAACTATATAAAGGAGAGATCAGGATGGAAAATATAAAAATACTTGTCGTGGACGACGAGAGCAGGATGCGTAAGCTGGTGAAAGATTTCCTCGCGCGGGAGGGATATGGCGTGATCGAGGCAGGTGACGGCGTGGAGGCTATGGATATCTTTTATGAAGAAAAGGACATCGCTCTTGTCATTCTTGATGTGATGATGCCAAAGATGGACGGCTGGCAGGTATGCCGTGAGATCAGAGAGTCCTCGAAGGTGCCGATCATCATGCTGACAGCCCGCTCGGAGGAACGGGATGAACTTCAGGGATTTGAACTTGGAGTGGATGAATATATATCCAAGCCGTTCAGTCCGAAGATCCTTGTGGCAAGGGTAAACGCTATTTTAAGACGAACACTTGGGAACGCCGGCGGTGACGTGATCGAGGCGGGAGGCATTCTCATTGACAAAGCGGCGCATATCGTGAAGATCGAGGGGGAATCTGTGGATCTAAGCTACAAGGAGTTTGAGCTTTTATCCTATTTTGTAGAGAATCAGGGGATCGCGCTCTCCAGGGAGAAGATCCTGAATAATGTGTGGAATTATGATTATTTCGGTGACGCGAGGACAATAGACACGCATGTGAAGAAGCTTCGCAGCAAGCTGGGAGAAAAAGGTGAATATATAAAGACCATCTGGGGAATGGGCTATAAATTCGAAGTGGCGTGACAGAGGTGAACAGGATGAAATATTCGATACGAAGGCAGATCACAGCGATATTTATCGGGCTGTTTGTCTTTATTCTGGGGATCGTGCTCATAATCAACACAGGTTTTCTCGGGACATACTATCTTTCCCATAAATCAGAAGACCTGATCCGGACTTACAAGCAGATCGATGAGACGCTGAAGGAAGGAAGTCTGACAGATGTTACGGCTATCAACAATATTCTCATCCGCACAGAGCGCGCGAATGTGGATCTGATCGTTGTAGATAAAGGCGGAGATGCCGTGCTCCATACGCTCAGCGTGGAGGACCCGAGGTTTAAGGATATGTTCTCGGGGTTTCTTAATCTGACGGCTGTGGAAGATAAGCACGTGATCAGACGGACAAATTCTTATACGATCTATCGGGACGGCGCGCAGGGCGCGAGCGGAGAAGTGGAATATCTGAAGATGGGCGGACGCCTTTCGGACGGATCCTGGTTCCTTATGCAGAGCCCGCTTGCAAGTATCAAGGAGAGCGCTTCTTTGGCGAATCAGTTCCTTATCTATCTGGGAGTCGTAGGTATTCTGGCAGGCGGGATCCTCATATGGCTCTTTTCAAGGCGTATCACACAGCCTGTCATGGAGCTTGCCCGGATATCTCAGGATATGGCGAATCTTAATTTTGACGCAAAGTATACGCGGGGCGGCGAGGACGAGATCGGTATTCTGGGGAAGAACTTTAACCGCATGTCAGAGCAGCTTGAGAAGACGATATCTGAGCTGAAAAGAGCCAATAACCGTCTGCAAAAGGATATTGAGCAGAAAGAGAAGATGGAAAATATGCGCAATGAATTCCTTGGGAACGTTTCCCATGAGCTCAAGACGCCCATTGCCCTTATACAGGGATATGCGGAAGGATTAAAGGAAGGGGTCAATGATGATCCCGACAGCCGTGAATTCTACTGTGACGTTATCATGGATGAAGCGGCGAAGATGAACAGCATGGTGAAAAACCTGCTCACCTTAAATCAGCTCGAATTCGGGGACAGTGACGTGCAGTTTGAACGGTTTGACATCGTTAAGCTGGTCCGGGGTGTGATCGCAAGCTGTGAGATCCTTATCCAACAGGCAGAGGCAGTGGTTGACTTTATCGCGGATGAGAGTCTGTGTGTGTGGGCGGATGAGTTTAAGACGGAGCAGGTGGTGCGTAATTATCTGACGAATGCGATCCACCATGTGGAGAATGAGAAGCGTATCGAGGTGCGTATCGTGGCTGACGAGGATATCGCGCGCGTCTCCGTGTTCAACAGTGGCAGGCCGATCCCTGATGAGGATATACCAAAACTTTGGGATAAGTTCTATAAAGTGGACAAGGCGCATACAAGAGAATATGGGGGCAACGGCATCGGTCTGTCCATCGTAAAAGCGATCATGGAATCATTTCATCAGAGATACGGGGTGAAGAACTTTGAAAATGGTGTGGCATTCTGGTTTGAACTGGACGCTAAGGCAGAATCGTTTCCAGATGCTGAGGCGGAACCGGGAAATGCTTCTTTACATTAAAGTGAAAATGCGGTAAAATGCTTATATTATAAGATCTTGAAGGCATACGGCATGCCAACTGTCATCAGTGGCATGAAGTATGCCTCATTTGTTATCATGGGAGGGAAGTGCGATGTATGAGAAGATATTCGCGGCCGTACAGACGGTAGATGATTTTGTGTGGGGATGGGGGATGATCCTCCTGCTGCTCGGCACTCATATTTTTATGACAGTGCGCACGGGGTTCATTCAGAGAAAAACGATCTCAAAGGGAATTCCGCTCTCTGTATCCGTGGAAGAAGGGGCAGACGGAGAGGTCAGCCAGTTCGGAGCGCTGACGACTGCGCTTGCGTCCACCATCGGAACGGGAAATATCATCGGCGTGGGCACGGCGATCGCGCTGGGCGGTCCCGGCGCTGTGCTCTGGTGCTGGCTTACCGGTGTGTTCGGCATTGCCACAAAGTACGCAGAGTCATTGATCGCCGTCAAGTATCGTGTGAAGACAGCAGACGGTCGTATGCAGGGCGGAGCGATGTACGCGCTGGAACGCGGCCTGAATATGAAGTGGCTCGGCATCATTTTCGCGGTCTTTGCAGGTTTGGCTTCTTTCGGGATTGGCTGTGCTACGCAGGTGAATGCCATTGCCGAAGTATGTGAAGAGAACTTAGGGATTGATCCGTGGATCATCGGTATCATTGTTGCCGGCCTTACTGCCGTGGTGATCTTCGGCGGAATCAAGAGCATCGCCAGAGTGTGCGAGAAGCTTGTACCTTTTATGGCGGTATTTTACGTGATCGGATGTGTGATCATCCTTTGCATCAACTATGATTACATCATCCCGGCGATCCAGACTATCTGTCGCCTGGCATTTACAAAAGGCGCTGCGGCAGGCGGACTTGTGGGCGGCGGCATCCGCCTCGCCATCCAGTACGGAGTGGCGAGAGGGCTGTTCTCCAATGAATCCGGTATGGGTTCCGCGCCGATCGCGGCAGCAGCGGCTAAGACAAAGAATCCGGTACGCCAGGCGCTTGTATCCTCCACGGGAACATTCTGGGATACGGTTGTTGTCTGCCTTATGACCGGGCTTGTGCTTGTATCCACGATCATGAAGAATCCCGCGATCAACGCAGACCAGATCGCGGACGGCGGAGAACTGACGACACTTGCCTTCGGACAGATACCGTATCTGGGACCATTTATCCTCGTTGTGGGTATCATTTCCTTTGCTTACTCAACGATCCTTGGGTGGGCATATTACGGGGAGCGCTGTGTGGAGTATTTCTCCGGGAAAATGGGGCTTCTGCCGTATCGTATCCTCTATGTGGCGGTTCTTCTTGTGGCGCCGGTGCTGGCACTTGACCTTGTGTGGAAGATCGCGGATATTCTGAACGCGCTGATGGCGATACCGAACTTGATCGCAGTGCTCCTGCTGTCGCCGGTGATCGCTTCGGAGACAAGGAAATACATAAAGAATCTGGATGCTACGGATGATACCCCGGTTCCTGTTGTAAAGACGGGGGTAGGAAAGGAGACAGGCAGATGATCGCTGTAATTGATTATGACGCGGGCAATATCCGCAGTGTGGAGAAAGCATTGCTCTTACTCGGGCAGGAAGTACGTATCACGCAAGACGCGGGGGAGATCCTGAGCGCGGACAAGGTGATCCTGCCGGGTGTCGGCGCTTTCGGCGATGCCATGGATAATATAAGGAAACGGGGACTTGAGCCTGTCATTCGTCAGGTCGTTGATAAAGGGACTCCATTCTTAGGCATCTGTCTGGGGCTTCAGCTTCTTTTTGAGCGCAGCGAAGAGGCTCCGGGAGTAAAGGGACTGGGGCTTTTAAAAGGGGAGATCTTGAAGATCCCTGAGAAGGAAGGAATGAAGATCCCCCACATGGGCTGGAATTCTCTGCATCTGGAGCACGACGGGAAGCTGTTTCGGGGTATTGAAGAACAGGCTTACGTGTATTTTGTCCATTCCTATTACCTGAAGGCGGAGGATGAGAACATCGTGAAGGCTTCAACAGAATACTGCACGCACATCCATGCCTCCGTGGAAAAGGGAAATATCTTCGCGTGTCAGTTCCATCCGGAAAAGAGCAGTGATGTAGGTCTGCATATCCTGAAGAATTTTATTGAACTGTAGAATATATAGGGCGGCAGGCAGGCCTGCCGCGTACCGTAAGAGAGGGAGCTATGTTTACAAAAAGGATTATTCCCTGTCTGGATGTGAATGCCGGACGGGTCGTAAAAGGTGTGAATTTTGTTGATCTCAGAGACGCGGGTGATCCGGTGGAGATCGCGAAAGCGTATGACAAGGCAGGTGCTGATGAGTTGGTGTTTCTTGACATTACCGCATCCTCAGACAACCGGGGCACAGTCATCGATATGGTGCGCAAAGTGGCGGAATGTGTTTTCATCCCGTTTACGGTTGGCGGAGGCATCCGTACGGTAGATGATTTCCGCGCGATTCTGCGGGAGGGAGCGGACAAAGTCTCGATCAATTCATCCGCCATCAATACCCCGGAGCTGATCCGTGAGGCGGCAGATAAGTTCGGCAGCCAGTGTGTGGTCGTGGCGATCGATGCCAAAATGCGCGCGGATGGTTCGGGATGGAATATCTACAAGAACGGCGGACGTATCGATGTCGGTATTGATGCCGTGGAGTGGGCGAAGAAAGTAGAAAGCCTTGGCGCGGGAGAGATCCTGCTTACAAGTATGGACTGTGACGGTACGAAAGCCGGATATGATCTGGAGCTGACGCGTGCCATCGCAAAGAGTGTGGCGATCCCGGTCATCGCATCCGGAGGCGCGGGGACGCTGGAACATTTTAAAGACGCGCTGACGCTGGGGAAAGCGGACGCGGCGCTGGCTGCATCGCTGTTCCACTATAAGGAACTGGAGATCTGCCAGGTGAAGGAGTATTTAAGGCAGGAAGGTGTGTCTGTGCGTCTCTGAGTCCAAGTGCGACAAAAGAGGATGTTCAGATATCCGGGAGAGATAAACAGTTATAAAAAAGATACAAGGAGAGGAAAGAATGGCTGGCATAAGCGGTGACTGGTATGAGGCGTTAAAAGGAGAGTTTTCAAAGCCTTACTATAAGGAGCTTTTTCAAAAGGTGAATCAGGAGTACAGGACAAGGCTTATATTCCCGCCTGCGGAGGACATTTTTAACGCGTTTCATCTGACGCCGCTTAAGGAGGTAAAGGTGGTGATCCTTGGGCAGGATCCTTACCATAACCACGGTCAGGCTCATGGTCTGTGCTTCTCCGTGAAGAAAGGTGTGGAGATCCCGCCCTCTCTTGTGAATATCTATCAGGAGCTCCACGATGATCTGGGGTGCGCGATCCCTGATCATGGCTGTCTGACGAAATGGGCGCAGCAGGGCGTGCTTATGCTCAATACGGTGCTCACTGTGCGGGCACATCAGGCGAATTCCCACAGAGGCATCGGATGGGAGGAGTTCACGGACGCTGCGATCAAAGTATTAAATGAGCAGGACCGCCCCATTGTGTTTATCTTGTGGGGGAGTCCTGCCCAGAGGAAAAAAGTGATGCTCAACAATCCAAAGCATCTGATCCTGACCGCGCCGCATCCGAGTCCGCTTTCAGCATACCGCGGATTTTTCGGCAGCAGACCGTTCAGCCGTACGAATAAATTTTTAGAAGGGTACGGAGTTGAGCCTGTCGACTGGCAGATTGAGTAAAGAAGAATAAACCACTTGCATTTTTGTGAAAACGGCAGTATAATTCTATACATGCCGAATGCAGATGTAGTTCATCGGTAGAACACCAGCTTCCCAAGCTGGGGAGGCGGGTTCGATTCCCGTCATCTGCTTAAGAGAAGCCGTAAGCGTTGAAGATCCAGCGTTTACGGCTTTTTTGATACAGATATGATTCCCACTCTATATTGACCATGTGTGCTCTTGTAAAGAGAGGGTATCCCCTCCTGATAAACAGTCTTCCACAGTTCCGGTGAGTGAAAATGTGTACGGTACTTTGGCTTTCATGTGAGTTACCTGGATAAATTAACAGACGATCACAGCTGCCATATTGGCATACCTGGTGAGTTCCGAATTTGACAAATGTATATACAAAAGTAGACCCAAAAGGACAAGAATAAAAATAACCGGACTGTTATAATAATGATAAAACACACATTTGGCAGAATGGGAACTTTATTCTATAAGGGAAGGCACAGACTATGGGGAGATGGAAAAAACGGTTGACGTTTATAATTGCCGTTATTTTTGCAGGCGCAGCGGCAGCGGCGGCGTGGTCCGTATTAGAGTATACAGCTTGGCCGGAACTTTCCATAGGAGGGTGTCAGATCAGCGAAGAAGAATATCTGAACTGTATGGAATCAGTGGAGTACGACACTAAAATTCAGATCCAGCAGAAGTTTAACGCTGATTATGATGAGGACTTCTGGACAAAGAAGTATGAAGGAAGTTATGGATACGAGATATTAGCCGAAAATACGGTGGAAAGACTGAAATATATTCATGCAGTATATGATATCGCGGAAGAGAACGGCGATGTGGATGATGGCGGCTACGGATCGCTTAAGAGTCGGTGGGAGGATGAAAACGCCAGGCGCAGCGAAAAGAGCGGGAGAGGAGAAGCCGTCTACGGACTGAAGGAGTATACGTTTGAGCTATACCTGCAGTACGAGATGAGCTCTCTGAAAGAAACATACTGCAATGACCGAACGAGGGCAGGGATGGATCTGACGGAGCAGGAAGTGCTTGAGCACTATAACAGCCATGAGTGGATATTCGCAGAGAGCGATGAGAACGCTGATCTTGATCAGGCAAGGATCGCGGTGGAACGGGAACTGCGGGAACAGAAATACGATGATATGGTTATGCAGCGGGCAAAGGATTCTGAAGTGGATGGAAACATGAAAGAAGTGTTTGAATTCACTCTGAATAATATATAGCGTCAGTATGCACCGGCGCTAACATAAGGAAGGAGAAGTGTTAGATGAAAAAAAGATGGATGAGCGGAGTACTGGCCCTGATTCTTGCGGGAACCTCAGCCGCCGCGCTGGCACCTGCGTATAAGGTGCAGGCAGAAACACAGGGGACAACCTATTATGTCAGCTCGAAGAACGGGGACGACGCAAACAGCGGGACTTCCAAAGAGGAGGCGTATCAGACGTTGTCGCAGATCAATAAGCTGACGCTTGAACCGGGCGATCAGGTGCTGCTCGAGAAAGGATCGGTCTTTGAAGATCAGTGGCTCCATGTGCAAGGAAGCGGAAGCGAGGAGGCTCCGATCATAATTTCAACTTATGGAGAAGGAGAAAGGCCGGTGATCAATACCAATGGCCAGGGACACTGGGAGCTGAATTACGGAAAGCATCTGGATAATACGAATCACAAATGGCATGGGACAGTCTCTTCAACGATCCTTCTGAAAGATGTGGAATATATCGAGATAAGCGGACTGGAGCTTACGAACGACAGAGGCACCACAAATGATCCGGAAAAGGACAAGGCGTATAACGACGCGGACTGTATGGACAGAACAGGAGTTGCCGGAGTCGCGAAAGATAAAGGCACGATCGATCATATCGTCTTGGATGATCTGTATATCCATGATGTGGACGGCAATGTCTATAATAAGCATATGACGAACGGCGGCATCTACTTTATTGTTGAGAAGCCGGAGAATGAAGCTGAGACGGGAATCGCCAGGTATGATGATGTGACGATCAGGAACTGTTACCTGGACACGGTAAACCGCTGGGGAATAGCAGTGGGGTATACCTATCAGTGGGATAAGTTCCAGACGGCAACACTGAGCGACAATACGATGAAGACATATGGCTCGTCCAATGTTGTGATAGAAAATAACTATCTGAATAATGTCGGCGGGGATGCGATCACCACCATGTATCTGGACAGACCGCTTGTTCAGTATAATGTATCCGAAGGCGCGGCGGCACAGATCAACACTACGGATTATTCAAAGCAGCAGCCGCAGCTTGATCCGAATACAGGAGAACCGACAGGGGCGCTTCTGGGTGTGGGAAACGGCAGGGTCGCTGCAGGTATCTGGCCGTGGAAATGTAAAAACGCGGTGTTCCAGTACAACGAATGCTTTAACACGAAGAACGCGGCAAATGGAAACGGCGACGGACAGCCGTGGGATGCGGACTATGGCGACGGAACGAACTATCAGTATAATTACAGTCATGGGAACAGCGCAAGCACTATCATGTTCTGTGGTGTACAGTCAGTGAACAATACGTTCCGGTATAATATCAGCCAGAATGAGGATATGGGACCGCTTGATCCGGCGGGCAATACCGGCAACACACAGGTATATAACAATACATTTTATATCAAGGAAGGCATCAACTCAATCTGGCATACATCACATGGCAATAACGGACCGGTAAATATAGAGAATAATATCTTCTATTTTGAAGGAGATTCTCCGGCAACCGTGTCGAACTGGAATGTGAATGGCAACAAGACTTATGATAATAATCTGTATTATAATGTGACCAGCTATCCGGATGATGCAAATGCGGTAAAGGTAACAGCAGGCACAAAAGTGTTAGAAGATCCCGGATCAGGCCCCATTGCGGCTGCTGAGGACAAACAGGCAAGGAGACATGAAGATCCGGAACAGACGACGGTGTTCGACGGTTATAAGCCGGCAGAAGGTTCTCCGGCGGTCAATGCGGGAAAAGTAGTGAAGGACTTAAACGGCTATGAGATCGAGAAAGACTTCTTCGGACATCCGATCACATCAGTACCGGAGATCGGAGCGGCGGAGAGTGATTCGGCCGTCTCGCTTACCCTCAGATCGAATGAATATACGATCGCGGATCATACGATCAGCGATATCCCCAAGTACACGACAGTGGAGAAGTTCCTGGAGAATCTGATCTTTGACAATGGCGTCGATGTGACCGTAAAGGATGGGGAAGAGATTCTTAACAGCGCGGATATTGTAAAAGGCGGCATGACCGTGGTGCTGTCATGTGAGGGAATGGAAAGCGTTACATATAGGATTGCCGCGAGCGCGGATAATGAACTGAAAGCTGCGTTCTATGAGGTCGACGGCACAGCAATCAAAGTTCCCTATACAGCCCAGAATCCGACAACAGTAAGCCAGCTCAAGCAGAATCTTACAGTGAGCGATACGGCGACGGTATCTGTATTAAGCGATGGCAGAGAACTCGCAGATACAGAATCCGTATCAGAAGGTATGACGGTTCGTATCACAGCGGAAAATGGAGATACGAATGACTTTAGCATCGACAACAAAAACACATATAACTGGACATCTGATTACACAGGACCTCATAACGGGTCTGCCGGAAAACAGGGGAATGTATGGTTCGCGCAGCAGAGCCCGTCAGGCAGCGGCGAGTGGCAGGATATCACAACGAAAGACAATGGAGGCTGGCCGAACTGGACAGTGGCAAACACATGGCCGGTAGGTGTGGATAACGGAAATGCTGCCTCAAATCCGATTACAGCGGGGATGCACGGCCTGATCGGTTCTCCGGCCAATACGGATGCGGCGATGACATTCAGAGCGCCCAAGGACGGTTATGTACAGTTCTCCATTCAAGATAACGAGCCGTATTTCCGCCAGAATAACAGTAACAATGGGGAGAGGTGTGTTACCCTGTCAGTTACGAAAAACGGGGAACCGATTGATTCGGTTGAGCTGAACAATCTGGATACAAATGTGCAGGCTACAGAATGGGCGAACAATCAGGAAGGTTTTGCGAGCATATATGTGAAAAAGGGCGATCTGATCCGGGTAAGTACGGCTTCTACCGGAAATACGGATAAAAATACAATCCACATTACACCGAACATCAGTTATCTGGACGAGACGGTGAAGGATGATCAGGCGCCGGACATCCCGCAGGCAGTCAGAGTAACAGACGTTACGGAGACAAGTGCGATGGTCGTATGGGCTGGTTCTCTGGATAATGTAGCGACGACGGGCTATAACATCTATGTCAATGAGGTAAAAGTAAATGAAGAACCTGTAACAGAGACAGAGTATGGACTGACAGGGCTGGAAGGAAACACGACATATAAAGTTACGGTGACGGCGGTAGACGCGGCAGGCAATGAGTCTGAGGCTTCAGAGACAGTGGAATTTACTACAGCGGAACCGGAGAAGGATACAACAGCTCCAAGCACACCGGCTGACGTAAAAGCAGAGAATGTGACTAAGACTGAGGCGGTCATAACGTGGACAGCTTCTACAGACAACGTAGGGGTTGCAGGCTATAATATATTCGTAAACGGAGAGAAGAAGAACACGGAACTGATCACAGACACGCAGTACACACTGTCAGGGCTTGCGGCAGGCACAGAATATACGGTTGAAGTACAGGCGTTGGATGCGGCCGGAAATACATCCGACAGCGCGGGTGTGACATTTGTGACAGAAAAGGATACTCAGACTTCTACTCCGGGTGAAGATGATAAGGATGATGTCAAGGATGACGGAAAAGACAGCAATGTGACGAATGAGGACAAAGCCGCGAAGACAGGTGATGCAGGCAATGTTGCGGGCTGTATGGCTGTCTTAGCGGCGGCAGGAATTGTCATAGCTGCCATAACAAAGAGAAGGAAATGCTGATGTTTTCTTCGGGAAGAGATAAAACTCAAAAGAGAAACTGCTGATATAAGAAAGCATAAAGAGGGGATACCGGGCTGACTGGTATCCCCTCTTTGCTGTGACATCACAAATAGATCTTGTTGACGATCACCGGCCTGATAAATACCGGGAAATGAACTTAAGAAAATCTTCATAACTAAAATAAGAAAAATTCCAAATATTCTGATAAAATAAAAGCAAGAAATTGCTCATGTAAAAGGAGGGGTGTTGTGGAAACGATCATCAGTGTAAGGGATCTATATAAATTATACCGGGTCGGTGATTCGGTGGTGCGGGCGCTGGACGGCATCAGCCTTGATATCAGGGAAGGGGAGTTCTGCGCTGTTGTGGGTACGTCCGGCTCGGGAAAGTCTACCCTTCTCAATATGCTTGCCGGACTTGAGCGGCCCACCAAAGGGGAAGTTGTCATCGGGGGCAGCCATATCGAGAAGATGAACGAAGACCAGCTGGTCAGATTCCGGCGGGAGAATGTAGGCTTTATCTTTCAGTCATTCCATCTGATGTCAACGATGAACGCACTGGAGAATGTAGCGCTTCCGCTTACATTTCGGGGGACGCCGAGAAAGGAACGGATGAAAAGAGCTGACCGCATGTTGGATCTGGTGAGCCTTTCAAAGCACAAGAATCATCTGCCTAACCAGTTGTCGGGCGGGCAGCAGCAGAGAGTAGGAGTGGCGAGGGCGCTTGTGTCTGACCCGAAAATCATTTTTGCCGATGAGCCCACCGGTAATCTGGATTCACATACTTCAGAGGAAGTCATGAGGCTGATGCAGAAGATCGTCAGGGAGCAGAAGCGGACACTGGTGATGGTCACTCATGATCCACATGAAGCATCGTACGCGGACAGGGTACTTCAGATCATAGACGGGAAGATCGTACATATACAGGAGAACAGGAGGAACGAAGAGAATGAAAAGGCATAAGGGAATGAGAGTAAGGAGAACATGGATCGCGGCGGCGTGCGCAGTGTTTATGCTGGCGGCATCCTGGCCCGCGGGTGTAAGCGCGAAGGAGAGTGATGGCGCCTGGTGCGGGACGCAGGCAGATAAAGCGGCGGCGCTGTCTGAAGGAGCGCAGGAGAGGAAAGAACTGACCCGCATCCGGCTCAGTGTGGGAGACGGGCAGGATACACCGGTTTTTAAAGCAGGGGAAAAAGCAAGCCTTCAGATCAATGTGCAGAACAGCGGGAATATGGCCGCTCAGAACGTACAGATTGCTCCGGTCATAGAGGACGCGGATTCCTGGCCGTTTGAGATGGACAAATTAAACTATGAGCAGGATCTGGGGACAATTCAGGCGGGGGATCAGGCAGAGGCTGTATGGGGATCGGGCGACGACAAGCTGACTGTGAGAGAAGATGTGACAGGCAAATCCTACAAACTGGTATTCCGTATTACATATGACGACGGGGTAAATGAATATGAGACAGTGAAATATGTCTTTGTAAAGACCGAGGCAAAGGAAAAACCGGCAGACGGAAATGGTTCCGGAAGTCAGGGAAGTACAGATCAGGGACAGACAGGCGGCAATGGCTCACAGTCAGGATCGCCGTCCCAGGACTTAAGCGGCGGGGGATTTACGAACAGTGAGCCGGTTATTTCGGGCGGCGGCTCTTCTGAGAGTGGAAATGGCTCTGTGCCGCGCGTGATCGTGACAGGTTTTGAGACCCAGCCGGGTGAAGTCCGCGCAGGGAGCGACTTTAAGCTGATCGTACATCTGAAGAATACTTCGAAGAGAACAGCAGTGTCTAATATGGTATGTGATCTGCAGGCGGCGGCGTCAGGTACGGAAGCAGCGGCAGAGGCACCGGCTTTTCTTCCTTCATCCGGATCAAGCACCGTCTATCTGGAGAAGATCCCTGCAGGAGGGACAAAGGATATCTCGATCGATCTCAATGCCCGCGCGGATCTGATCCAGAAGCCGTACAGTATTTCTATGGATATGAAGTATGAAGACAGCAGCGCGGTGCAGTATGAGGCGCAGTCCAGCCTCGCGATCCCGGTAAAGCAGGAGGCGAGGTTTGAATTCAGTGAGATCCAGATCGCGCCGGATACCATATCCGTGGGCGAAGAGGCGAATATCTCCTGCAGTCTGTATAATCTGGGAAGAGTGAAGATGTACAATGTGAAAGCCCGTATTGAGGGAGCCATGATCGAAGCGGAAGAGCAGTTCGTGGGTAATCTGGAAGCGGGCGCTACAGGGATGATCGACAGCATCGTGACAGCGGTACAGGAGACGATGGGAGAAAAGGAGTGCAAGCTGGTCCTGACCTATGAGGATGATTCGGGAAATGTAAGTACATATGAGCAGAGCTTTATGATGAACGTCATGGCGGAGATGATGCCGGAGGATGTGGACATGACATTTGAAGAAATCCCTGAGGAAAGTCATATCCCGATCGGACTGATCGCGGTGATCGCTGTGGTGGTCATCGCAGGCATCGGTACGGCAGTGTTCCTGATAAAGAACAAAAAGAAGAAGACACGGGAAGCGGAAGAGGAGGAGTTGCTTGATGAGGTGGAGCGATTTACTGAGGATGAGCGTTAGCAGCCTCAGACGCAGAAAACTGAGGACGTTTCTTACGATCCTCGGCGTGGTGATCGGGACGGCTTCCATCGTAGTCATGATATCATTGGGACTCGGGCTTCAGGAATCGATGTATGAGGAAGTGGCGAAAAACGGTGGGACGACCGCCATCTCAGTAACCGGAAAAGACAGCTGGGGCGGCGGGATGATGATGTATGGCTCCTATGACGACACAGAGGCGGAGAAGTACATCACCGACGATACGATCGAGGAGCTGAAAGGTCTGGAACACGTAAAAAGCGCTGAGCCTGTGCTCAATATCTCCGCGATCGCGCTGAAAGGCTCCTGGCAGGGGTATATTGATCTCTACGGCATGACGCCGGCGGGGATGGAGGATCTGAACCTGGAGCTGGAAGAAGGAGGGACACTGCCGGATCCCGACAGTACGGAGCTGCAGCTTGTATTTGGCAACGCGGTCCTTATGAACTTCTATGAGAGGGCGACAGGCAGGGGATATTGGGAGACAGGGGAAATGCCGGATATTGATCTGGCGAATGACTCGATTTTCCTGATCCTTGATGAGAACGGCTATTATGAGTCCCAGAGTATGCCGTCCGTCGGCATGGGAGAAGGCGGAGACGGTTCGGACAGTACGGGGCAGACAAAAGCTCCGAAGAAATACGTGGTGAAGGGAAGCGGCGTGATTGCCGGCGGGGCCGAAAGCTACAATGTGAACTCCTACAGCACCTTTTGCGATCTTGATACATTAAGGGAATATCTTCAGAAGGAGTTCCGGGGACGGGTGATCCCCGGACAGCCGTCTACAGAGAGCGGGAAGCCGTACAGTAAGTTCGTGTACAGTTCTGCCAAGCTTCACGCGGATGATATGGAGAATGTGGAAGAACTGTCAAATACGATCCGCAGCCTCGGCTATAATGTGTCAACCAATATAGAATATATCGACAGCATGAAGAAGCAGTTCGCGTTAGTGCAGGCAGTTCTCGGCGGAATCGGGGCAGTCTCTCTCTTCGTGGCGGCCATCGGTATCGCCAACACGATGATGATGTCCATCTACGAACGGACGAAAGAGATCGGCGTTATGAAGGTGATCGGGTGCGGTCTGAAGAACATCCGTCAGATGTTCCTGCTGGAAGCCGCGTTCATCGGACTGGCAGGAGGGATCATCGGAAATATACTGAGTTTTATCATCTCCGCGGTCATCAATACACTTCTTGCCTCAAGCGGGGCGATGGGGATATCGGGAAATATTTCTTATATCCCAGTCTGGCTCCTTCTTACATCCATCGGCTTCGCGGTGCTGGTGGGTACAGCGGCAGGATACTTCCCGGCGGGAAGAGCGATGCGGTTAAGTCCGCTGGCGGCGATCCGCAATGA